>JAAUXT010005318.1_pt1 | contig 17949 bp, 16 predicted proteins | sample 7278171 | NCBI WGS metagenome assembly JAAUXT01 (sample SAMN14350112, study PRJNA611818) | marine sediment metagenome | isolation source: surface marine sediment (1.8m) | place: French Polynesia: Moorea | collected 2018-08
CAGACAAGTGGAAAATGGAACACAAATTAGAACATTCTTTGAAGAGTGATTTGATCAAATTCCTTACTGGTGCCTTATCCTTGACCAAAAACAAATCTGCAGACCAAATATGAACACAATTGAGCACTCTATTCATGGAGAAAGTGCTGTACACATACTTTTGGAAGAGGCTGCCTATAGTGTTCGCGCTCGACCGGTGCCCGGCCGGCCAGCACAAATCACGAAAAACAACAAATCCCCAACTGTAACAGTACAAATTTTCTGTTGTTCAACTTGCACAACTTTGTAACAATCAAATGAAACATTCTGAATTGGTGCAAAAAGGTCACCAAAAACAAACTGCAAGTGTTCACTTGGATTGTGTAATTGATTTGATTGATTTGTGTCTCTTGTGTGGCCCGCACCCCTCGGGTTTAGCCTGCAGTGAGGTAGCATGGTCCCGGACCTCCGTGGAAGCCCCTCGCCCCCTTTCTGTTCTCTGGACGGCCCTAGTTATGTAAGCAGGTGCAGAATAAAGGATGAAAGAACCTTACAGGTAGGTGTTGATCCGTTTTATATCTGGCTGAGCATCAAATGGGAGGATGAGGAGCAGAAAGGGATGGGTGTTGTAGGCAAACTGGAATCACCCTCAGGACCTGATGTACCTGTTATGGTGTGGAAAGATTTGGCTCTCCCCAGTTAGGCCAGAGAGCAGCGGTGTGTAGGAGCATCACATAGGACCACCCCTGCATGGTCTGGAGATTAGCCCCTGGAAACCAGCATCAGGTTTGAGGATCCCCATAGAGGGTCGGGATTTGTTCTCTTTGTATTGGAAACTGCTGTGGGGAGTTTGGTCCACCTTACGGGAGCCCTCCTCCTGGTTGTACATCTCTCATATGTATTGCGAGGACACAAAGTACCCTGATGTCTGTATTCCTCCATCGCCCCTTATGTAACAGCAGATGCAATGACACTAGCATCAAAACTTGGACAGAAGTACGCCACTCAAAATGATCCTGGTCATGGCACCCCCAATTTGCAAGTTTGAATTTCACGGCCCACGCATAATACCTCGCAAAACATCCTGTACCCAATTGGTTCCACAAAAAGAAAAAGAAAGACTGACTCGAACTTGAGTTCAACCTGCAAGGTACCAAAATGACTGTTGTATACTTCATGCAAGGAAGAAATTTTTCCAGGAAAAAGTGAGACACTGTGGCTCACCCTTCTGTCTTTGGCCAAGTCAAGGGAAAATACCTGGCAACAAACGAATCTGTTCAGTCCATTTCAGTGACAAACTTGAAAGAGTTTTGAAGATGGCCACTGTGATTTGTTTTTCTGTTCTCTTCTCCTGAGAGCATTTAATTCTGATTTTTGCAATACTTTCAGCTTCTTTTTCTTGGTTGTGGTGGAATTACAGATTGTTTGTTTCAGTTGAAAGTTGAAAGAAAACACTTGTAATTAGAAGAATCCCAACAAGCTTTTTGTATCTCTGGACCATCATTGTGCCAACAATTTGCTGATGCACCTTCCCAGCTCACTTCTTACATCTCAGGAGTATGTGAATTCAAGTATTTTCATCCTGTTGGTGCATTTACAATATTTCTTGTGATGGAAAGTCTTATCATTGGTCACTCCAATGCGACAGTCTCTGTTTTTTTGTAAGTCTTTCTTGTTTGTTTGTGAATTGTTTTGTTCATAAAAATCAACACAAGAAACAGCCACCACATTTTGGCAAGAGAAAAGTACCCCCAAACCTGGAGAGCTTTTTACGTATTTATGTGTGAGATAACCTATCAAAGGGACGGGTGGGGAAATATGTGATAAATGATCAGATAAGATCAGAGGCTTTGTTGCCAAAGCCTGTCAGTCTACTCTCAGCTCCTGTGTGCTTGCTGTACCAAAAGCTGCTTTTGCAGCTGAGTTTCAGGTTTGAACCTGTAATGTTTTTCGTAGCTTTGGCAGATTTTTGGTTTGGACTGCCTTCTCCTGCTGATTTGTCATTGGACTCCTGTCGGGATGAGTATGACCAAAATTTTAGGTATGTCTGTCAAGATTACACCAAAGCTGGAGTCTTCTGGAAAATCACCTGTGGTACAACAAAAGTTCCAGATAATATTCCTGCAAAATCTCTCACAGTGAATCTTTATTTTAATTGTATCACTTGTCTACCCGCTGGGGTGTTCAAGCATTTATCTGCATGCACAGTACTGAAATTGCATAAAAATTTAATATCTGTGATAAAGCCAGGAGCATTCATAGGACTGGTGAAACTCACAAGACTGACACTTTACAGAAACAAATTGACCTCAATTTCATCTGGTTTATTGAAAGGATTAGATAACCTTGTTGAACTGTGCATAGAACAAAACAGAATTTCTGAAATTGAGTCAGGCTCATTTGCCAGAATGAAAAACCTCAGAAGACTCTTTCTAAATGACAATAAAATAACTGCAATAAAGTCAGGATTGTTTTCTGGACTGAATAATCTTGTTACTCTGTGTCTCATGAAAAACCAAATTTCTGTGATTGAGCCAGAATCATTCACCAACTTGAATAATGTCATTGACCTGCCACTTTATGAAAACAAAATTGCTGGGGTTTTGCTGGATCACTCAATGGACTGAAGAGTTTGCTGGAACTGTGTTTGCAGCAGAATAGTATTTCTATCATTGATCCAGGTTCATTTTCAAATCTGACAAATGTCAAGAAACTTGACCTCAATGACAATAGCATTTCTGTTTTGGAGCCAAGGTTTTTTGCTGAGCTGGAAAGTCTCATTGAACTGTACCTCAGGAGAAATAAAGTAGCTGTCATCAAGCCAGAATTATTTTTTGGATTGCATAACCTTGAGAAGTTGTATGTGGATGGTAATGAAGTGACCATGATTCAGTTGTGCTCATTTGCTGGACTCAACAATCTAACTAAACTTGATCTTCATGAGAATATGATTTCTATGATGCAGCCAGGGTTACTTGCAAAACTGAGGTACCTTGATGAATTATCACTCAACAGAAATGATATTTCCTGGATTGAGTTTGGGTTGTTCATTGGCTTGAACAATCTTGCAACGCTCAGACTCCATGAGAACAAAATTTCTGTTCTTGAGCCAGGATCATTCACTGGTCTGAACAGCCTGACCACACTGTATCTCCATGACAACAAAGTAACTGTGATTCAATCAGGGTCATTTGATGGTCTGAAATGCCTTGCACAACTGTCACCAAACCTAACTGACATTTCTGAGACCAAAAATGGAACATTCACAGGATTGAACATTGTCAAGTTCTTGTACCTTCACAACAATGAAATTTCATCTGTAGAGAATGGAGCTTTTGATCCTCTTCATTCCATAAAATATATTTCACTCTTCAATAACAAACTGACAACTCTTCACCCAGATGTTTTTGTGAACATTCCCCGATACCCACTACAGCTGCAACTGAGTGATCAAATAACAGACACCCAAGATTGGGATTGCAGCTCCCTCTGTTGGCTGAAGCATGAGGAAAAACATCAAACTGTAAAATTTCAAGTTGAAGAAAAATATCTCCCCAGATGTGCCAATGGAAGTGCCTGGAGTTCTCTGATGTGCCTCAGTCAAGGTGAGTGAAGCACCATTGATCTGCTTTGGTGATACCAGAATTGGTTTTGCAGCAGTTTTCCACTAAACTCTACACTTTGTTGTTCATCACACAGGAATTTGTCCAGAACCAGGAGGGGTTCCTGGCTTCCCAAGGATTGAATACACAGGCCCCTACAATGTGGGTGACTACGTCATTTACAACTGTAATCAAACTATCACATGTTCTACTGAGGGCAAGTGGATCCATACTCCAATCTGCACAGGTGAGGTTTTCGGGTGAATCAAGGCTGATTTTCATAAATCGTTTTGGAGCCATTGTCTGTGTCAGAGGCGATCGAAAATGCAACTAAACGGAGGGTGCTGGTAGTTTTGTAACTTTTGTTGTCCTAATGGTTGCATCTTTTGTCTGGAAAGCACCTTTTAGAAAAGACAACTCTGTGCAACACACCAATGTTCTTACGTCTTTGTTTCGTATTGCTGAAGACACAGAGCACAGCGTAGCCACTGAATTTACAAAACTACATGTAATTATTCATTTCCAATTGCTGTTGAATATGGTCACCAAAGCATGTAGCTTGATAACATGTGAGAGTGTGAGCCTTTTCATCCCCCTTTCTTTCCAAATGGCCCATCAATTGAGGGCTTCCAAAGGATGACCACAACTTGCGTTGATGGAACAGACTACAAAGCTAGATATCAATCAAAAGCTGGCTTCTCTGGTTTTGTTGAGTTCAAGTGGAATGCTGTAACCACCATGAAATATTTGTGGTCAGATTTGATCTGAATTGTGTGTTCGACAGGCTTTTGTGCTGTCTTGGTGGATGCTAAATGTTGTGTTATGAAGCAGCTGGATGTGCAATGGGTAACTACAGTCATCATGATGTGAGGAGGCTTCAATATTCTTTCTGGTATTTTCTTCCTGTCATCTATTCTGCACTGTCTTTGAGGTCATGACTGATATGTATCTTTGGTTGGAAATGACAAACCACATCACATCAGACCAGATCCATCGCAAGCACATGTTGTTTCACAGCTGAGTTGCAGAAAAAAAAGTTTTTTGTCTGTTCAGCTGAAAAACAACTCCTGTGGCTCTTTTCGTTTGTGAGCTTTGGCCTGCAGTCCTGACCTGAAGTACTTCCTCCCTCAATATCAGTCTCAAACTCAATATTCCTCTGTTTTCATTGTTCTGTTGAAATGAAATAATAAATTGGTGCTGTATTTTTACCAGAGGCAGATACAACACCAGGTGAGAACTACACAAATGCTTACAACAACACCCAAAGATGGTTCAAAAGAAACATGTGTGATCTACAATCAGTGCCCAATAACATACCTGCTGAGGCACTGAGGGTTTACCTGCAGGACAATAACATCAAATATATACCTCCTGGAGTCTTCCACAGCCTCACAGAATGTCATATTCTGCACTTGGAAAGAAACAAAATTTCATCCATTGAGAGGGAATCTTTCATTGGACTAACAAACCTAAGAAGATTATACCTTGGTTGGAACCCAATTTCATTGATTTCTGAAGGTTCATTTGATCATCTGCATGCCATCAGGATGATTGGACTTGAGAATATTCCATTGACAGTTCTGCCTCCAAATCTATTTTTCAACTTGCCTCGTAAACCACTGGGATTGGATCTCTCAGGCCCTGCCAACCAGTGGGAATGTAACTCACTCTGCTGGTTGAATTTTGAGGAATTTCATGAAACAGTGGTGTGGGAGTCAGTGGAGAAATTTCCAACATGTGCTGATGTTGAGGATTGGAGTTTGCTTCAGTGTGGTGACCCAGGTGAGAACCAAAGTTCTGTTGATTGTACTGGTTCTGGTGGACAGGTGAGAACCACACAGTGTGATAAATTCTGATATTACCGTTGCCATGGTGAACCTTGTGTGTCACACCCTGAGAGTGTAGACAGGTTTCCTGACAACGCTTACGCATGGGTTTGTCAGCTTTTTGTTGATGCAGTGTAGCATCCCATATGGTGGAGAGAGTAGTTCCATTCAGTATGACACCTCTGTGGCCCAGGTAAAGCTGATAGGAGACAACTAGGAGGATTTGGATTGGCTGAGAGATGCCATCAAGCTGTCTTCACTGACAAAGATAGATGTGTACACAAGCAAGGGTTGTTTTTGTGTTTTGTTCAAATAGTCTTTATTTTGTAGCTGCTGTGTTGGTTCTGTGCAGCATCACACCTTTTCACATCACACAACTGCAAAACCTAAAAAAATCTGAATTTGAAGTAGCACAGTAGCAGTACTACAAATTTAGATTTTTGTTTTTCTTGTGTTAAACTTTCAGGTCTATGTCCAGAACCAGGTGGTGCGGCATTCTTGCAAAGGGCAACAACAGAATATGAAGGACCCTACAATCCTGGCAGCCAAATCTTCTTTTCATGTCTTGAAGGAGACAGGGTATCAATCACATGTCAAATCACAGGCAATTGGACACAAATATCAAAATGCCCAGGTGAAGAAAGATAACTTTTTTGTACTTTTGCAAAAGAAATTATTGATGCATTGTTTGACAACAAATGCAAACGGATTTCACAGGCATCATTGGTTGTTTTGGATAATTTGATGTTGTTGGGTGTTGTTTTGCCTGATAAAGTTTTTCTTTGTTGAAGGAAAGAACCACTCTTCCGAAATTGTGGATAATATCAACAGGACACAATTTAAATCTGAAAGGAAATCTGAACACAGCACTCAGATTGTTATTGTGACAAATGTCTGCATTGCTGGCTTGGCAATTGCCATGTTTGTGAAAAGGTAATGCTGATTTGTTTTGGTCAAAAGAGACAGTCCAGTGCAGAAAAGTTCAATCTGTCTGTTGCTTAGTCCACTGGGCAGTTCACTTTTTGGTTGGTAAACCAAAGGTGAAGGGCTGATGCAAATGATCCATGCCTTGAAATGCCTTTGTTGCTCAACCAATCTGGCATTGCACTCTTTATGCAACTCAGAATAAAATCTTAATCAGCTGCAAAATGTACAATGTAGCTCATTCCTTTTCTTCTCAGTTCCAAGTTGTCACTCCTGTGACTGAACAGAAATATATTTGTTTGCTGCAAATGGCCTGCTTTCTTGCATCTGCAAAATGCAGGACACAACTTTTTCTTTTCTTGTGGACGCTTTTTGAGTCCTTAATGAGTGAAATTTTTCAGTGATCTCGGGTAGCAGACAAGTAAGGGAAGATGAGATCACTAGCATCACTAGCAGAAATATTCAGAACTTCAGTTTGAAGCGTAGACTGTTCAAATTGCCAAAATAAGTTGTTTTTTTTGTTCACAGAACCACCCAAGATAGATGTTCTCCCTAATCTTTTCTCCTTTGACTGGCAAAAACTTGTCTTTTCAAAAATGTATCTAAATGAACAGGTTTTCTTCAGATATTGGCAACACATCTGGAAAAACACATTTGACCATTCTGGAACATCCACTGATGCTCAGTGTGAAACACATCTGGAGAAACTCACATCCAAGCTGACAGAAAAGTTGGCAGAAGAAGTGAAACAATGTTGGCTTGATCCCCAGAGTATCTCAATGAATAAATATCTTGGGCATGGTAATTTTTTCCTGGTTTCTTTATTGAAATTGCTGCATGTTCTTTGTGAACAATATTCTGTCAAAATGTTCCTCACATGCAGGGAATTTTGCAATTGTTTGGTCTGGCTCCCTTGAAGTGGGAAGAAATGTCAAACTTCATGTTGCAATAAAGAAGAGGAAAGGTGAATTATTCCTTTGTGAGCCAAACTTTCAGGGAAATTCCGGAACTCATTCTGAACAACTTTCAAAATTCTAAGTTTTGTCTTTTGTTCTTGATCATTTCAAAGTTTGGATCATTATATTTGATTTCAAATTGTTGTCTACTGTTCAGACTTTGGCTCTGTTCTAATGTGGGTACACAACATGTTTTTGCTTTCTGGAGGACACCTTTCATTGCAGGAAAATTTGGAGAGACTTTTGAAGGATTTCTGAGAAAATACAAGGGCAAAGAAGAGGTGGAATTCCACGTCAAAAAAGTTGAAGGTTTGAACAAATAACTGATATTTTGTAACAAGGAACACGTTTGGTTGCTGCTAGTTGTTGTTTCAATCAAAATCATTTGGATGCGATCTTTCGCCTGAAAGATGAACAATTTGCAAGCCTTTAGTGTGAGAGATGCACTCCAGAGTTATCATTTGAGTTCATAATATTGTGCTTCTTGAGCCAAAAGACGAATAGAAAGCTTCCCATTATGTTCTGAAACAAAATGACTTTTGACTTGATGAAAACATCAGGCATGACTCACAATAATCCAAAAGAGAAACAAAGTGTCCACTTTGGGTCGATGAAACACAATTGGCTCAGTTTCAAAAAGGTTTTACACTGTGGATTCTCTTGCTTGTGGTTCATTGCAGTTGAGGTAGAGCTGGATGATTACATGGTGGAGGACTTTCTCAATGAAGTTATCATAATGAGGAGATTTAAACACCCCAATGTTTTGAAACTGCTTGGTGTCACAGTTCATGAAGACAAGCCTTGTATGGTCATGCCTCTCATGATAACAAATCTAAAATGTTATTTGAAGCAAAATAAATTGGTAAGTATTTGAAACAATGGTATTTGACTGAGACACACCCTGTCCTTTGATGAACATGTGTCATGTAATCAATGATCAATGTTTGATCAGATCACATATGTTTGATCTCACTCATCTATGAAGCTCTCTGTTTGTGGTCCCAGCTTCATGTGTATAAATGCCCATTAGACACCTGTTCAAGGTCTTGCAGTCCTGAGCTATACCATGCATAGTAGACAGAATAAAGTGGTACCACAAAGGTAAAGTGTGTGCGACTGAGTCAATGGAGACAGGAGGGATTGGCCCACCTCTCCCAATGTAAGATGTGGACCACCCAAGTCAGCTGACTGACTGACTGAATCTAGTATGATGCTGACTGAGGGAACTGCAACATAACACAGTGTTTAATTTCTTCCAGAGGCTTTCCGAAAACATGCTTCACTCATTTTCTTCGGGAGCTGCTCGTGGCATGGAATATTTATCTGATCAAAACATTGTTCATCGTGACTTAGCAGCCAGGAATTGCATGTATGTTCAAGAAAGAAGCTATGAATTCCTCCATATCTCTTCTGCTGTCTTGTAACCAGTTAACAGGAAGAACTCCAATTGAATCCCCAGTGAATGGCTTTCATAGTCAAATTATTTTACAGGTTGACCAAAGGACTCATTTTGAAACTTTCTGACTTTGGACTGTCAAGAGATCTTCAGGACAATGAATATTACAAAATTCAAGATACTTCAACAGAATTGCCAGTGAGGTGGATGAGTCCAGAGTCCCTCACAGAATATATATTCACAACCAAAAGTGATGTGGTACAGTTTTTCTGTATCTACCAGAGATTGTTCTTGTTGTTCATTGAGTTTGTTCAACAAACACAAAATGTGCTTTTGTGGAACATCTCTACAGGTTGGAAAACACGTGAGATGTCCTTTTTTCTGCTTGCCTTTATTACTTCAAATGTTTCTATTTTCAGTGGTCTTTTGGTGTCTTGCTGTGGGAGATATACACCTTTGCAGATCTTCCATATGCAGGAGTGTCCAATTTGGCCTTGTACAGCCATTTGAAGGGAAAGAATCACCTGACAAAACCACTGATGCTGCAAAATGATGAATTGTATGAATTGGTGTATGTCAAGACAGTACATGCCTCAGTGAGTTATGCAGTGAATCTTTACTGTTTTCTATTGCTATTTCCTGTTTGACAGATATGAACTGATGCTGGAATGTTGGGCCTGGGATCCAACTGAAAGACCTTCATTCACTGCATTGAGAATCAAGCTCAATGAAGTTCTTGGTAATATTTTATACTTTTGTTTCATTATTTCTTTTTTGAGTCATATGCCTTGACTGACACAAAAGTACTTCTTGCAGAGTGTGAAGCCAACCGTATGAAAGTTGATTCTGAAGAGAAGGATTTTCTCCAAATACCTGCGGACAATGATGGTGTGCCTGAGTCTGAATTGGAACAGTCATGCATGCTCAGAAGGGAAGCAAGCTGCCAAAACAATCCAGACAATTTCGAGAAAGCTTCTGCAAGACAATAAATTTAGCTGGATGCTCAAGATTGTAAGCTTTTTGTAATGGGACAGTGGGAAGAAACATTTCGATCAAACTTGCAGAAACCAGAAAAGGTGGACTGAGAACCATTTGACTGATAACATGGTTGAATACTGAGGTGGAAGTTTATTTTCAGCTTCTTGTGTCTGTGACAATGCTCTTGATCTCCCAAATGATGAGCCCCAACTGTTTCAGAAAAAAGTTCCACAGGCTCTATTCTCCCTGTGGAATCCATTTAAAGTGCTTGATTTGCACTGTGTAAGCTCTGAGCTGTTTGGGTGTGAACAACCTGTGTGACTCACTTGTTTAAGCGAGACGTAGTAAGGGTGCAATATCCCAATTGTAAAAGACTGTGAAACACACATGTATAGATCCAGTTACCAGAAAGAACTTTGCTTTGATTATTGATTTGATGGTACTGCTTTGTGATTCATTGCGTTGATCGATCGATTGATGCATTTGACATGTGTTCAAGGGAATCATCTGCGGAAGGATCAACAAAGCTTTGGCCATACTTGTGCACAGGTTCACTGACAGTTGAGTTTGCCGTGTTCTTGGTGCATGAGTTAAAACTCGGATAAGCCAGAAGCGGCTCAGATCTACATAAAACCACCCTTATATTGTGAGCCTCAGCCCCTTCCTAACTGAAACCCCTGGTAAAAGGGGTAACAAATGATCACTTGATGAACAAAGTGACAGTCAATGACCCAATGCTGAAAGAAATTGTAAGTGAGGGAATAAATGAGAAAGAGCAAGCGAAAATAGCGTTGGAGTCACAGAGGCTGATAAAGATGCTGTCGGGTGCGGTAAGGTCCAGGATGCAACAGGGTGAAGTACGAGTGTGGCTGCTCAGGGTGCAGAGCTGATTCTCCTCTCGTGGTGCTAACTTCAAGACCAAACTTCTGTTGAGTGGTTTTCGCACCCTAATCCCTATGACTCGCTATCTGAACTGGGACGCGCGCTGGACTGGTGACTTGCAGATGCGTACGGCGAATCTGGTGAAATCACACGCGGATTCAAGAGGGTAGAACGTGACCCTGTCCGAGCCCGCCGCCCTTCCCTGCCATCTCTACCCACCAGTCCCACCTCGCCCTGCGCTGTTGATCCTGCTCAACAAAGCCACACCCAAGAACACTGTTTGTGAGAGTGCTCCCGATGAAGACAGGAAAGGATGAAGTGTTGAGTTGTGTGTGAAGCTGTACCATGTGAAGTGTTCTGCGGTCCCAGTGTCCACGTTGTTCCGTCTGCACGGGCGGGGCACAGAAATGCCAGTTTTGGCACATGTAGGTAGCTGATTCCAAGGCAAAGAAAAAGCAAAGCTTGCAGCACAGGAATTCAGCACCACGTCGACCAGTAAACAACAATTCTGTTCGGTTTTACTCCAAGCCATGGTCTCTGTTTCGATTCCGTCAACAAGTGGTGTGAACTGCCTCCAAAGTTTTCCAAGTTCATCCATCTGATTCGCTTCTTCTTCTCTGACATTCAAATCTTTGAGATCTTTTCCAATTTGCTTCAGCCAAGTCTGCCCATTGTCCTTCCAAAATTACATTTGCCTTTGTCTTCCAGAATGGCCCAGATCTTTGTTTGGGCCCCTCAACACAATACTGCGATCCGCTGTAACAAAATTGCCAGACCCCAAAACCAGAAGACACAGGTGTCTGGCCATTCTAAGTCCCACCTGTAATGGCCAAACATTCAACAAGGCTCTGAGTGGCATGCATTTTCAGGGGGTGTCTGGTCATTTTGGATCCGACCTGAAACCAAGAGACACAGGGTGTCAGACACCGGTATCAGGCTGGACCATGTCTCCTCACCACGTTGCACCGTTGTTGGCGGGTCAGAAGTACCCGGTGTTGAAATGTAACTGTGTACTTTCCACTTGATGATCGTCCGAGTGGAAACTACCCAAAGACCAGGGTCCTGTGGTCAATATGAGGTACTCCTAATAACAAACCATTCAGGTTCAATGACAGTAGATGTTTCAACAAATGACATAAAATGAAATTGAATTGAATTAAATCAAATCAAATAATGTTAAATTTGAAAACTCTCTTGCTATAGTGCTATTTGGAGTACCTCAGACAGGGCAGTTTCTACTATCATTGAACCTGAATAGTGTGTTGTTTGGAGTACCTCATATTGACCTTTTGACCCTGGTCTTTGGGTAGTTTTCACTCGGACGATTATCGAGTGGAAAGGCCCCATGGGTACTTCTGACAACCGGGGCATTCTGACACTCCGACACCGTCTCCACCATTACACCGGGACCGTGTCTCATCATCACGTTGCACCGTCTCCACCATTACACCATCCTGTTACTGAACATCTGCCACGTTGTGTCCGACTCTGTGTGTAGTGAAATTGAACCCGCGCAGATAAACAAACGTGTAATAGACCTCTTAATGAACATGTCAGTTTTGAATGGCTTTTCCAAGAGCTATGGCCTCCGGGTAGATAGCGCTCAACCAGCTGAGTGCAAACAAGCCACAACTCGAAGAGAGGCGAAGAGGCACGAAGAGGGATGAAGAGGGATGAATAGAGATGAAGAGAGACGAAGAGAGACGAAGAGAGACGAAGAGAGAAAGAGAGACGCAGAAACACGAAGAGAGGCAATGATAGAGAAAGGGAGAAGATGAGAGACGCAAAGAGGCGAAGAGAGACGAAGAGAGGCAAAGACAGGCGAACAGAGAAGAGAACAGAAGAGAGAAGAAACCATTGTTTGAGGGTCCCATTCACCCTGTTCCAATCTCCCCAAGTTTGCGTGGCTTTTGGCAAAAGGAATACCTTTCCTGTCGTTGGTTTAAGGACACGCTTTGAAATTTTTTGTTCAGCTTTGAGTCTGCCTGAAGTGTTGCAGTCCACTGCTGTGCCTCAGCTGTTCCGTGGGAGGTCCCAATTGTGCTTCGTGTGGCACGTTCCGCGGACCGTCGGACCGTCGGACCCCAACAAGGTGGTTGTGTGTGTGTGTGTGTGTGTGTCAGACCCTGACAAGGTGACTGTGTGTCGGACCCCAACAAGGTGACTGTGTGAGTCAGACCCTGACAAGGTGACTGTGTGTGTCAGACCCTGACAGGGTGACTGTGTGTGTCGGACCCTGATAGGGTGACTGTGTGTGTCAGACTCTGATAGGGTGACTGTGTGGGTCGGACCCTGATAGGGTGACTGTGTGGGTCGGACCCTGACAGGTGACTGTGTGTGTCAGACCCTGACAGGAGACTGTGTGTGTCAGACCCTGACAAGGCAACTGTGTGTGTCGGACCCTGACAAGGAGACTGTGTGTGTCGGACCCTGACTCAGCTGGGCTGCGGCACCGGCTCCTCTCTCCCTGATCCCCAGGCTCAGCGCGAGGTGATTGAGACACACCGGACTTGATTGCCGCACCAGACCACCCTGCAGACCCGAGCCCTGATGATACGTGGACGCACCGCCGTCCTTGCAGCATCACTTTGCTGTGGACTATTCTTGGCATTTTTATCAAAGGGTATGAGGAATGCAAAATTGTCGCGGCAGTTGAGATGGCGACCGTTGTTTGCATTGTGTAAGAGCTCCAAGGATGGCGCGGCATGCAGAGGGACAACCCACCAACAAGCAGATATCCAAAAACGACATGCAAGGACGGCGCTGAAGAGACGGTGCTGCAACAGGCACACGCATTGAAATAGAATGGTGATGCAGACATAGCTCAGGAGGAAACTCTGTGGGATGTGTGCGCTCATGTTGATGATTCCATACGGGGTCCTTTCCATTTGGGACGGCCCTGGGACTGAACTCAGAAACAGCCCTGCAGGGGGCAGTGCTGCAGGCATAGCGCTGTGGAGAGGGCACTGTGGGAAAGACACTGCAAGGACGTCACTCTGGGGATGGAATGGCACTGCACTCGTCAAGGACTGCGCTACGGGGACAGCGCTGCGAGGATGACATTGCGGGGACTGCGATGTCTGGGCACTGCCCTGGTGCCTGCGCAGCAGCGTCGCGCCACAGGAACGGCGCTGCGAGGACGCCGCTGTTGGGACGCCGCTGCAATGCCAAAAACGCACTGAAAAGGTCAGCGACTGATTGATCCACTCCAGCGTACAGTGAGCGGCGTCTGGAGCCTGGGCCCCGCGGGAGAAAGGGCCGGGACCCCGGGGAGCGTCTAATGACCAATCAGCGCGTCCCACCATCCCCCGCACAACTCTAATGGGCCTGATCCCTGCAGTGTTAGATAACGGTCACGTGCCCATGTGGCACAGTGTCTGGGCGCTGGAGTCAGCAGGTCTGGATGTGCCTCATTGTGAGATTGGGTGTGAAGGTTCGGAGGTGCAAAACACCAGTAAAAATCAGCATTCAAAGTGAATTTGTATAGTGCGGAGCACAGTCGTTGAGGAAGACACGAATCTGTCGAGGTGAAGCATCTTATTGCGACAGAAGTCTGGCAAGAATCAGTGGGTTCCAAAGGACGCAAAACGTGCTGTTCGACCTCACTGTGTTTGGCGCTCAGACGAACGTTTTCTCACCAACTGGCCCTTCGACTGAGTCTCTCCCTCACACACGGGGTGAATTCGGGATCTGGTCAGGGAACGCCTCAAGAGGCCATGAGCACATAGCGGACGGACCGACCCAATTGCAACTTCAAAACATTTTACCAAACTGAAATGAAGAAACAACGCAGTAACAGACTTGTAAACGTTTTATTGAGAGTGGTTGGAGCTGGTCACGTGTCACGTTCCAGGTCCCTACTCACGTCCCCGGCCACTTCACTTCTGTCTGTCGGGCCTGAGAAACAAGGATCCTCCATCCCTGTCCCGCTGGAGGGTTGATGTCCATCTCAAGGATCCTCCATCCCTGTCCTGCTGGAGGGTTGATGTCCATCTCAAGGATCCTCCATCCCTGTCCTGCTGGAGGGTTGATGTCCATCTCAAGGATCCTCCATCCCTGTTCCGCTGGAGGGTTGATGTCCGTCTCAAGGATCCTCCATCCCTGTCCTGCTGGAGGGTTGATGTCCATCTCAAGGATCCTCCATCCCTGTCCCGCTGAAGGGTTGATGTCGATCTCAAGGATCCTCCATCCCTGTCCCGCTGGAGGGTTGATGTCCATCTCAAGGATCCTCCATCCCTGATCCGTCCCAAAACCTGAGGTATGGAGTGCGTATTGAGGAGACGAGGAGACACATCTTGATGCAGCTGGGAAGTGTTTCTCGTCTTGAGTCTCATCTTGAGAAACACGAGATGTTCGTGATGTGTTTGACCCGAAGAAACATCCACTTCATGGGGACAGGTCACTTTCACAGCGAGACTGGGGAGGGCCGAGACGTCCAGACCACCGGTCTAGAGGTGGTTCGTGTTGAAATGTTCACACTGCGTGGAGGCCCTCAAAACCTCTTTATTGTCACGCTCGTGTTGCTAAAACTTTTCAGCAGGTCTGCAGAACGTTTGAGGGTGCAATCCAAAAAACCACAACATCTCTAAATCAAGTTTGACAGAAAAGGTGGTGTGCTTGGCGACGACAACAAGGGGCAGCATCAGGGTGTCGCAGGCCCCAGGCCCGCTTGATCAGGAGACCTTGCTGTCGCTGTCTCAACACATCCTGGTTTTGCTTCTGGGTTCACGGGAGCACCAGCTGAAGTGAGACTCAGGCTTCTTTGTCCGACTGCACCTCCGCCTGGTGGTTCCGTCTCTGGATCCACTGTATCCATCCAACGTGCACTGAAGGTGGGTCCAGGGTTCGTTGAAAGGGTGCCACCCTGGAGCCACCAGATGGAGGTGGAGCGGCAGGCCTAAATGGGCACAAGATTGAGGACAACCCTGGACCCGGTTCTGGATAGCTACCCTGGACCCGGTCCTAGTGCGCGAAAGCTCCACGTGGTACAAGATGTTGACGTTCTACACCACCCCCACCTGGTGGTGCCTTCAGGTGGCATCAGATGCAAGTCTCCTTCTCTTGCACCACTTCCTTGTCGTCCGAGAGACACTCTGTGAGCTCATCCTCCTCATTCTCCTCCCCGTACACGAAGTCCGAGAACTCCTTCCCTGTGTAGCGTCTGTAGAACCGGAAGAGGAGGACCACGATGATGGCGGGGATGAGCGATAATAGGGAACACAGCACCGGCGCCGCTTTCGCTATGTCAGCCTCTGGCTGAGGCATGGACCTGTCCAGCAGCAGATTGGTAAAGAAAGTCGTGTGCGCGCCTGTCTCTATGGCAAGAACAATGATCCTCTGTGGATGAAGACGACACACAAACCCAACCAACCACCCCACCACATACCCCACCACCCCGAGAATCAGACTGGCCAGAAAGACTTCCTTGGTGATGAGCGGAAAAATGAAGTGATAATTGTAGATCTCCACCACGAGGGCAAAGGTCAAGGTGAAGATGGTGAAGGAGGGTAGCCACTGCCACAGCGTCCGGTAGGGGGCGGGGCACTTCCGGTTGAAGTAGAACCCGAGCGTGAGCGCGGCGACGAGGCAGAAGAAGAGGACGAACGACTCGCGGAACGGTATGGTGATGCGACCCGGCGCGGACCATAGCCGAGTCTCGAACAGGATGGTCCACAGTGGCAGCATCCCTAGTGCAGAAGAGGTATACAATGGTCTTTGAATACGGCGGAATCGAGGGTGGTGGTGAGAGACACACCTCTGCGGAGGAACCACGATCGTGCAGTGATGACGCAGGACTCAAGTCTCGGTGATTATTAGCGAGTTTAAACAGTGACGTGTGGAGCCAAAACTCAAACGCCGCATTGACTTCAGTTCCCTTTACACAGAAAAATTTAAAACAATAAACCTTGGGATTTGGTCAATTTTGTTCAATATTATTTTAAGAAGGCAGAATCACTCCTAAAATATGGAAAAATCAAGGCATGCAAAAAACATTTTGACATTGAGGTTGAAGTTTTCAATTTCAAAGGTGTTCCACGCAATTGTCCTCAATGCGGAACACCCTCGAGTCCACGTGGACCCTGAATCAGCCTCTCAGGTATCAAGTCGCCCTCCCAGGCCATCAAAACGACCAGGCCCAAAATGTATTTGTTAGCGCACCGCCTACGCACCAGTCAAGTGACTGACACAGGGAGGAGACCGCCATTCCCTGTTTGTTTCAAACTCACACGACGCTGTTGCCTTCAGGCGCCCAAAGCCTTCCTCATCAGGTTCTTCCTCCTCAACACGCAAAAACAAAAGCGCAATCCGTGACTGTTTTCATACCCCACCCTCACAATTGGGCCGCTTCACTTTGTCTCTGCGCGCAATATTCTTTGCGCAATTTTTAATTGAACGTAATGGGGGATTCAGCTTTGTTTGCGCGCTGTGCGCTGACGTGAGAAATGGCGTCTCATCGTCCCGGCTCCGCGCGTCATTTGACGCCGCGTCTTCCCTTTTGAAATGGATTCAATTAGTGTGGAGGCATCATGTGGGAGGCGGGTAATTTTTGAAGCGAATTTGGATTAGTCAAACGCAGTTTACTCCGCGGGAAATGACTTGAGAAGTTGACTCTTTTGGGATATTCATGGGCTCCTCAAAAAGGCAAATTGCTTGAGGCGTTGCAAGATGGGAATTTATGCGTCGGAACTCAGAGCTCTCTGTAACAGTCCCAACAGCTTTCAGGTGCCACTGGCCAGTTCCACAGGCGTTGCGACGCGCATGGGCGCAACAGGCTGTCAGAACACAGGGGCCAAACACACACACACACACACACACACACACACACACACACACACACACACACACACACCAGTTGATGGTTGCGGACACGCACACAATGCAAACCTGTGTGAACTCACGTTCGACCTTGGTCAGCACAATTTCTGTGGAAGCTTTGTGCATTGTCACTCGCAATCACTTGTAATCTGCAAATCCAAGCCCCTCCCCTCCCCGGTTCGCCCGGTGTCGAAAACAAACAAGAACGAATGATAAAAAATAGCTCCATGGAGCTCGCGGTGATTTGAGGAAATTCTGATTTCGCTCACTCTGATTTCGCTCACTCTGATTTCGCTCACTTTGATTTTGCTCACTCTGATTTTGCTCACTTTGATTTTGCTCACTCTGATTTCACTCACTCTGATTTCGCTCACTCTGATTTCGCTTACTTTGATTTCACTCACTCTGATTTTGCTCACTTTGATTTTGCTCACTCTGATTTTGCTCACTCTGATTTTGGTCACTTTTATCAAAAATTCTTACTTTTTTCACTCAATATTCACAACTTGGGAACTTATTTGGTACACATGCAAATGGAACAAATTTCACCAAATGGAACTTTTACACATTGTTTCACAACAATATCCACA
>JAAUXT010113910.1_pt1 | contig 17944 bp, 10 predicted proteins | sample 7278171 | NCBI WGS metagenome assembly JAAUXT01 (sample SAMN14350112, study PRJNA611818) | marine sediment metagenome | isolation source: surface marine sediment (1.8m) | place: French Polynesia: Moorea | collected 2018-08
TATGGAAGACAAAGGTTGCCTCTTTGCTATTCCCCAAGGATTGGTAAAAATTTGCACCCGATCCACACAAAACGTTGCCCAATCGGTTACTTAGATTGCATGCCTCGTACTTGCTCGGCACACACCAGCACTCAAAAGATGACCGCTCTTTTTCTGGTTTTGGCTCTTTCTCTGAATTCTGCGAACCTACTTCAGGCGCAGATGACAGGAAATTGGTCTCGCTCGTGCGTGCTTCTTGCCAACTTGTACATGACGCAGAGTTCCACAGTGCTTGTCATTTTTCAGCTTCGCTTCGCCAGGAAACAGTTGGGTCCCGTGCAAAATCCGAACTTTCATGTTGATGTTCAGAAACACAAAGGGCATCCAAGACTCTTAGTGACCCACGCCCAAGGAAAAAAAGAAATAAAACGAGCCACGCGCTGCGATCTTTGGTTGATCCAGGATAACTGAGGTGTGTGGAAAATGTTGTTCAATGCCGAAGAAAATAATCTGGCTTTACAAAGAACAAAACCCACTCCAAACTCAAGTCCTCTTGGAATAACTTCAAAAGGGCCAACCACAAATTCACAGGGCTCTTCGATTGAAGACTGAATTTCATGCATTCATGTCTTCGGAGACATCAGCAGCAGCTCAAGGAATGTCCCCATGGCAGATGCAGTGTTTTTAGCGGTATACACAGGTACAACATGACTGTTTGCTTGGTTCTTGATTTATTTTGCACAAAACATCGGATACACAGATGCGAATTATCCAGAATACTCGCTGCTGCACAAAGACACAAACAAGAGTGAAGAGCAGTCCACCTCTCCAGCACACTCGAAGTGCATTAAAACATATATCCTGCAGAGATCAACTCTGCCTTTTGAAGAAAGTACAAGCTTACACAAATGCTGCAAAACTGACTGTACACATTCATCTGCTCAGCTAACACTGCTGGCATTGTCTGCTCTACCAGGGCGAGAAGCAACCTTTTATCCTGCTGAAACAAACTGCAGGCATTGAGAACGACCACATACACGAGCACACACGCGCGCGAACATGAAAAGCAGGAGATCGGAGTCAGAAATTACACAACTTCTGTATGCTGGCACGTGACCAAAAAATATTTTGAACTTTGCATGTCCCAAAATTTGCTGGTTTGCTTTGGTAAGGGAGCCAGCAAACACAGTAAACTTTGGTGATTTTCGTTGATAATCAATGATGTTTGCTATTTTTGTGCCCTGGCTGCATGGAATGGCCAACAAATTTCAAAACAGAGCAAATTAATTTCAGAACCACGCTTCCTGATCACCTTGTGACCATCCATGAAAGTTGCATGCAGGGCCAGACCAACACCAACCGCACGACTGTTGACACCGCGCGCTTCAAAAGTCCTGATTCCTGTTTCTTGCGGAAAGTTTTGAGCGCCCATTGTGCAGGATGACAAAAACTTTTGCCTTCCTGTATGTGCACTCAACGAATGAGAATACAATTACGCCTGCAATTAAGTCAAACGTCACCAAGAAAGATGAAAGGCGAATCGTCACGACGCAACATGAGTGAGAACGTGATCGAATCTGCAACAAGAAGCAGTGCTCAAGGCAACTGCAGTGCGAAGTCCCTTGCAGCGTTGGTAATGTCATCAATTCTCCCTTGTTCATCAATTCTTCCTTGTCCTCCTTGCCTTCCACCAGTCATGCTGCATGCTGTCTATGGGGGGGGGGTCCAGGGGGGGTCTGGCTGGGAGGTCAGGCTGGGAGGGTCTGGCCAGGGGGGGGTCTATGGGGGGGGCAGGGGACATTTCAGTCCAGCTGCCATAAACTGCATTACCACATAGTGCTTCGCCCTAAAGGGACTTCGCACAAATATGTCCCCAAGAAATTCGGATAAAACTTTGGTGCTGACGCTGACGCTACTTCCGTGCTCGTCGTTTTTCCGCTGGTAAAAATACACTGTTGTAACATTACAAGTGACAGTGTTGTTTGCAACAAAAAAGATCCTTTCAGAACGGACGCATGCATGAGAACGGCACAATACGAGGTGTGCTTTTTATTTGACCGCTCCGACGCGATTTCTCATGAACGGAAAAATGTGAAACATGGGTTCCGCGCTGTTTACTGACTCCTCAATGCCATGCAATGAAAAATGCATAAAATTTTGAAAATGCTCAAATATAAAATGAACTTTGGAACATGCAAAAAAACAGAGAACATCGCTGAAACACAGACGTAACAAGATAAGAGGCATGATGCCACGAACAGTCAATCACTGTCTTCTGACTCAGTTTCCGGATTTTCTTGCAGAAACAAAGGATCAAACTCAACAGGATTCCCTTCAAAATATTCTCCTTGCACAGCCACACACTTTTGCCAGTGAGAAACTAAACTGTGCATGATGTCATTGAAGATACTTGGTTTCCAGCTGAGGAGAATCTTGCGGATGGCCTTCTGCAGAGACTAGATGTTTGGAAACCTTTTCCCTTGCAACTCTGCCTTCAATTTAGGAAAGAATCTGTAATCGCAAGGGGCCATGTCCAGGGAATTGGGAGGGTGAAGGAGGATGGCCATATCCCACTTGTTGATGGACTGCATGGTTTCAAAGGAGGTGTGAGGCGAAGCATTGTCATGATGCACAACAAAGCTCCGGTCATTCCACAACTCAGGGCATTTCTGGCGCAGGCATTCTTTCAGTTTTGACAAGGTCTTCACATATCTTTTGGAATTGACAGTTTCCTTGGGCTCAAGCCAGTTGATCAGGACCACTCCCTTGGTGTCACAGAAGAGTGTGAGCATGGTTTTCTTGTTGCCTGGAATCCGGAGAGCCTTTTTGGGACATGGAGCATTTGGAGCCAGCCACACAGATGACTGCTGTTTGGACTCTTGTTCACAGGTGTTGATCCAGGTCTCATTGCCAGTAACAATGGTGTGAAGAAATGCCTCAGGGTCGGGGCTGTTGCACAGCTTGTTGATGTTTGCCTGGGACAAGTCCATCCTTGTTTGCTTTTGGGCAGTAGTCAGTTCTGTGGGCATGAATTTGGGTGCTCGCCTCTTCAATTTCAGTTCTTTTTTGATGATGCACACGACCACTTCCATCTTCAAATCACATCACTGACAAATCTCACAGAGGCTCAACTTGCCTTCTTCTTGAAGCAGCTGTGATACCTTGTCAATGTTCTCCTGGATGACCTTCATCCGGGGCCGACCTGGTCACTTCTTGTCAGAGGTTTCCTTCAATCCATTCAAAAATCGCTTGTGCCAAACCCACACTTGCGTGCAACACATTGTCTTGTCCTTCCACACATTTTTCAGATGCCTCCAACACTCAATTGGACTGAAGCCACTGTTCACAAAGACCTTCAGGGTCACTCTCTGTTCCTTTCAGTCTTCAGCATTGGAAACATTGGCTGGAATCAAGAGCAAAGCCACCACAGAACAAAACATGGTTGCGTATGCACAGTCTGCTTGTGTTGAGCATTGTCGCCACAAAAACAGTGACCATCAGGGGTCAAAAGATCAAGGTCAGGAACATGCCACAGCAAGGAACATTGCTCAGAAGTGAAGACAATTGAGTAGTGAACATTGTGCCAAGATTTGGTCTTGCCACAAGAAACTGTTCCGGAGATATCGTAGTGGAGCGGTCAAACAAAAAGCACACCTCGTAATGTGGTGCCACCAGTTGTTTCTTGCACACATTCCCCACGCTGTCAAACTGAGAAAAATGCACAGCGGTCCAACAGTTCAGCTTCCTCCCCCAACTCTGATCCGCTCCAAGTCTCTATGTGTTTCACATTTCTGGCGTGGCCAAGGGTGGAACAGACTCAAAGCTCTTCAGGACGGAGCTCACCTGCATGATCAAATCTGATACCAGCCTGTTTGCGTCAGCGCGCCGCGGCAATTAAGGTTTCACAAAACGTTGAATCACAAAAGAGACAGGACAATCACTCTCCATTACCTCCTCGTAGAATCAGACTTTTGACAATGTTTCAACAGTGTCTGCTGGTTTCAAAATATTTTTGAAAGGGAAATGAAACATTCATGGGGCGTTGCTTGAATGTGCAAAGATTTCTTTCCCCTCAAGATGGCCCAAGAAACGATCAACATCCTGCTCTTCGGCGTAACAAAACAGAGGTAATTCACACGATAACAAATGAAACCGTGAGAAAGCAGAGCTTTGAGCTGCAAGTGCACGACAGCTCTGCATACCTGCCCACGAAAACAAGGCTGGGCCAGTCTGCACAGGACCCACGTGGATACGAGATGATTCCAACCTGACAGGACAGCAGCTATTCAGGATGTTCTGCCTCAGACTAGAGATTACCAGAACCAGCAGGCTCACTCCTTCGAACGCGCCTGTGTAATTCATTTCAGTCTCTGGGTCCTTTTGTCAGACGCAGGCCGCCGAGTGACAGCAAACGTATTGAGGATCTCCCCCACCCGTCCAATTTGGGCATTCTGTCCCCACACTGGTTACCACCGGAAGATTACGAGTTGAAGCATTTCTACAACAACCCGTCAATGGCGTGCACCTTGGCTACATGAGCGCTCAGCCTCAGACTCATGAGTCCGTTGCACGAGTAGGAGGCGTGTTCCTCTTTGATCGCCTCGGCGTTGTGCTCGGCACATGTGGACTGGTCGTTGTTGGAGATGTTTGAGCCTTCTTCGCTCGGCTCCTCCGGAATCACCGTGCCCGCAATGGTGTTGAGTCCGATGCCGGTGATTCGTGTTGTGACGGGCGACTCTTCGACCAGGTCCTGCCAGCTGTGGTTCTCCACAAGACGACGCGCCCCGCCCTGCGTCGTGAACTTGGGCGTCACATGCTGGTCCTTCTTGTCCACAAAATATAACGCGTAGATTTTCGGGATAAAGATGCATATCACAATCAAGGAGGCATTAGCGATGACTTGCAGGGAGAGGAACATGACTTCCAGCAGAGCGCTGTCCACAGCGAAGTACGCCGACATGAATGCCATCCAGATTATGACCGTGGAGTACACGCAGAAACTGATGAAGCGAGACTCGTTGTAGTTGTCCGGGAGCTTTCGCGCCTTGAAGGCGAAGACGACGCAGACGCAAATTAGGAGGATGTTGTACGCCAGCGACAATATGAAGGGGACCAGCGGGAAGACGCACATGGCCTGCAGGCGGTTGGGCGCAGAGTGGTGCTCGAACGAGGTGGGCGGGCTGACCACCGCCCACGATACGACTACGAGTAGCACCTGAAACACAAGGGAAGTTGCGTGTTACCAGAGCTTTTGTTGCAAATTGGGAACAAAAGTTCATTCCAACCGACATTCGACTCAGCTTGGGAGGTGACTGTTCAGTTACTCCACGAGAGTGCGCGCCTTGACTTTGACATTTTGGATCACAACAACATTCTGATCTTTTTTGGCTTGTTCGGGGTTTGTCTTCATCTGTATACACGGGAGGCTTTTGAGGGAACTATTGCCGGGGCCTTCACAAAATTCAAGCCTGTTGTTTGGCACGTTGGTCAGACCCCACGCAGTCATGCAAGACTGGGTCAGCCCCTGCTCCACGGCCATGGCAGAGGTTTCTCTTGTGCGAACTGCAGCAGTACTCACAACACCTGCCTATACAGTCGAGTTGATCTTGCATTTATGCAGAATTTATCGCTTCGCTTCCGGGAATCGAGAGTTTGTCGAGTGGATCAGACTGTTTCAGATTGTTTCAGTAATTCTGCTGAGAGGGGCTGATTGCCAAAAGTCTCGATCGTAGTTGTTTGGAGTTGATCAGCAGATTTGAACCTACGCACGAGTAGGCTCCCGTGTTTCTCTTTTCTGAAAAGGGAAAGTCTTTTCACCGCACATTTCACACCTTGAACCATGAGCCGATGAAACCACATTTGTACGCTTTCTTCGAACCAAACACCAACCACAGCAGTTCGTAAGAAGCGGAATATTTTCAGCCGACAAAAAGAAATTCTCAGTACGAGCTCCCTCACAAAAACTCAAAATCTTGGAGAAGAGCAAGCTAGCAAAATATTATTTGATGGCTGATCATTTGTACCTTTCAGGCCCGACAAACGCATGCTTTTCGCACGTCAACAACCTCGATCAAAAATTGTTCCTGGAAGTGTGCGTCTCCTGACGCCCCCTCAACCCTACCCAAAGCATTGAGCTGCCAACAGATTTCGCCAGATCAGGTTGTCAAATCAGCATGTGTTTTTCCAATCCAGGTCTTGGATCATTTCCCAGTTGGTGATTTTCTCAGTAGGGAAACAGCAGAGATTCAGTGAAACCGGACCTCACAGGTTTCAACACAGGAAATGAAAGTCCTGAATGAATCGCTTTGTTTTTTCCTGATATGAAATTATCGAGTTTCAAATCAGATCGAGCAAGAAAAACAAGTGCCAGGTATCTGCGAACAACAGGTCATTTGTGTTTTGGCCACAAAGAGCACTGCTGCAAAACAAAAGATCCAAAAACTGTGCTGAGTCAATTTGATTGGCTTGGATCTTTCATTACAACTTTTGAAAGGGCGTTCAGATTCTGGAATTACAACCACAAACAGTGTTTCGGGAACCTGCAAGTACGAATCACCTGCACACACAGCGCTGGAAGTTTGTGGGATGTGACATTTCGCTTCTTTTTGCGTCCCAAAGCTTCCACACACGACAAACACAAATCAAGTGTTCTGCCAAAAAGGGACATCGTAGAAAAGTGAATCCACTCTGCTGAGTGCATTTTGACATGTTCCCCAACGACGCCAAATCTCAGCACCCTGGTTGCACTTTGGAATGCACTACTGCGTCAATGCAGTCCTTCCAATGCATGGAAGATCAGCCACTCAGAACCTCATCAAAAGTTGCTGGCAGAAAAGCCCCGCACACAAAACAGCCTGGGGTTCCGGACACCACACCTGCAGGACTCGCAACTGTCCGAAACAATGTCAACGTCAGCGATTCCAAGCATTGGACCCCGACACCCCTGATTTCCGCAAAGAAGAGGCAACCAACTTCATCCAACAAAAACAAGATATGAACTGTCCGAAGCTGTACACAAATTGGTCACATCGTTGGGTCTGGTCCGCCCTCTCACCTCAATCCTGGATACGCTGAAGGTCAGGTCTTGAAAAAATTCAAACATCAGTTCCCGTCTAACCCTAAACTGTACTCACATGAAAGAAGATAATGTTGACGACGATGCAGATCTGCGACTTGGATGAGACGCAGGTCGGCCGTCGGTTCATGGCGTGGCCCGCCTCGAAGATGCGGTAGATACGCATCGTCTTGGTGAAGAGCGGCGCGTACATGAGCGTAAAGCAGAGGCTGATTCCGAGCAGACGTACGACGCATACCGCTGAAGTCGGTTTGAGGAGGAAGGAATAGGTGAAGGCGTAGGACAGCATGAGGCTGATGAGCATGAAGTAGGAGAGTTCCCGGGACGACGCCTTCACGAGCGGCTTGTTGTTGTTGGTCGCGAACACGATGATGATGACGACACAGAACCCGAGTCCGACGGACGCCAGTCCGGCGAGCACGATCCCGAGCGGCTGCGACCAGTTGACGTACTCGGGGATGATGGGGTCGCACGTGGTGCGGGTGATCGGGTCGGGCCACGTGCCGTTGGAGCACGTGGTGCAGCGCTTGATGCCCTGGATGTGGTACGTGATCTGGTTGTCCTCACACGCCTCGCATGTCCAACAGCAGCGGCGTTGCTGCAGCACCATCTCCTCTCCCACCCCGCACGGCTGAGAGCACAGAGATGTCGGCTTCTTGCCTTTGAAATACGGAGCCCATTGAATTGTCACGTTGTCCATTTCGAGCCGAGTGGAAGTTTTGTTCCACACTCCAATCTTGACGAACTCAAAACCACTGGTTCCGTTTTGCAGATTGTAGATTTCGTAATGTCGTTTCATGTAGCCGAATTTCTCCAAGTACTCCACCCTCGCGGTTTCCCCTTCAAAGGACACGTTGTGCATGTATTGTCTCACTTTGCTCTTGAGGCACTTCACGTACAAACTCTTCGACATATTTAGGGCAGCTCTGCACTCTGGATGCGCCGTTATCTCTTCAAGGGCGTGGGCATACGAATACACGGCGTCGTAGACGAGTGAAACCGTTTTTTCAGGCGCATAACGCGGAGTATGCGTGAGCCTGCGCCAACTGCCACAACGCCGCCCGTAGGCCACCGACCCTGGGATATTGCAGAAAAACTGCGAATACCAGAAGTGAGTAATCCAGGGATTCACATTCCGCGACATGGGAGTGATGCTTCGAAAATGCCTGTCGAATCGTTCCACATTCGAGGACTTGATGTTCACTGAGAACGCTCCCCAGGCGTACTCCGCGAAAGGAAAGATCTCGTTGAGACTCTTGCCCCAAGCCTCTCCTGCAATCCACGTGAGCCGACCCTCCGCCTTCATGATCTTGGCAGCTTTGAGGATTTCTCGCGCCTCTTGTAGCGGCGTGAAGACGATGATGATACGAGCGTAGATCTCCTGCATCATCTGATACACCTGTAAACAAATCCAGAATAATGCACATTTCAACCAACGTAGCACAAGGTGGGCGCACAACAACAAATTGCTTGTGACATTCTTGGATTGAATTTGGGATTTGTCCTGACAACCAAAGTTTGTTTGTCCCAAGACGTGACCAGTAAGCCAAGACCCGTGACACGCACCATCGTCTTGTAGTTGCCCGACTGCCACGTGTCGTCGATGACGTATTTCTGCGCGAAGCACACGTCGTACTCGTCAGCCATGCGCACGAGCGCCTCGAACGCCTGCTCGCCGTACACGCCTTTTGTGTAGACGACGCTCACATGTGACCAGTTGAAATACGTCAACAACTCGATGATGACGCGAGCCTGGATGCTGTCCGTTGGCACCGTCCTGGAATGCAGTGCACGGTTTCGGATCAAAATCAAAAGGTCCAATTCGCTCCCAATGCGAATTCGAGTGCAGTGCTCCCCCCATGCATTGCATGATGTCCAACAATCAACCACCAACGTTCAACGCCAAGCGTGTATTTCAATGGACTGACCTGTAGAAATCTGGGTACTTGATCTTGTAACTGAGTGGGGAGGCCGTCGCGAGGTACGAGACGATTGGGATTTTGAAGGAGGTGAGGAGGTTGGCGATCTGGATTGTCGTCGTGCTGCTCTCGGACCCGATCAACCCGATCACGTCGTACGCCTCGACCGTGTTGAGCGCGCACAGACCCGCGTCGTAGTCCTGGCAACGGGAACAAAATCGTGTCAAGCAGCGTGCATGCGCACAGTGTCTTGGTTTTTTTATTGAGACTCGGTAACATCATTTTCGGAAACTGTGCAAGAACAATTCAGTCGTTTGACGTCGTTGTTCCATCTTGAAGCTCAACACGTGCTTGAATCTCGTCACGCTACGCTAGAAAATCGTAGAGCTCAAATAGCGGATGCGGTGCGCTGAAGAGGCGGTGCATGTGCACCACACATTTTCCCTTCCATTTGTGTACGCACACCGTGAACCACGCCCTTTTGCTGGAGCTGCCTCACCTGGCTGAAGCAGAAGCCGCTGTCGTCGTCGTGGATGAAGTGCAGCGCCTGCGCCAGCGCCGTCACGTCCTTGTTGCAGTCGTCGAACATGACGAAGCCGAGCGTGACATTGCGCAGCAGATCGTCGCGCGCGTTGATCTCGCGAACTGCCTGAAAGTCGCGCAAACGCTTGAAATTTCAGAACACAACTTCTCTTTCTTGAATTGGATGGTGGAGGAGTGGGTGGGCAGGAATTTACGGTCTGAAGCTTGTTTTCGAGCTTGCTTCCAAAATGGAGGCGCACAAAAGTGCACAAATGCCAGACTCGAACTTCAGAGAAAGAATGGGTTGATGGCCCGAGGCATCACAGACACCTCGCAGTGGAAACAGAGGCGCAGAAAACGAAACTCGTTTTTGGACGACTTCTGAACCATGCAAGAAGTAAAGTTCACAGCGCTCTGTTGTTCACTGCCCGGCCTGCAAGAGCCGTTTTCGGGGACAATGCTCTGACCTCAGACTGCCAGCACTGCTCCAGAACCGTTTGTGGATTCAATTTTGGCTCAACAGGCGTGCAGAAACAGAGAAACAGCGCAAGTGTGGTTCAAATTCTTTTCAGCCAGAAGTCTGGAAGATGTGCTGAGAGGTGTTTTTCGGTACACGGTGATTGCGGATGAAAGCTGTGCGCGGCTCACAGAAGGTATTTCCACAATTCCAGCAGGTCTTAATTGGGTGCATGGTATGTGCTGAAATCTGCGCAACTCGCCTTCTGCACCGGCGAAATGGACGCTGAAGGGTCAAAGAGCATTTCCCACACCCTGAAATCAATTGCATTTTTCTGACCGCTGCCAAGGCAGGATTCTATTTTTGCAACAGTCCACACACACGCTGCATGCCATGCTCATCACACTTGTCTTTGTGAAGTCTCTTTGTTCAGGGATGAGAAAATCGACTTCGTTTTCTTCCCTCTTTCGTTGCGTGTGGTCTGAGCCACAAGCATCTGTTCTGATGAGGACGGTCAAAATTTGGTTTAGTGTCCAAGACTTGTGTCCAAAGTTTTTTTCTTTCTCATCACTTCTCAAAACTAAAATGCTGAAACATCAAACGGGTTCAAGAGATAATGCTGAAATTCGACTTTGTTCACAATGTCCAACGCGAAACTCTTGTCCTTGTGCAAGACAAACGCACTCTGGTATTTCTGCGGAATCCCTTTTCAGACACGCACACACACACACACACACACACACACACACACACACAAATCACCTGCTCATGCGCTCATGGCATCAACCAATAACAACCACGAACCATTCATGAACATGTGCCTCACCTCTGCGACAGCCTCAATGCGCTGCAGCACGCCCAGTTCGCGAACGTAGCGCGAGCAGAACCCCCGCTTCGTGAACTCGTGCACGGAGATGAGCACGCCCAGGTTGAGGTCGCCCAGCTCCTGGTACTTGTCGCGGGGGAGGCCCGAGATGCTGATGCCGCCGGTTGTGTGGACGAGGCAGAGCAAGAGGAGAGACAGGCCCGGCAGAGCCAGGGTCACGCTGCGCCCCATTGCCCCGGTCACACGGCTTCAACCACCCTGATCCGGTCTTCGGTGGTTCTGTGGTTGAGAACTGCAGAATCTTCTGACGGGTTGTGCACCTCCTTTCTGTGCAACACACACGGAAGGAAATGAAACAAGATTTCACGCCACCACACGCGTTGTTGCAGGTTTTCCAAGTTCAACTGAGAAACTTTGAGTCTTGGTGGTGACTTCAACACAGAAATGTTCGCTTTTCTGCAGTTTCCTGTCTCTTTGCCTTTTCCCTTATGACACTGTTGGTTCATGCGGTCCAGGACACAAATCAATACGAAGATAAAATCCCCAATTTTTTATCACTTCATTTCTAATCCAGTGCACTGTCCGTCCGCTGGTCAAAGAAAGCAAGAACCACAAGAGTTACCGCACGCAGCACACCGGCCGCACCGCCCATCGTTCTTCGCAGCGCACATACACTCTGTACTTGAGTAACGATAAAGTACTCAGCGCTATCGTATCCCTGCGTAGTTAAAATCGCACAGCTGCTTCACGAAAACTCCCACTCTCAGACAAATTTTATTTTGCCTGGGCAGACGGTGTCCTGTTTGTGTTCTTCTGAAGACGGCAAAATTGGTGCACCTCACATCAGAAGAACATTGCGGACGTTCATCCAGTATCCACTCAACATTAATTTTCAGCATAAATAATAATGCTGAGTTGACTTTCCGGCATTCAAACTGCCGACGTTTTGCAGTGTAACGTCCACGCAAGCTGCACACACGTTGAGAGTATCCGCATTATACAGTCAATAAAGATAAAACACATCCGTTTGAGGAGGTATGCGGCAAATATCTCCAATAAACAGGTTGGTAGGGTGCTTGTCCTGGTACAGTTTGAATAAATCTTTCGAACTCCCCACAAATTTCAAATACATTTTATACTTTTGATTCCAACTTTGCCAACGACGCGTGTTTCCAGTTCTAAACGTACCGGTAGATATCTGATTTTGGATACTTGTTCCAGAGACGTCAGCAAAAACGTCAGAAAGTCAGTGCTTTTTGGTCAACACTCTGACAAACGAACTTTTTTCTCTTCTGTATCGTGTTCTTTCGTGACCAGCACTTCCAAGAAACAATGAAACAAAATTAATCCCTCAGATGGCAAACCAGTTTTCAAACTGCGTATTTCATATACAGTGTGTGTCTGCAGCTTTCAATGATCAGCCAAGTGTCGGAACGAACTTTGGAACCTGCGTTTGGTGAAAAGGAGTGGGATACGAGATCTGAAGTCGGCAGCCACCGAGGGGACCACAAGGTAATTACTGATGATTACCATGGAATTAAAATCTGTAAACGACCCGGGTCCCGCTGAAATCCAAACTCCTGCCTTGGTCGTGCAACACCGCCACACCAGTTCCCCAAATCAATGCGGTGTTCAACACGAACTTTTTTTCTGTAAAAATCTAACAGACCAAGCAGATCTGAACTAAAAACAAGAATGTTACACACACTGGAATGCTACACACACTGATCACTGGCGTCTCCAAAAGGGCAACGTCCTTCAGGGTGACACAACATCCAGCGTCCTTCACATTTGTGACGGACATTCGAATATCCAGTCCACCACCCGTGGCAGGAAATACCGGTATTTCGAGAGGACATGTTGATATCCACAGGGAAGAGAGACAGATACGAGGTTCGTCGTTCCCCAAAAGAGAACTTTTTCAGCAATGGTTTCCTTCAATTTCGCGCGAAAATGTCGAAAAACGGCGTCGCTACAGCTTCATATGCACAACTTTACGCCGAGCCTCGTACTCGTCCATGGGTACGAAGGATATCGGTCTCATCTGTTCCCAGTGCACGACGCAGGTTCGCCCGCGACGCGCCCGTGTTTCTCGCAACTTCACAACGGAAGATACGTACGCTTGACACGTGGATCTTTATTCAATCCGCCGCAAGTTGGCAATGATATTTACGAATATTTCATTCCAGTTAGCAAAACTTCGTTCATGAAGCTTCGTCCTCTGACAGAGACATTTACGAACATCGCTAAAAGCCCGTAAAACCAGGAGAAGAGCATTTTCTCCAGTGATTTGGTGGATCAGAATCGCGCCACAAACGTCAACCTTGTCAGGCTTCCAGTCACTTGAGCTAACTTTGATGTCAACAGGTGTTTGCAGCACACGCAAATCAGACGGCAATTTTCCAATGTCAAAGATGTTGGAACAAAGTCGTGTCACATCACAAATCAATTGTTTGGGCTCGTTCCTTGCGTGGTTTGCAAATTATTTTGACCAACAGCCGAAAGCTTTCTCCACGACACCCATTCACAAGAAAATGCCGCTTGACGCGCAACCTCAATGGATTTGACGACGCACCCCAGCTCGATTCGAATTGTTTCGACAGGCGTTTTTCATCGAATTGGCCGAAGCCTCGAACAAGGCGAGCTTGATCCCCACGTGATGGAAACAAGTTCATGAATCCTGAAATCCTGGCATTATGCACAAAATGAATTGCCAGGCAAGAATTTGGCGAGCCAAGGTGTGCGCAAAACTGATCTTGGGCGCACGAACAGGCGACAAAAGAAGTTTTTACCCTCACACAGAGCAAAGTAAATTTTTGTAAATGATTCCCAGTCTCAAACGGGCGCAACCGACCTTTTTCTGAAATACTCGCCACTTTTTCAGCATTGTCCACTTTGCTGAACTGATATAACAGCCTGTAATCCAACATTTCATCGTTTCGTCTCCGTCCATGTTCGCAGCTTATTCAGACGAACAAACGAACCCCGACACGGCACTTCACTCCCATTCAGAGCAGGACAATGAACAGCGGACGTCTCTTTGAGCTATTCTAAATTGTCTACGGAAGTCCCCAGGATACATTTGGAAGCTAAAAACGAAACAACTGCTTCCCAGAAAGTTAAGTCAAGAACACAGTTCGGATGAGCTTGACAGTCTGTTTTCAACACAAGCAAATACTGGCTCATGGTACCCTCTGGTTCGTTTTCCATCACAAGTCTTTTGAATTACTCAAGTGCATTTGAACAGATATGTGCTGATCACAGAAAACCAAAACGGTCTGTTTCTAGAATACTCAACATTAGTCACAAGGCGACTCGTGAAAAGAGGCACGCATCACCTACTGCTAAAATGAGCTAGTCCCTGAGCGTTTTCGAATTTCTTCGTACGTCAGCCAAAACGTCATGGACCAGGGCGCCTGGAAGAAAATTTCAATTTCATAAAATTTCGTTCCGCAAAACAAACCGAGTGGACCGAAACCCAGACAGCTGAAATCTGGGTGACGCCGTGGATATTTCACTTTGACACCTGAAACAGCTCAAATGTGCCTCCGGGTTTTGGGTTCAACCTGAAATGGCCAGGCACCAAACACTCCATGTAAAACTCCACAATGAATTGAATATCAAAGGCTTTTTTTCTCAATGAGTGAACTCAAAATACAGACCTGAAACATTATCTGAGCATATGACAAACAACAAGGAACTTTCAAACAATTTTGATCACCAAAAGGTCTCAGGTTTTGTGGTTGACAGACAAGAACATTGTACTGAAAGTTGGCTTCAAACCAAAGAGGAGAGGGGACTTACGTCCGAAGGGGACTTGAAGGCGGGAAATTACGGTACATCTCCGTTCATAAGTGCTCTGAGTAAAACAAACAGCACCTCCAAAAACGGAACTCTTTATGTTTTCTGCTGTGTACCCAGTATGTCAATTGTTCCGGTCTCAAAAATGATCTGACGCATTCGAAGATCCAGGATCTTACCATTCTTGCCCAAATGGGAATGAAGCCTTTGTACAACGCGTAGAAACCTTCTGAGCGAACTGTCTTCACGAGGCAGTCGATGGAAGACTTGTACAACGAGCCTCTGCAAAAACGAAAGCCCGCACATTCACCATCTGCCTTTCTTTCATGGCAATGAAACTGGAATTCACCACAGAAACTATTTTGTTGGAACGTGCCGCGTACAAACCTGCCATTTTCTGTGGGTTGGTTCATGAAGCGCGTTTTGACTACGTCAGCAGGAGTGCCCAAGATAGCAGACACCAAACCGGAGCACACGCTAAAGTGACAAAATAAAACTGTTGTATTTCCCGTCTGGACCAGGACGGAGTGCCAAAAATTGGAAGTCGTACACTCAGTCGTAGAATCGTGCAGCAAGCCAGTAAACTTTTTTTTGCAACTCTTTATCTCTTCAATGCCGAAGCATCTCACCTGGCCATTCCGTGAGTTATGTGATTGTCTTTCAAGTCTGTGTACTTGAGAATTCTTCGCTTGGCTGTGTCATAGGTTGCCAAATCTGAAATTCATACACCAGAAACATGCCACGAAGTGTGTGAGCGGCAGCGAGTTTGTTACTTTGCTGAGGTGCTGAAATTTGTCCCTGACAGCGTGCACCTCCTGTCACCACAACTCGCACGGCTTTACAGTAACTTGGAATCATCCGCACTTGTGAGGAAGACTGACCTCATCTCTCCGGTTACCCGCACGGTCGCTCAATGCAAACCGCTGAATACTCCGTCACAGCGCTTGTGCACGCACTGAGCGAACTGTAACCATCACCCGTTCCCAGGGCCGCGACGCGGCTGCTACTCACCTCCCAGGTTGACCAGCGCAGCGCGTTGCACGTTGGGAACCCAGCCCTTCCACAGTCCACGCACACCGTTCTCAGCCAGGATGTTCCGGAACGCGTGCCATGTGCTTTTCACCCTGAGTGGGTGAAGTGTCATTCGTTATTCCGGACAATTCGGTTCTGGTCCCTCTGCTTTGGTTCAGCAACACACGTGCACCCAATCATGCAGCAAGAGGTGATATCACGAGGCTCAAGACAGGCATCGCTGTCTGAGTTGTTCAAAGTGCGAAAGCCTTTCTCCACTTTTACCTTCGCCACCCATTCTCAACTCGAAAGTTCTGTGGCATTGTCACAACAGAACGGAACAAGAAGTATCACACAAATTAAACCCTTTGTTGTCACGGCATTGTCTCTGGTTCACTGGGGACTCTTGCTGTTTTGTCAGGTAGACTCTATCACGAAGTTTGTTGCTAAATTTTGTTGTGAACTTATTTTGATGACTTTTCTGCACCTGGGAGGTTTCCCCTCGAGTCTCCTGCGTCCTTCCATCTGCATCTGAACCTTGACTAAGTCGGTGGGACTCGCAATGAACTGACCAAGGCCTCCAGCGAACATTCCTCCCAGAATTGCCTTCCTGCAAACACACGTGGAGATCGCAAGGAGCGCAGCTGGGTTTCAGTTGCCCTTGAGTGTCACTGGCGACAAGACATCATGAGAAGGGCACCAACGAAACGAATGTGATGAAAAACAGTGATTAACTCGGCTTGTCAGAATGATCCTCAGTTTCATTCGCTCAAAACCAGAAAGAGGGAAGACCAATCTCGTGCTGGAGCTCAGTCACAAGCCCCAAAGCACTCACCACACGGGGAACGTGCCGTCCTCTTGTTTCCCAAGAACGTTGTCCCGGATCCATTCGTAGATCACCATCCGACATCCGGTGTATACTGAAACAGAAACACAGCTCTAGGTATGTCTCCCGGTCTGAAGAGAAAACCAGAGTGCCCCGCTTGTGTACTTTTTTCGAACAAGCAGAATCTCTGGGGCAAAGTTTTGTTTGTACTTCCAAGTAAATATGAACTGCAAGTGTTTGGCGGATCCAGCTAGTGAGCACCCTGCCATTTTCACAAGATGTTTTGTCACACTTTTTCTCAGCCAAATTGGGACATTGGTCAGACGGTGCTGCTTCGTTATCCATTTGGATAAGCATTCGGACAAGCCAGGCAATCAGAACGTCACTTGCAGCTCAGTCTCAAGAAATCACAGAAAGCACACAAAGTTCAAATTTCCCTTGGCAGTTTTGCTCACCTACGTGTCTGTAGATAGCAGGTACCACACCCTGCCACAGTTTTCTGATTCCCTCCTCAGTGGCTACAAGCAGTTTCATCATCAAAGCACTTGTAATGCAAACCACGGAACACTTTGCGCCGTTGAGTTGGGCGCACAGTGGAACTGACATCAATGAGAGTATCGCCGACAAATGTGTTGCGTCATTTTTCCTTGGGATTCCCCAGTGAGTGGCATGGAGAGGGGGATTTTCAACTTATGCTGGGTGGTGGTGGTGGTGGGGTGTGTGTGTGTGGTGGTGGTGGTGGTGGTGGTGGTGGTGGTGGTGGTGGTGTGTGTGTGTGTGTGTGTGTGTGTGAAGCTTGTCTGCACACCGAAGTTCTGATTCACCGAATTGCTGCACCACAATTTCGTGCCAATCGGAAAATTGCGCTCAGTGTGAGCCCTGAATGTTCGCCACAGGCTGACGAGCTGGCAAATTTTTGTCAACGATTCACCGCCCGTGTCAGACCTGTCAGAGAACGGCAGATCCAAACCATGCCATAACGAGTACATTCGTTTTTCCACTGACAACTTTCTCATAATTTCCAGACACGATTTATGCAAACTCATCCAACCCTGACCCAAACCCTTTCGTTCAGTGAGATCGAAAAAGTTGATTCAAGGTGGAGATTTCCCAAGGTCAGAACCGGCAGCCAGAGAGCAAATTTTTATTTGGGACAATGAAGGCTGAAAACTTACCAATGCCGTACGCCGTCCTGAGCGTACCCCGGTATGGAGTGGACACAACTGTAGATCCATGGCCGGCCTCACCCTGGATCTGCAGCCGAGTTTTTGTGATGTCCAACGGGTAGGTGGCTTCAAAGTGAAATTTGCCAGCTGGAGGTGATCAGTTCGAATCCCAAATCTTTGCACGAAGGTGAAAATCAACACACAACGGGCACACAGTTTGGGGACACTGGTATTGATGCAATCGGCCGTGTGTGTGTGTGTGTGTGTGTGTGTGTGTGTGTGTGTGTGTGTGTGTGTGTGTGTGTGTGTGTGTGATAATGAAAGATAGCATGCAGTTTCAGTATCAAATTAAATCAAATGGA
>JAAUXT010124810.1_pt1 | contig 17943 bp, 20 predicted proteins | sample 7278171 | NCBI WGS metagenome assembly JAAUXT01 (sample SAMN14350112, study PRJNA611818) | marine sediment metagenome | isolation source: surface marine sediment (1.8m) | place: French Polynesia: Moorea | collected 2018-08
TGTGCCCCCCCGGGGGGGGCGGCCCAATCAACTTGCTCAATTTAACCGGGCCCCAATTACAGCAAATTTGAATATTTTTTCCTTTTTTCCCCTGGTTGCGGGCCCCCCCCCCCCCTGGAAACTCAACATGGGCTGGCTGGCTAACTCAACATGGAAATTTTCAAAATTTTCTGAAATGGTCAAAAAAATCTTTCGGGTGAATTTTTTTTTTCTTCACTCAACACACTTGGCGTGAACCGTGCACTTTTTTTGGGTGATAGCCTTCTTGTTGAATTTTAGATGAATGACAAGAAAATGCTCCTTTTGCTTCAGTATCTTGTTTGTTTTTGCTCAGGACCAAATGACAAGTTCAGTCTGAATGGCAGCCCAGAAGTTGTCAATTATCTGAAATTAAATTCAAGGAATGCAACATACACAACAATACACTGTGTACTGAAACATTGTGCTTTGCAAGTTGCATCTGGGTTCAAGTCTTTCATGAAGATTAATGTGAAAACATTGTCCCCAAGTCACAAACACTCACCTTCCTTTGCCTTGGTCTTGACAAGGTGGTTGAAGGAAAGCTGGGCTGATATCAGGGTTATGAAGGAAAGAGCAAACACAACAGTGGGGAACCTCATGGACAGGCTTTTTGTGAATGAATTGTCACCATTTTTTAATCAATTGAAAGGAACATTTGTTGCTGAGAAACTGAGTCAGACTGAACTTGATATCCTCCTGCTGCAGATTAAAAGAAAGACACAAAACAGGGAAGAAATCCATTTGAGACTCAGCATCACAAGCAAAACCAGGAAGATGCAATTTCCAATGGCATTAGATCGCTACATGCACCTGCAGTGGGCAGCACATCTTTCCTCCAACTCCCACCTGTCTCAACAGCAGTATTTAGTTTCACTGAGAGGACAGTACCAATCTGTAACAGTTCAGAAAGTAGGGTCACACCCAAAATCAGCAGATCACTTGGACAATAAGGTCCATCTGTTTTGGTTGAGTGCAAATTATGGCAAGTACAAATCATGTGTGTTTTCCAGAAAGCAACTGCTACCTCACAAAGTGATTAAAACTGACAGAGGTTCTGAAATATTCTTTGATTCAGACAACTTTACATTTGGTAACAAAAATTATTGTATACTCAGGCAAACATTTGTGCCAAGTAATGATGTGTTGAAACAGTCTGACAGAATTGTCTATGAAGACACAGTTGTGGAGCAAAGCAAGGCAAAAATGTCTTGGCTTCAAGCATCAAAATTCTGCAGATCAGTGAAAGGAATTTTGCCTGTAATCACCAGTAAAGAAGCACTTTTTGACATTCTTGCTTTGATCAAGTGGACACAGCTGAGCCAGGTTCTTCATGGAGTGTATTTTGGTCTTGTAACCAGGTCTGAACAGGTAGGAAATTATCTGTCTTCCTCATGGCCTTTGTACAACAAACTGGGTGGAGTGAAATACAGATTTGTGAAATGAGATCAGCTCTTTGCAACAACCAAAGAACATGACAACAGGTGCACTTCACATTTGCAGGGGCTCTCAGCTTGGGAGACAGGAGATCCTGTTTCTTACCAGGTGCAGACCTTCGGAGATTACATGCATTCACACCAACTCATTTACTTCCTCAATGTGGAGAAGTACATCAGGATAAAGTGCAGGGCACCAAAGTCAAATTTATGGTCATATTCATACCAGGAATGCAGAAGAAAATACACATCCAATCATGTGACCTGGGAGTATATCCCAATGCATTTGAGCCACAACACCAGTACAATCATGTGTGGGGTTCTTGTGTTCACAAATTTGGTTTTGCCTGAAGTGAAACACGTTCCTTGCCACAAACCTTTCCTTCTGCATGTCATCTGTCTTGTGGAGAAAACTAATTTGTTTGAAAAGGGTGTGAGACAGACTTTTCCACAACTTGATGTGTTTGACCCTGACTGTGTTGTTTTGAATGGGACCTGCTACCTGTTTGTGCTTTCTGTGTTTGACTGCCAGTCATGGTTTCTGCACAAACAGGGGTTCTTTGCATCTGGCTCTCTGGACATGTTCCACTTTCTGTTTGATGCAGTTGCTGTAAAAGTTTCTCCACTAATCATGTCAGGGACTGTGAAGAAGTACCAGAGGTTTTCCTATGTCTATGTTTTTGAAGATGTTGTTTTGGAGAGTGAGTGTGGAAGGCTTTCACATTATGTCACATCAAAGAAAGACAAGAGGAGAGCATGGCAACCTTTTCCATTGTAGCACTGGAGAATTTTTATCATACAGGTTAACTTGTGATGGCACACCAGATTGCAGTCAGGAAAACCCAACTGATGAAGCAGGGTGTGAATGCAACATGTCAAGTGACTACTCCATTACATGTAAACACCTGATTCTTGACAATGGAAAGAAAAGATGTTCAGACTTCTACTTTCAGACAAAGTGTGGCAGTTGTCATTTGTATGATGAAAATATTTTCTTTCAAAAGCACAATGTGAGAGAATCCCTGATGGAAGTGTCCACTAAGAATCAATTGTCATGTCAAGAAGGACAAAAGAAAACTTTCAATGTGTCTCAGATCTGTTCCTACAGATTGAACAGTCTCCACAAACTGATCCCTTGTGAACATGGCGAACATCTTCAGAACTGCAAACAGTTTGAATGCAACTTGCTGTTCAAGTGTTCTCAATTTTATTGTGTGCCCTGGAAGTATCTGTGTGATGGGAAGTGGGATTGCCCTGGTGGGTTTGATGAGTCTGAAGAGCACTCTTGTGGTGATTCACGCAAGTGTAAAAATTTGTACAGATGTGAGCACCATAAAGTGTGCATTCATTTGAGTGATGTCTGCAATGGAAGACATGATTGTCCTTCTGGTGATGATGAAAAGTCCTGTTCCCTACATGCAGCTAAATGCCCAACCAAGTGCAAATGCCTTACTTTTGTTGTGAGATGTGTTCACATGTCCTTGGGTGAAAACATTTTTTCTGAGCCTTTTCCTTTTTTTGTTGTGCAGATCAATTTGAGTAATATTAGCAGGGGATTTTATTTCAATGCTTATCCCCAGGGAATCGTCTTCTTTGTAACAAAAACAAACTTGTGGCAAATATGCCCTGTTGTTGGCAGAATGCCAAGTCTTGTGTTGCTTGATGCCAGTTCAAATCTTGTGATCACTGTGGAAAATTACTGTTTCAAAGGTGCTGACAATGTGAGAGAAATCAAACTGAACAGGAACAGGATATCAAAAGTTGGTGCAAATGCCTTTTCCAATTTGCTGCAACTTATAGTGCTTGACTTGTCAAATAACTTGTTGGTTGAATTTTTGAGCTCAAGTGTTTCTCCCTCTGCAATGCTGTTTCTGCTTTCTCTGGAGGGGAAAATCTTTACCATTGGAGCACCCACAAGCTTTTCACAGTTGAAGTTCATGGTTCTCAAAACTCAAGATTTTAGATTGTGCTGCTTGGCATCAGACTTGACTTTGTGCACTGCCAGAAAGTGTTTGGTTTGAAACATGTTCAAACATGCTGCCAAATCTCAGTGTGAAACTGACCTTGTACACAGTTTCTTCTCTCATCTCTCTGATCAATGTGGTTTGTTTACTAGTGCACAAAAAGGCAGCTCAGACAAAGCAAATTAAAGGCGCCTATGGTGTTGCTGTGGCATTTGTAAACATTACAAACACAAGTTATGCATTCTATTTGTTGGTATTGTGGAGTTGGAATAATTTTCTCAGTTCAGGGAAAGGAAGAAGACATTTGGAATGGCAGTCTGCACTCCTCTGTTTTCTGATGTTTGGCACAAACTCCTTCTTCAGCTTTTTGTCCCCATTCAGTATTTGTTTCCTTTCTCTTGCAAGATGCAGGGTTGTTGTCTGTCCACTGGAGAGTAAATTTAAGGATTTTAGGTTTGTCTGCAAGTGTATCGTTTGCATGTCAAGTGTTGCTGTAGTTTGCACAATTCTAGTTTCAATAACCATGTGGCACATATCAGGCAAAGTTCCAGCCAATATTTGTGCACCCTTTTTTGACCCAACACACAGTTTTGTGATCACAACAGTTCTCACATGGTTGCTGGTATGTGCACAGCTGTTTTCTGTGGTGTTTGTCATGTCAGTCCACAGCAAAGTGTTCTCCTTCTTGGGGAACAGACAGAAACTATTTCTGACAAACAAACCAGCCTCAAGGAGATCTCTTCTTGTTCAAATTATTATCCTGAACATCTCTAACATGTTATCTTGGGTGCCCAGCAGTGTAATCTACCTCAGTGCCATGTTTCTGCCCCAGTATCCCTTGGTTATGATGGTCTGGACAGAAGGTGCTGTGAAGCCTGTCCACACTGTGGTCAGTCCTGTTGTGTTCACAGCTCTCGCTCTCAGGTAGTTCCTTGTGCCCCAGACTACATAGACTCTGGCGCTCAGGTAGTTCCTTGTGCCCCTCACCACAACCAGACACCATGATTATTTTGACAAACAGACTGAAGGGTTGGAGTGTCTTGTTTGTCTTTGTGTGCCAGCAATCTAGAGATGGACGCCCAGACCCACATGAGAAAGAATAAACACTTTCCTCTTTCACTGATTGTGCCAACTTCAAATGTTTTGTGAACAATAAAGGCTGCAGGCATCCAATGTGACCCCACACAAGCGAGGCGTAGTCCACGCTGACCGTTGTTCTTGTTTTTGATTTCAAACACACGTCTGCTGTGAACATGTCTGTGTGCAGCAAAACGAAAATGCTCAAACAGAAATGAGCGCTGTTCAATCTTTATTGTTCGCAGAACCCATCCCCCCCCAGTGAGCCATGTTTCTTCGTTGCAGAAGAAAAGCAATGCAACTTGCAGTTGCAGTCTGCTTGCAGAGCGAAATACTGGTGGGGAGGAGGAGGGCGGGTAATTTTCGCAGTTCCCGTGCTGAATGAACCCAAATGTTCAGTGCTCAAAACGCATGTCAGTCCCAGGTGACGTCACGCGTGACGCGTCCCACGTGACACACTCCTTGACACCGTCTCTGACGTTTCTGTTGCAGCAGCGTGACGCCGTCGGTCCTGGAGCCGAGCTACGTGACGCCATCGACGGCGTCAGCGGCGGCGTCATCGCTACGCCAATCGGCGGCATCACCAGACACCACGTCGTTTCCTCAAGCGGCGTCTCTGTCATGTGACGGCGCTCCCTCGGCGTCTCTGGGCGGCGTCCTGACGCCCTCAGCGTCGCGGCACGGCGTGGCGTCGCCGGCGCCCAAGGACGCGAGTTTCGGGTACGACGGACCGGTGTACGTGTGGAGCCCCGGGGAGCAGGTGCCTGGGCTGCGCGGGCGCGTGTGGGCGGGCGGCGGCAGGACGCCCCCCGCGGGCGGCCGGGAGGAGAGGGGCGGAGGGACCCCGAGGGGCAGCCGGGCGAACCGAGGCGGCGGCGGCGGCGGGAACAACGGCCGGGCGAAGAGGGGCGGCGGTGTGACGGGAGGTGACGGCGCACCGAACAGTGGTGCCGGGAGAGGCGTTGGCGTTGACGTCGACGGCGTCCGTGGCGGCGGGGGTGAGAGGAACAGCAGCAGCAACAGCGAGAGCGAGGCCGACGCCAACACACGTGACCTCATGAACGGTGGGTGTGAGAACGTGTCGCGTTGCTCTAACACGTCGTCACGTGCGACGCGACTTGCGTCAAACGTCACGCATGCGCACTGTGTGAACCAGAGCAAAAGTTGCATCAGGACGGACAATCCTGCAGTATGAGACCAGCAAGTTCTCGTTGTTGTGCGAAGTCCCTTCAGGGCGAAGCACCATGTGGTAGTGCATTATATATATGGCAAGGTGGTTGAAATGTCCCCTGCCCTCCTTCCCCCTCAACCCCCTCCCCCAACCCCCCTCCCCCTGCCCAGACCCCTCCACCCCTAGACCCCCCCCCCCCACAGAAGACAAGGAGGACAAGGAAGAATTGACGACATTACCGACCGGCAAGGGAATTCGCACTGCAGTTGCCTTGAGCACTGCTTCTTGTTTGGTACAACGATCGCGTGAGAACAAATTGTTTCAACAAAGAATAACAAGAACTAGTGTTGCATTCCTCTCTGTACAGACGCAGTGTGGCGCAGCTCTGATGATGACTCCTCCTCCGACTCCGAGGGGGCGCCACCGCGGGAGCCACGTGACTCCGCCGCACCACGTGGGCGCCGGGGCGGGTCACGTGGGGATGACGTCAGCGGGGGACGCGTGCTGCTCGACCAGGACTCAGCGCTCAACATCCTCAGGTGCGTGTGTGTGAGGGAGGTGTGCGTGTGTGTGAGGGAGGTGTGCGTGTGTGTGAGAGAGGTGTGCGTGTGTGTGAGGGAGGTGTGCGTGTGTGTGAGGGAGGTGTGGGTGTGTGTGAGAGAGGTGTGCATGTGTGAGGGAGGTGTGTGTGTGAGGGAGGTGTGCGTGTGTGAGAGAGGTGTGGGTGTGTGTGACGGAGGTGTGCGTGTGTGTGAGGGAGGTGTGCGAAGCGTGGGTGATGTGTGGGCGTGGGTGAGGTGTGCGTGGAGTCAGCATTTTCAGATGTGTGTGTGCGGTTGAGCCTTGTGTGCAGCTCCGCATCGTGTGTGAGGTGTACTGTACGCGTCCCCAGGTAGACAGAGCTGATTTGCATATGAGAGAGAGAGAGAGAGAGAGAGTCTGTGTGTGTGTGTGTGTCATGTGTGCATGCAAAGTGTGTGTGTGTGTGGTATGTGTGCGCTTGCACATCATGTCCACGTGCCTGTGTATGAGTGAGGTGTGCGTCTTTGCATGCATGTGTGTGAGTGAGGTGTGCGTCTTTGCATGCATGTGTGTGAGTGAGGTGTGCGTCCACTGACACATCATCCTTGTGTGTGTGCATGAAGTACGCATGTGCGTGTGTGTCATTCTATGCGCACCTACACTCGTGTGTGTGTGTGTGTGTGTGTGTGAGGTATGCGTGCTGACCCTGCCCCTCTCGCTACAGACAGCTGGAGCGTGCTGAGAGTCTCCGACAGAGCGACACGGCGCCGGCGCCGGGGGGTCGCGCCGGGCGCGGCAAGGCGGCGACGCTGGGAGGGCGACGTGACGCAGCGTCGCGTACTGACGTCGGGCGACGCTCCTATACGTGAGTCACGTGATGCGTGGGCAGCGGGCTCCGCCCTGTTGGAACTTGCTCCACTTGAACAATGCTGTACATTGTCAGAAATTTTACAACTGGCCAAAATCAAACTGCCCAAATTTTGCTCAATCAGTTCAAACTCTTTTCAGTCAGGTTCAACTGTTTTTATCTTGCCCAATTCAAACTCACGAAATCCGAACTCACCCAATTCATAGTTACACATTCTCAATGTCCCAAAGTCAAACTCGCCCAATTGGAGATCTCGCCCCCCCCCCACCACCACCACCACCAGGAGGCATGTAGGCACCTGGCTCTGAGCCCACGTGATCAGCTGCATGTGACGCCCCCTGCTGCCACACGTGTTGTCACTGACTTCTAACCACAAAAGCACCACTCAGAGAGCGCGTCTTCAACATGGTGGTGTTCTTGTTTTCCCCTCCTGCTGATCGAGGAGTTCATCTGTTTCAGACGTGAAACTCCGACATCGCCTCAGTGAAGGTTCGAACCCTGACCCTGGTTGCTCTTCTCCCTCCAGCTTTTCGCGCTGCTTTGCCATCGCACTCTGAAAATCACTTGGACTTTTCTTTGATTTTGGACGCTTTGCAATTGGCGTGTTTTGAAGCGGGTGTCACGTCTGGAACGCGTGACGTCACATCTCACGTCACAACGTCAGCACGAGTTTGTTCTGGTGTGTGACACGTGACCACGAGGCGCCCTCTGGTGGCGTGTGGGACTCGGTGACCTTTGAGCACTCACCCCACCACCCGGCTGAAGCTGCTCTGGGAGGACGAACAGGGACGCTGCTAAAAGTGTGGCAACCTGAACTTTTGCATCGTATCGCAACTTTCTCTTGGATTTTGATGACCTTCCCACGCTTCGACGGTCGCTCCAGGAGGCACACGCCCCTCCCCCGTCAATAGCTTCCGAAAAAGAAAAAAACATTCGCAGCCCCCTCCCCCACCCCACCCCGCCACGCGTAGTTTTTCGCAACTGAACCAAAATTGTGTGGCGTTTACATGTCAAACGCCCGTGTTCAAATCTGGCCTCTCTCTAGGTTACCCCCCTGTCTTGGGGCAAATGCTGGCTCCATCCTTGGCTCCTTTGCTTGTGTAGAATCCCTGTGTATTGCCCTGCCGTGCGAGGTCTGGTTTACATGGGATGCGTCACGCGTTGCGTACATAGGCGTTTGCGTCACTGAACAGGGTTCGCGTCTGCGTCAAGACAGGCGTGCTTTCACTGACGCAACGCCCGACGCACTCATCAAACATTGGTGTCAAGTTGGTCAGTTTTGAATTGTTTGGTGAAGGTACTTCAGTGTGTGGACAAAGAAACCAGTGTCTGGTCAGCAGTCACCTGAGGTAACCTCATGGGGCAGCATTGAAACGATTTTTTTGGGCATCCGGGAGTTTCACCCTGTGAACCCTGCCATGAGGAGCAGCGTTAGTGACACGAACTGTGTGAAAATGGTTTCCATAGAAACCTCGAGTTGTCAGGCCTTGACACCATCGGTGTAACAACAGGTGAAGATGTGTTTTGTGTCTTGCAGCTTCAACTCACACTCCGATGCACGTAGCATTCCATCCGCGACGCCAACTAGAGACGACGCCACCGTTGCTAGGGACGATGCGCCTGAAGACGCCGGCGTTGCTAAGGCCTCGGCGTCGTCGCCAGGGCTGCGGCGCCTCCACGACGCCGTGTCGCGCGTCTCCCGCGCCACGTCGCACTTCCTCACCAACCCCGACTCGGTCTACTCGGGCTGCGCCGTCCAGTGACGTCACAACATGGTGGCCGTCTTCACTGTGACGTCACATGGTGGGGTGCGTGACGTCACAGTCTGCTGTGGTCAGAGTGACGTCACAACATCTTCAGAGTGATGTGACAGCGCATCGTGACGTCACACAAGGACTTGACTGTTCGAAATCAAAATGATGGAGATCGTGGTGATGACTTGTAAAACAAAGAGTTGGACGCGTGAGAGTTTAAACCTTGAGTTTATTCCCAAAACTTCAGGGAGGGTTTCATTTGTTCAGCGAATGGATTTGTGGGACAGTCTGACCACAAAAGATAAACTATTTTTGGGGTTTACGTGTGGTCTGAAACTTGCAATTTTGGCGAAGAAAGAAAACTTTGTGCCAAATGTGTCATTTGGTAATTTCTCTGAGGGATGAAGGACCTGGGCTCCTAGGCCCCTGGATCCGCATGCAAAGTCTGCGGGGGGGGGGGGGTATGGCAAGGCTTGCCCCTGGATACGTGCCTGGGAGTTTTTGTTGTCAATTTCTGCAGCCTTTCAGGCACTGCCTCGGTCTTCAAAGGCGCTACTTCGGTGTCAAGAGATGCTCCAGATCAGGCAAAATCTTGGTGCCCTCACTCAAAGTGTTGTCCACATTCCAAGCTGTGTGGTAGTTGTGTGACGCTGACGTCGTGTGGTGACGCTGCTGCGTTCCTATGTAGTGCGACGCGCCACGTGTGATGTCTCCAAAACTCGCTGATTTCTCAATGTTCACCATGCCAACAGTTTTGTGCGGAAGTTGAACAGTTTTGTAAATTTGTTCTTGTTCTTGTTGTGATTTGATTTAAAGTTTAGAAATTTTGCATCCCACCCAAGAAACACTGTGGGGAATACACGTACAAATGGGTGGGGTCAGGTCGGTCTCTGGCAGATCAATTCTGAGAAATTGGAGAAAGTTTTTGTGTGCATTCCTCTCTGGAGTCCAAACTGTGCGAAGCGCAACGTCCAGTCTAACTTACGCAAAGGCATAATTTGGCTGAAAGTGACGTCTACTTACCGTGTGAGCTTGTAGTTTCAATCTGTTAGAGCTGCGTTTCAAACAGTGGCGAGTTTAAACACGACGTTTGAAATTGGAAACGTCAACCTCAGCGTCAAAATTGTTTTTGCATACCTTGATTTTTGCGCAGCTTGGAAGTGCTTCTGCCTTTACAAAACATTGTTGAACAGAATTGACCAAGAACCAGGGTTTCTCAATCAGAATTACTCTGTGTAAGAGGGTTTGAAGTTGACGCGATGTTGAAGTTTCCTCTACAAACGTCGCTGTTTAAACTCACTACTGACGCTGGGTGCCTCAGACGTGGCGTCACTGAAAACGATTTTTCTTCAAGGGTATTTGTACTTGCAATGACGTTGGCTTGACAGTGTCACAACATCCCTTGTCTTGTGTAGGAATGTCGCTCTCGTGGACCTGCTCAGGGACACAACGCTGGACGCATCCACTGAGTTGAACAAGTTTTTGTCCATCTATCTGCTTTATTGTCTTGTCCTGTTTCATTGTCCTGTTCAGTTTGCACTTTTGTGATGAAAGTTATCTTCCACTGTTGTGTATTATAGATTCCCCGTGTTCAAAGCACACACACGCACACACCGAACACACACACACACGCACACACACACACACACATACACTGAGAGCAGCCAGTTTCACACACGCCAAAGAACAAGCCTGTTTTTTGCGCCCTACACACGCACGCACACACACATGCACACATATGCCACACACACACACACACACACACACACACACACTGACCCTGTAGCACAGCTCCAATCCTGGCACACCGTATCATGCATCGCTCCAAATGTTTCAACCCATAAATTGAGTTTGTAGGCAATGCTGCTGTTCTGTACACAATAAACAAACTTCTGATTCAAACTGTTCTTTTATTGTTGTGTGTTGTGAAGCTGATACAAGATGGAGGAGGAGCTGCTCAGTCTGCCCTGAAAAAATGAGGGGTGGACGAGGAGGGCGATTTAAGTCGTGGGCTCGAAGCGAAAGCAAAGGGGGGGGGGGATTAACAGAAGAACAGAAACAAAGTTTTGCATCTGAAGCTGCAATTGTATTGATTGTAAAATTGTTCATTTGACAACAAAATCTGTTCTCAAGTGGTCCTGTCTCAGAAGAAACTGTCAAACATCTTGTTTCCCCGTGGAGGAAAACTGTCAAAACACAACCTTGGAACAAGAGAGTTGCACAATATTTTCTCAATGAAACCTGAGATTTTTATGTGATTAGAAGGTAAATCAACAATAAAACTCAGGTTACTTTCCTGATGACTTTTTATCTTTCAGGTTGGATTGTTTTCTCTGACAAACACTTGACAATCCTTGTCTGAAGGATGATGAAAGAAACGCCAAGGGGTTTATGATTGAGTTCACTGGAACCAAGGCTGTTGTTGCCCAAAACACCAAATCTACAGAGTATTGGGACTGAAACAAGGAAGAAAGGAATATTGCACTGGAAGGGATCCAGCACAGCAGATTGGAAAGTGTCACCAGAACAAGCAACAATGTGATGGATCTTTTTCTGGAAGTTTGATGCTCCAGAGCTTGAACATCAGTGGACACCTTCAAATATTTTGAAAGAAAAATGTAAGCAATGGACATGATTATCAAGGCTAAATATTCACTGGATATAACAATCAGGGTGATGGTCTTTATGTCAGTGTCTGAATCTGTGGGGTCAAGAAAAGGGGAGCATAAACTGGATGGGATTTTGCCTTTGTGAGTCACATGGAAAGTGAATGCAACTGTGGCAACAGCAACTGAAAAAGACCCCACAATCAGCCAAACCAACACAAATTTGTTTGATTTAAATTTGGAATTGAATGGGTAAATAACAACCATTGTTCTTCCAATGGACAGAAGTGCCAACAAAAATGGCATTGTCAGTGAGAAATCTAGCATCAAAGCAAATGCCACTGCACAAAGAGAATGCCCCCTCCATTTTGTATCATGCAGAACAAAGCTGTTCCCAAAGTGGACATCAGCCAGCCAAATAACACTCAAATATACACCACACAAGGTATCTCCTGAGTTGATGAAAAATACAAAAACATTGAACACATGTCTGCCTTGCCTCTTCCTGATCTGAATCACCTTGTCACAAAATGACAAACCATTCACTGAAAGCACCAGCAATGCAATTGAAAAGAACAATGCTCTCATTGTTTTGTCAGGGAAAAGATCTGAACAGGAAGTGAACCAGGGAACAGCAGCAGGGCACTTTATATCAGGGGGAGTGATACAGCAAACATGAAAACTATGAACATGGAAATTCTCAACTGGATATTTGTCAAACATATTGATCTGCAACTGAGAGAGAGGATTATCAACAAGGTTCAGGTTGTGAATTTTGGGGATGTTTTCAAATGTGTCTGGTGAAATCCATTGGATGATGTTTTCAGAAAGGTCAAGGTTAGATATGATATTTAGATGTAGAAATGAGTTTGATTCAAGTAAAGTTATCTTGTTTTTGTTCAGCAATATTATATGCAGAGAAGACAGGTTGAAAAAGCATTTCTTTTTCATCTGAGTCAATTTGTTTCTTGACACATCAAGATGTGTCAACAACAAAAGAGTCGACACTGCACTGCACACATCTTGTATCATATTGTTTGACAGCTGTGCAACTTTGCAATGTGTGTTGTCAGCAAACCCACCCAGATCAGTGACATCGGTTGACACAAAATAAAAGACTGAATAGTATAATTGTGTGAGAATTATCCCTGACAGAGACACATTTCTGCATATCAAAGCATACAGAAAGCAGGAGCACCTCCTTGGACAAGTGTTCATGATGTCACACATGAATTCATCATCTTGGAAAGGGCAGTCTGTCACCAAATCACAGATGTCAATCATAGAAACACAAATGTGTGAATTTTTGCATTTGAATTTGAATTGACAATGCTGCTGCATCATGCAGCTGTTGTTCCTGTCTTCATCCTCACCCAAAGGACAATCCCACTTTCCATCACACACATAGGCAAATGGAATGCAATAAAAATCAGGACATTTGTACTTTTGGTAGCACTCAAATGAATGACACTCCTGCAAGTGAGATCCAAATCTGCAAGGTTTCAGATGGCCCAGATCATCCAATGAATATGACAAACTTCATTGGTGCTGAAGCATTCTGAGCTGAATTGATCACACAGAATCTGACCCTGGATTTGGCACTGTGTGGTTTGGACAAAAGGCCTGGTTTGGAAACCTTTACTGACATTGAGGTGGCCTGTGTAGTTCTTTTGCAGTCCAACTGCAACTTTGCAATTACTTAGTGAGCATATGCTGGTTTTAAAATCCAGCACACTGTTTGGTGAGTTTTTTGATACATCAACTGGTTGATTTTTTATTTTTAGTGGGATATGATTCAGTTCACTTGCTATCCTCTCACACTCTGCTTCATCTGAACCTGTGGACCCATGGCCATTGCAGTCAACTTCACCATCACACAAATATAGTGATGATATGACCCAACTGTTGTGGCAGGAATGTGTGTTGTTCTGTGTCTTTTGCAGAGAAACTTTACTGGTCTCACACACAATGTACCCTTGGACACCTTGAAGGTCAACATTACTTTCAGAGAAATAAGTTGTCAACCACAATCTGCTGAAAACACTGAGAAGCACCTTATCTTTGTTCTTGTCAGTGGATATCAATGATAGATTTAGCATGTCCGTTGCTTCAAATAAATGTTGAAAGATTTTTATTTGTGACCTATTTTCACTTGTGTGTGAACTGAAACACTTTTGATGAAGGTTTCTGTGGACTATTTCTTGCCAGCTTTTCCAAGCAAAGAAATAACACTTGCCTTGGACAGAGATTGACAGTCTATCACAAGACCCATCTGCATTCCTTTCTGGCCATTTTGAAAACTTGTGGTGTCTCAAAAAGCAAACCACGTGATCAAGCAGAGAATCATTACAGTAAACAGATACCCACTGAGGGTATGCCAAATTTGACAGAAGCAACAAAGTGCAACTTTTGCCATTTTTCACAGGGTATGTGGTGGTCAAGGTTTGCATCTTTTCTTGTTGTAACTGGCTGTTGTCCAATGGAATACTTACAAAATCAGCAAAAACTCCCCTGTCAAAGAAAGAGGTGTAATGTGCTGTGTAATATTCATCGTATTCCACTCTCTGCTTTTTGATAAAACCTGGGAATTTTCCCTGGCCATAGTTGAAATTGGTCCAGCCCTGATAGGAAACAGGAAACTTGTTGCTCCATTTATATGTGATCTGCAAAGCAATGAGACAAAATTTGACAAGGTCAGGGTGACTTCAAAGTGGGCAGAATATTTCCATTGGGTTTGACAAAAATTCAGACAAAACAAAACAGGAAATTGTTTGCCCTTGAAAATTTTCAAGAACCACTCTATCAACAAGAAATTGATTTACCTTTTTGGGACTGGTTTTTCTCAAGCCAATGTAAAGAGCTTCTATAATGTGAATATCAATTGAGTTTTTCAGCAGAATGAGCAATGTGTCTTGTTCCTTCCTACTGAGGAAGGAAGGCAAGTACATGCCCCTGTGCTGGCACTCTCCGTGTGCTAGTATCCAGGACCAATGCTTGTGTTTGCAGGACTCATTCTTGTGGTAGCATCCCTCTAGGGCATGATCCTGGAGGAAAAGATAACTTCCAATTGTTGTGTGACTTTTCTTTTCACAACTCACTGCAAAGCCATATCCTAGGTGATGGCGGGATCTGAAGATATATTCATTTGGTGCAATTTCATGAACACCCACTCATATATGAGAGTTATGTTGCTGCAACTATCCTGTACTAAATGTTCAAAATACATGTATTGAATACTGGAGAAGATTGCAACAAGTAGGCCAGACCTGTCAGTACACCCAAGTGTCGTGTTCCACAACAAATGTTGTTCTCCATTGGAATAGCCCTGAATTGTGAGAGTCACTGCTGAACAGCTCCTGTTTGAATTGATTCTTTGTATTTTTAGGAAACTGTTATCATCAATTGTTATGTCTCTGAGGTTGAGTGGATTCCCACTGCAGGGGATGTTTAATTTGTTTTCTGAGCTGGTCTCAATCTCACTTCTCACAAACAGAACCTGTGCCCAAGCAAAGTAATACATGTCAAAAGAAACAGAGATCCTTGGAGAATGTTTGTGCAATATGGGTGTCTCCACATAGTTCATGGAAAACAGAAAAAAATGCCCCTCTTTCACTTTGTAACTGCAATAACTTGTTTCTTCATCATCACTGCAAGATTCATCCAGCCATCCATGTGTTCCATTGTCAGTCACCATCTGAACAGAATATGCTTTGTTCTGAGCAGCAATGCCCCTTATTGCAAGCGATGGATTTCTGAAGGAAGCCTTTTGTAGAAAAATGGACGAAACAGACCTCATGAAGTAGGAGTCCCCTTTTGTTGTGTTTGTCCCTGTGGGAAAATGGAAACAGGTGTTGTAAGGTGTACAACAAGGTAAATGCATGCTGCAGACCAAGGTCAGTCTCAATGGACACCTGGTGAAATGTGTGAAAATCATGTGGAAAAATTTCATGTGATGTTTAAGATCAGCACAATATTGAAAACCCTCAGATTTGGAGGGCAAAAATTGACATGCATGTGTCTGGATGGTTGGTGCAAAATGTGGATCCAAACATCACTCTGGCCAATCTCTGTGTGACTACCAGGGCAAAGTGGGAAGGTTCAAAGCAGAAATATTGACACGCACTGCAACAGAGCAACAAACATGAATTTTCTTACTCTTCAAGTACAGTTTGATGTTGCAAGCATCAGAAAACAGTCTGACACTCTTTTCAAGTCCATATTCTTTTGCACTTTTGAAAGACATTCTTCTGGTTACAGAGATGTCCAGAACTGCACAAGTTATCTGAGTCAAGTTGGCAACAATCCCAGACAAAGATGTCTCTTTGATGTAAACTATTCCCTCTCCAATCCTGGTTGTTTGAGAGTATTTCTGCATGTCACATGGATGGACAGATGTAACTCTGCAAACAGTATGAGAAACTCTGATGACAGCAGAAAGGGAGCTGTACTGCTTGTATGAATAGATGACCACTTTGCTTGAATGCGCAGCAAAAATATTCATTGCGACTGAAGTTCTGTTGTTGCAGAAAGCCACTGCCTCAACTAATGTTCCATTTTCTGGTTCTACCACTGCAAATCCACCGAAAGTGCAGTCAGTATTTTCCTGTCCTCTGAAAATGAACTCTTGCACAGTGATGTTGCACTTTGCACCTGGTGGATTCAGCAACTGGATCACCACAACAGCACAGAAATTCATTTTGCTGTTGTTGCATCCAGCTATTGTGACATTGTTGGCTTTCTTTGTGAAGACTTTTCTAAAGGACAGAAAATCACCCCAGTAATAAAGTGTTTGGTTCAACATGATGTATTTTTGACTTGCTATCTGTATAATGCATTGATATGATTGTGCCTTGAATGTGTTGTTTCCCCTGTGAGTCTCCACTTTCTCTGATCTCAAACCAGGCCCATCAAACAGGAGCAACTGCTGTTTGTCAATCAGCTTCATTCTCACACTGATGCTGAGGTCCTTTCTCAACTGAAACTTATATGTAAAAATCCACATTTTGGTGAACACAATGAAGTGAATCCTTTCTGAGAAAGAAAATTGGTAGATTCCATGTCTGTTCTCAATGACGTCTGCTGACATCACTATCACAAAGGCTTCCAACCTTGAATGTGACAAGAGAACATTGGGTTGAATTTTCACAGAGCTTGAAGGTGGATAGAAAAGATAACCAGCCAGGATCCCACAAAAAGCACAAATCTGTGATGTTGTGGCAGAAAATCGACTGACAACTGTGAAGTTGTGAAATACACATGCTCTGGAAAGTTTTTGGAAAACTGCCAAGATTATTGTCATGTTTAACCTCAGTGTTGGATGAGTTTGGAACAATATGTTGTGAACCAGGAGCTGCACCCCTCTCCTGAACACCATGTACCTTGGAATTGTCCACCACAGGTGAAAATCTAGAGCAGGATTCAAAAATGTTTCATTGTGTCCCAATGGAACTTTCATCAACTCATATGTCTTTGCCTTGTACTTTGTTTTATGTCTATCAAAGCATTTTGCTCCCCCAAAAAAAGTAAAAATGAGAGAAACTAGACTTTTTGATTCAGATTTGGCACTGAGCATCTCAAAGTTAAACTTTCTGATGAATGAAACCCAAGGCTTGGAAACATTGCCTGATGCAAGGTCTTTTTTAAAACTTGTGTGTGCCAACAAATCATCTTGAAAGCAGATGCCAGATTCATCAATGAACAGAATAAAACTTGTGATTAGGCACCACAAATCCATTGTATTTTTCAAACTGTTCTCTCTTGCAGCTTTCCAGATGACACAAGTAACTCTGATGCTCACTCTCTTCAATGGTGCTCTAGATTCTCTGACTGGCCATCCTTTGTTGTTCTCTGGACCTGATACAGCTTGTTGAGACGCAGGCCTTGTATGAGTGTGGTTGCCACTTCCACCTTCCATTGACAAAGTGGCCCGTCTAGTATTTCAAATTGAAAGCAGAAGATAGAGTCAAAGTGGAGTGGAAGAGGGAAAGTTGGTGTGAAAACAAGAAAACAAGCATTTTGATCTCCCATGAGGCTTGAAGAGACGAGACAGAGCAGACAAATTTGTACCACTGCGTGCTGATGAAAAAATAGCTCCATGGAGCTCGCGGTGATTTGAGGAAATTTCAGTTGCTCTGATTTGGCTTGCTCTGATTGACTTGCTCTGATTTGGCTTGCTCTGATTTGGCTTGCTCTGATTTGGCTTGCTCTGATTTGGCTCACTCTGATTTGGCTCACACTGATTTGGCTCACTCTGATTTGGCTCACTCTGATTTGGCTCGCTCTGATTTGGGTTGCTTTCCTTGTCAAAATTCTTACTTTTTTCACTCAATATTCACAACTTGGGAACTCATTTAGCACACACCCAAATGGAACAAATGGAACTTTTACACATTGTTTCACAACAATATCCATATATCAACCAAAAGAATTGCACAGTATCCATTTTTAAATTTTCTATTAAAAATGACTTTTTAAGCCAAACTTCAGGCCTGCCTAAAAGCTATGTAAAAATTTTCAAAAATCAAAAA
>JAAUXT010061055.1_pt1 | contig 17939 bp, 15 predicted proteins | sample 7278171 | NCBI WGS metagenome assembly JAAUXT01 (sample SAMN14350112, study PRJNA611818) | marine sediment metagenome | isolation source: surface marine sediment (1.8m) | place: French Polynesia: Moorea | collected 2018-08
ATATCACCTCCGAGCTTAAGCTCGGAGGTGATATCCTCCGCGCACCCATTGTTTACCTCTAACGTAATTCTACTGTTAGCCCAGTGCAGCCATGTCAAACCATTTAACACAAAAGACTTAAATGCTTTGACATCAGTACACTTGCAAAACAGTAGATTACTTGATAATCTAACGTCTCTGACTGGTCACGAGAAGTGTCTTTGGTGCACAGGCAGGATTACCCAAGGCAGTTTGGAGAACACCCAATGCAGCGACCACCGAACTGCTTCACTTGTGCAGCTACACCATTGTCAAGCGTCTGCGTCACAACGAGATTCATTCATCACTTCTTAAATCGTCGTAAATAATTTAGTCTTTTGCAGAAGGCTTCACAAATTGTGTTTTTGAAATTTACAAAGACGCAGATTGTTTCAGCTTGCGTGATATTTGCACATGTTGAGTTCATCAACGCCAGCTTGGCGCCCGAAAACGTGGGCAATCGAAAGAACCTCAGCTTCAAGGTGTGTGTGTGTGTGTGTGTGTGTGTGTGTGTGTGTGTGTGTGTGTGTGTGTTCGTGTGTGTGAGTAGGTGTTCCAACCATTTGTTGCAAGAAAAATCTAATTTTATGTCACAACAAAATGCAAATGGTGAAAGAGAACGAGACAAAGGGGTTTCACTGCATGGTTTGCTAATGCAGGGCCGAATCACGCTTATCCAAGTTGAGTTGCAATCGCGACACCTTCAATCTGTTCGCACAACGTAAATCACACAACAGCGCCATTGATCAAACACGAGCGTCCATTTCACCTGCGCATTGGCATACTGACACAAGACGTTTTGCAGCGCCAATAAATCACGCGAAATTTCTCTTGGAATGCCGCGAGGTACGGAGAAAAATACCTGATGAAGAAGGTAAATTATTTACAGGTTTAGCGCACCCCACGAGAGCAAGAATTTCCCGATGCGCCATTTAGGGATTTCTTTCTGCGAGGACACTTTTATCATGAGCTGTCTTTCGTCGTCAAGAACAGAGCAGTTCACCCGAGTGCTTCTTCCTCTTTGAAACACGCTGTACTCATGACAATAGCAAATAGCAAAATTGAGATAATGTATTCTAATTAGGTCTGAGTACCACACCGCTTCGGTCTTGAAACAGGAATGATGGCATTTACAGAACACTGTTTTGTGCGGATGAAGACGAAAGAAACAAACTGCATCAAAGCAGTGCACACAAAGACCAACAAACACCTTTTGTCAAAATTAGACATCCACCATTTTTTCTTCAAACACCATACTTACTCTTGTTCCTGTTATGGCACATTACCTCAGACGTGGAAATCTGTGCATCTGTCGCAGTTTTTCCATCCTTTTGCTCTTCAGCACCAAACAACCACGACTGGATTCCCTTCAGTTGGAGCATTGTGTTCTTCAGACTGACGGCGGTATTACTGTTCCATTTGCTGTGAGTGAAGCCAATTTACAGGCCAAGATACATCTTCACGACTCGATCAAAGCAATCCAAGCTTCAAATTACGGTCATAATGAAAGTCTCCGTTATCATCTGTCACAGAGGCTGACCTCACGTCAACCTGCCTTTGTAAGAGGCCAGGAAACGTCCCCGCAGTCAATGAACAAATACTGACAATTGCGCAGGCAACGCAACTTAAACAATATGCTGTCGATCTATCGACAACAGATGTGCTCGAGTCAACATCACAGGCCGATTTGAAGCGACAAATTTATTTGTTAGAAACTTCTGATCCGGATGGCAATGCGACTGACACGATTCCGTGGCAAACTGTGAGCTTCAGCAGCGTTTGAGTGCCGCAGCGCACGCGATCGCGATTAATCATGCGAGTCTCGCAGGGGATCGAGGCGAGTGAAGCGTGAACCTGCGTCACACGTTCAAACCTCACGCTGCGCATCTTCGCCATTATCTCTGAACTATCTCCTGCCGCAGCCACCGTCCATGCTCATCAAGAACATCCACCAACCTAATGATTGTTTGGTTTTTCCGCAGGTTGTGTTTTGATCACGCGACAACCCGACTTTCAGCTTGGCGTCTTACAGCGGAATGATCACGCGTTGAACCGCTCCACCAACGAATAAGAACGGCAACCGTTACAAAAGGAATCTGTCTTGCACCGAAGAAAAAATCTCATGTCAAACAAGACCTCCTGCAGCAGAATGAGCGGCAGTCGATGCCGAGTATGTTCGTCTTCTATGAGGTTCGGTGCCCTGAGAAGTGATGCGCCTTGAGCACGTGCATTATTGATGCGTCGTCACCCCGGCCCCGAGAGGACGCTCCGTCACGCGCAACAACCTGCAAACCGAACCCCACACGTCAGTGGCAGCAATTAGCTTCAGTGCGACGACTCACGACACCATTTTGCGAACGTTGCATACATATTAAAAAGGTTCAGCTCCTTCAACAAGAAAACTGCCGTTTCTTTCTCTGGTGTCTCGTGATTTCAACATGGTTCCGATCAGTCAAAATCTGATGCTCTCTTCAACCACAAACTCCACGTGCACATTGTTGCTCAAAAACGAATTCCCATCAAACACCACATGAATTTCGTGAGTGACAAGGAGTCCTGAAACCTGCCCACAAGCTTCGTAGATTCAAGTCTGGAGTGGTTCCATTATCTCTCAAAACGACGTTTTGCCTTGTGTTTCATGCTTCTCGAACATTTTGGGTTGAATAGTCTTGCTGTTCGCCGAGACAAACATTTTGAAGCAGAGAACGCGTTTGGAGAACTAACACAGAAGGTGCGGCTGCGCTAATTGCGCTCGTCTCTGTCAACAAGGCTTCATTAATTTCATGAGTGATCATTGCAGCAGCACATGTCATCATTTCTTCTGTTCTGCCCAAGATGAAACTGCAGCGCTCTTGGATTGTCGTTTCTACAGAACCAGGAGCGCAGCTAAAACGGGAGCCTGGGTGAGAGATCTGAAGCCAGAAGTTCGTGGGCAGACGTGGCAAATCAAGTCACACGAATCAAAGCACTTCACTCGCGAAGCTCGTTTGGGGTAGCTATTTTGAGTAAATTTGTGGTTTCAACACACGGTGAAAAGCTTCTGATTCGTCGTTGCCAGTCTGTTGCGCGAGATCTGGATTGGGAGTGCTGATGCCTGTCAAGGGTGATATTCTGTTTCAGAAAGTGAGAAACACCCACGACCATAAAAAAGTTTCTGGAGGCAAGAAGACGTCAAGGCGTCAAAACAGACGCTGAGCCTTTCTGGCGCCATCAGGGAAGATCTTGGCGGCGTTCCGATGTGGGTCATGCTCCTGTCCACAATCCTTTCGGTGCACACTTGTGATGACGACGCACTTCACTCACCGGAAAGAGCTCTTGGACTTGTCACAATATCGGAGCTGTTCTTGGCTGTAATTCTTCTCGGATCTTGAAAAACACAGACTGTACAGAAGCACAAACCCACTGCTGTTGCAGTAAAGATATTCAGGTCTTGATGGACTGTTTGCGTAGCGGCCCGACGTCAACTTCTGCACAAGAGAAAACGCTTCCGAATGTCAGCACCTGCTTTCACAAGTCAGGAGACACATCGACAGCATCGCGTCGAAAGGCTCCAGAAAAGAACCAATCAAGTGGATGCAGGTGAAACCTCAGTTTGTTTCAAACGAGTTTTGCAATAAGTTCATTTCAGACGAATTTGTTGCACCCAAGCCCCTGACAACCGAAAACTAATGGATGTTTGGCAAAAAATGCACCGAGAAAGGCAGCTGCTCAATTCACAGATTTCTTAAGATTTGTCACTCAGTGAACTTTCCATCGATTTTCGTTTCTTCTTCTCTGCAGAACTCCCAACCCAATTTGGGTTCCTGGATTCTCTGCGTCAGAGAACCTTCACACATCTGCTGCTGCAACATGTATCACAAATTCATGACGAATGATAATGCTGTAGCCCGTATGTATCTCTCGGAGCACTGACACAGGGTTTCGGCATCGCATTGATCAGAAGGGATTTCACGCTTTTATGTTTGCGCCAAAGGATCTGTGTCGGAATAAGTGCGTCACGGACTTTATGCAGTGCTCACACCCAATGCAACTTGAAGCCAAATGGGAACACAGCAATAAATGTCAAGTGATATTGCCGAGAATGTGACACCATTCATTCACTTGATTTCGTTTCAATGCAACAAATGAAAATGAAGGCTTTCGCGCGTGATCACGACATCACGACAAAGCTCGCAACGTACTCGTAAAAGATGCACCACCATTTTGAAGAAATTTTGTACGAGAATCGACATCTTGCGATCAGCCGATCATGTTTATTATCTTTTTTGGAAGACATGTTTTGAAGGTTTGAGGGTCGCAGCTGCTCATCAGGCAGATAAGTCCAGGATCTGCAGAAGGGTCGTCTCAGCGCGAGCCGGTCATCGCAGATCGGTGGAGCAGACCCAGGTTCCGTGCACTGATCGGCTTGTCACGAGATGACCTTCGAAATGTTGGCCTAGCAGTCTCCACGGTCTTCTGAGAAGACAGGAATTTTTCGATGTGACAGGACGAATCTCTCGTCGAGGATTTGTCGCAAAAGCGACGCATTTCAGAATACGATGTGTGTGACAGCTGGAGCCATCAGCACCAACTGTGTTACCTGCTGGACATGTTCAGCGTTTCACGGACTGCAAAGACTTCGGACAGGGATCACAAAACATCAAGGAACCTTTCTTCTGATGTTGTCCTTCAGTGCAGGATTGTTTTGCGCAAAAAATTTCAGGTGCACCTTTCCCAAAGATATTGATTGTTCAACGTTTCCCGTCTGTTATTCGGCAAACACAAGGTGTACTGTTCCCAGCATGACCATTCAAGTGAAAAGATTCTGAAGGTTCTTCCGTCCAACAAAACCAAATACTCATGTGAGGTTTCCGTTCTGCTTCAAAACTGCACGCTCCAAAGCCTTGAATTGCCAAGATCCAGGACAGTTTTTCTTCAGATCTGCTGACCAACAAAAGCAGAACTGAGAGCGACAGGAAGAGACGTCAACTTCACAAACGATTCTGCTCGTTCGACAGGTTTTATTTTCAATGTGTGAGACAGGTTTTGTTCTCGGTCAGGCTTCTGAGCAAGTACGTGGTTCGTTCACGAATTTTCCGTTGGTGTCCAACGCTCAGAGTGTCGCGAACGAGTCAAGGTGCAGCGCAAAAGGACGAAACCTCGTACATTAGATGGAAACAGACCAAAAGCTGGTGGGACACGCATTTTCTTTACTTCGGAACACGAGCACAATTTATGTTCGAATTGCAGTTCTGAGAAACCCAAAGAAGTCAATCGACGGCGAGCAGCTGAGTTGAAGTCCCCGAGGACTTGAGGAGGGAGTTGCCTGCCTTCGTCCCGTCTTTTATCGGCGAAAGTAACCCAAAGTGAAGTCACTCATTTTCCTTCGCCGAAACGCAAATGAAATGTTGAATGATTTATGCAGAAAAACAAGGCTCTCGAGCGAGCGATACATTTTGCTCGTGAGAAGGAAAATAACGGAATTGATCTCAACGCTGAACCTTTCAGCACGCGGCACCACATCTGAATCCAGGCTAGTCCTGGATCGAAAGAAGAACTAGTGTGATTCACATGTGGCTGACCACAGCTTTATGGCCTGGCTTTCACCAACCAACCTGGATCACTCCCAAATCACCAATCGCTGGCAGCTGATCACTGGCTGTGACAGTTTACTTGATGATGTTGGACCAGCATCACGAGCTGAGAGATCAGTGCTTGTGTTTGGAGAAGACAAGTGACGCAGGTCCACCTGGCAATGTCCATCATAGTGCTACGAGATCTATGTCCACTTTCAGGAACCGTCAATCACTCGGACACGTTTGAGACAAACCAGCAGTGAGGACCGAAGTGGATCAAACGCTTTAATTCGACCAAATTGATTGGCTTTCTGTGGCAAACTCGAAATCCTTGGCGTCGGACTTGACACAGACACAAGTGGAAAGTGTACCTCGCTCGTGGATCGTTCGAGGGTAAACGCTCGGTATCGATCCCAGCCTTGACGATGCGTGACACGCCACCACAGCTCTTTGATGAATTACGCTCGGATTGAGGCATTTCTTTCAATGGGCTTCATTCTGAACTCCTTGTCAATAGGTTCCTTGTGTGCATGCAACACAACAACGGTGCGCAACACAAAGGACGGTATCCGCAGCACAAAGGGGAACAACAAGCTGCTGAAAATAGCCCCCGATTTCAATCGCCACTCCCGACATGTCCGCTGTCAGTTTCTGCACGATGAAACTGAAAAGCAAACAACGGACGCTGGTTCCTACGATATGCGCGGCTGGTGGGAGTCTGTTGAACGCGTGCGTTTGCCTCTGTATTGTCTGACATCCTGAAAATGTCAGCTCTGGTGAAGGCCACTGTGACGAATAAACCTTCAACCTGGTCTGGGTGCACGCCATCACCGAATCAGGCACTGAAGTCGATCTCAGCAGAAGCTGACACTCTGATACCGTTGAGTGGTATGCAAAGAAGCATGCCATTTCACTTTCTTTTCGAATACAATGTCAAGCTCAGTTTCGCTTCACACACGACATCATCCATCAAACAAACGGTTGAAACCATGATTTGCGCTCGGAGAGTGTTCACGATCTCTCCAGCAAAAGTGTCGTTAAAAGCATTTGCACATTACTTTGCGCTCAACATGGGTACAAAAGAAATTGATCCTCCAAGGAAATGAAAACTCAGCAAACTTACACAGCCATTGAGATCAATTTTCCTCCAGATCCTTCACAGGGAGCAGGAAGCAACGCGGGTGTCTTACAAACACACCTGCGTGTGCATCACTCCAGCTGTGGACTTCGCACTGATCGCCGCTCATTTATCCTTGTTACATCTTGCAGGCGGAAACCTCTTATGTTCACCTGATCCTGGTCAAAAAGCTCCAAAGAAAGACATTTTGCAAAGAAGCTTTCGCGCCCTTGAAAGACCTTTTCCGCCACACAGCCTTTTCACCAAGAACTGGCAACAGAACCAGTCTGTTGAATGTCAATTCCTTCATGTATGCGGAGTCCGTTTACCTTGTAGCTGGCGTGGCTGTCGATGGACTGGTGACGAGGTATGCCCATGCGGGTCACCGTCGTCGTGTTGGATGTCAACACAGTCGTCTCGCTGTCCTCGTCTCCAGGTCGGCTCTCCTTGCAGAAACACAGCCAATGCATCAGGTCTTGTGTCCATTCCATCTCCAAAATTTATTGTATTTCTCCTCAGGCAAAGTAAATATCTGCAGCGGAACACATTATTGTGCCTCTCGCGCAGTTTTGCATCTCTCCTTGATGCAGAAGTGGCACCCCTCTCCACCTTTCAATTCATGCCGAAGAGTTTGGTGCTGTGCATAAATTTCCAACTGTGTACGCGTACATTGTCGGTTCATTCGAAGCTTGCGTTGTGCACAGGTGATCGCGTACAACAGAACTCGTTTTTGCAATCCAAAAGTAAGTGGAGGGCCGGGAAATCCTCCATGTTATCTCCTTATTCAGCACATCGTTTATTCTTCTGCCACAGCTCCGGGTATCTCTCTCTGCAGTTCACAGTTCCTCCTTCCACAAGTGCGAGTCTGTCAAGTAGAGTTGTCGTATCACATTGGACAATGAATTTTCCATGGATTCCCCATCATCTTTTGCCAGGACTGATATGGAGACAAGTGATATGTGCTTGAGCTGTTTGCGTATTGCTTGTATGGCATTTGGATCTGCACGGCGCGTCCCCGGCGCTCCTGCGTTACTGCGATCCGGAGAGCCTTCAGTCTGACACTGTACGGCAGCTCGTGATGCCTGCTTAATGTGCAGATCTACATCGAGTCAATAGGGACTTCAGACTGCCTCTCCTGGAAAAAAGCTGCATATTGGCAGGTCTTCGTCAAACCCACTGAAGCAGTGTTTATCTTTTGGGTTTCAACATGACAATTTGCGGGCTTGCTGTTTCTTTTGTTGTCAAAGGAGTTTCCGGCAAAGAGTTTGAGGTTGAACAATCCAACTTTGAAAACCGACGACATTAATGTTTGAGAATGTTCACGCGAGACAGACAATTGACAATTCTGTTCGATGCACAACGGCAGCTTCAATTTTCTCAAAGGCCACAGAAAAAAGTGTTGAAAGGAATTGTATTCAAACGTTGAAGTGCTGTCGAAATCGAAATTCCACGGCGACGAAGCAAATCACAGACAGCTTTCTATTGATTGATGTACCTCTTCTCTTGGTGTTTATTCCGTTATTCCAGCTCCAAACCTGTTTTGCTCAGTCAATAAGAATCATGTGCTGCGCCCCGAAGACATTCCCACCAGCGACTGGATGATCATGTTTCGCATACCACCACATCGTCTTCCGTTTGAGTTCGATGCAGTTTTGGCAACGCCTTCTTTATCACCTGAAACACCCGCATTCGGCAACGCCTCATCGTGTCTGCAAGTATCTGTGCTTGTGCATGTAAAGGTATTGCCAAGTGCAACAGAACTGAAGAGCTTCTAATACAGAAGCATCGATCATCAACACACTTCACTTCAAGCAAAGGACGAAGCAGTTGCAATGTTCTGACTTCCGCAAGACACCGAGAACTACGCTTCTGTATGCCTGTCTGCACGCACACATTGATTCGAGGGGAAACGATAATTATCAGTTGGGCGATGTCCAAAGGAATTCTCTCCGCGAAACCCTTCAATCATACAGGAAAAAGCTTTCAGGCAAACCGCCCAACTTCAACTCTCATCGTCACATCCATCGTGTGAAACTCAAACCAGACACTGATATTTTCCCCTTTCACAATGGTCATGAAAAGCACTTGAGATGCGAGGAAATCTTCCCGGCATCAAACAAGGCACAAAACACATTGAGTTCAGTGTGCTGAGGACTGCCAGAGTCCTTTTGTTCCTGCTTCGTGGCAGTCCATAAAACTTCCCCCGCCTCAGATGACAAACGCCATTACTGAATAACAGCTGCTGAGAAGAATCGCAATGTCAGCAATTTATAAAAGAGAAATGAAGCAAGGAATGAGCACCTGCAGCCACAAGCAATCCTCCTGTCTGAATGGTGCTTGTGCTTAAAGCACCGTTACAGCTGTCTCCCTCTTTGTGCCTCTCCATTTCAGCTATCACTCGGCACATCTGCAGGCACACCAAAGGATGTCTTCGAAAGTACTGTCAACTTTGTTGAATTGGGAGCGAAAGAATCGTTGCACACAACATACGTTTGCTGCCTTGTGTCCAGTAGTGTTCCTGTGTGGACGAGTCCTGTTTCGTTTCTGTTCGTGCCGTGACCTCGAAGCGGAAAAGCGAACAAGAGATCAGAGATCATAGAGCGCGCGATCGCTGGTGGTGCCAGATGATTTTCCAATGATTTCTGAACAGGAGGTTGACACAGCTACACACGGCCAGCGTTACTCCAACTGGTCCAGTAGGGGTCAGGAGAATCAGGGGGGGGGCTCAGAGGGGCCTTTGCATGAAACATGCATACTTTGCCCGCCTGCGGCAAGGCCGACAGGCCGCAGGCTTCATGGAACAGAGTCCTGTCCCCGTACAAATGGAGGGGGGGGGCTGTCTCGAAATGACACCCCACCCAGTCCCAATGTGCAGACACACAAACAAAACAATGTCAGTGACTGCACCAAGTGCGCGCTTGGCATAGCAGGCTCAAACATAAGAGACACAGAGCTTCGAACAAAGGCGCGCAATTAGCACATTGGAATTCCAGAACTTTTCAGCTCAGAGGGGCATGACCACCATCTTTGTTTCGTGGTGCCACCCCAAGCTGCTCAGTGCTCAGGGTGATCACGACAGGGAACTATTTGGTAGTGGCCACACAGCACTTTCAAAAATTTTGTCAGTCGTGACAAGAACATCACCACTGATAACAACAGCAGGGCTGTGTTATTACCATTAAGAATTTGTCAGTAGTGGTCTGTTCTTCGAAGGACATCAGTCATTTGCTGCAAAATACGTCAAAGCAATGTGAAAGGCACACACGAGTGCAGAAAAGAACGAGAGATTTGATCCCCTCACCTTGAACTCTGTGTGCAGTTTTCTTTTTGATCTGATGCACTGACCACCCACCACTGATACGAGCGTGTTTGCTTTCGAGCACTTGTGTTGCAATGATGTTTTCCTTCCTGACCCGGTGAGTCCATACGACAGTGCTACAGACGTCACCTTCTGGCGAACATCGAGTAACGAGGCAACTGACCTTCAAGCCTCGTCTCTTCATTGGACAGTCCCTGAAAGATGACCTTTTATTTTCACACAAGGAGCGTCCACATTGAAATGAGAATGACGTATCAAGGATGCTTGTGGTTGAACAAGATTGACTGAGCACTGCGACACAACTGCAGGGTGCCAGCCAAGCTTTCACATTCCGCGTGATTTAGGACTATAATTTGTAGAAGCGACAACCACACTGCCTCCGGGCCACCGGTCGTTGCAGCCACGGTTGCACTGAAGGGACAATTGAGTTTCTACTTTATTGTGTTTCGGGGGTTTATCAAATCGCAACACGTAAACGTGATTACGTGAAGGCAGCCACCCAACGAGAACAAGCTGTCGAAACATGTCGACAGACACTTCCTGGTCTAGGAATCGACGACCAACACCTGACCGCAGGCGTTCGGCCCCATCGAGGCAAAAACAACCAAGGCAGTCACCTCACCAAGAAAAGCCATTGAAGACAGCTGACAAGTTCACAACAGGAACAGCCACACTTTTTGAGCGGCCGAAATCGTCCTGGTCAGAACGACAGAGCTTTTCCCTCGCCTTCTGCAGACCGATCTCTTGCTCTTTTCTTTTGCCTTGCTTGCGTCACGGAGCGCCAATTTTCTGCAAAGGCAGGCAGTTCTTCTGAGCACTGGAAACACGACTCTCATCTTTCAAGGCGGAACATGAGTCCAGACTAAAGAACGCAGCTGCACACGGGGGAAACAAAAGACTCGCACTTGATGGCAACGCGTGCAGTACGAGGACACAAGTGAACAAATAATGACGCGACAAGCCAGGTTGTTTTCACAACAGTTATGTTTCTTTTGAGAGTGCTCAGACTGTTGTGAACTCAAATTACAGTTGAAACGTTTTCCTTTTTTTCTAGAACTGCTGAACAGTAACAAACATGAAAGTTCCAGACGTTGGCCTTTTGAGGTCTGCCCACGTTCCTTGGGATATCCCACGACATGTCCAAAAGTGACAGCTGAGTGACCAAGTCGGTTTGACAGCATTTGGGAAAGCCAGTAACTGCGCTCAAGGACCAGCACTTTCTGTAATGGATTTCCCTTTTAAACATGTTCTTTTCTCTCTCGCAGATCAAAGGAGGCTGAGCAGACACCAGTTGCTCTCTGGCACCAGCCCTGCAGATCAATACCCGCTTCGAGCAGCCTCTACCTGTTGGCGTCGCCGCCCCGCGTGTCCACTGCAATTTCACCACGCAAGACAATTTTCTTTGTGACACCCACAACAGAAAATCGAAAGGCTAAAACAATACCTCTGCCAAACTCTGAAAAGTTTGGATTCATTTGGTGAAGATTTTCATCAACGCGAAAGCAGCTTCAAAGAAATCCAGCAAAATCCGCAATTGCATTTTCCAACCTGAACACAATTGCTTTTTAGGCATTTTGCACAGCTTCGAATTCGAGAAATAATGCATGATTCGGATTCAAGCCTCATCAGCAGCAAAAAAAGTAATTTCCCCTAATGTTACGCCAGTTCATTTCATTAATCATCATCGGATACTCTCAGGGCACGACACAAAGGCAGCCTCTCTTTCTTCTACCCACGCTGCATATGATCAGTATGTCTTCCTGTGTTGATCTCCTCACGAGATGGAAAGACAAGGATAAAAAATTGCTTACCTTCTCCACTTACAACTCCCACCTTTCATGCGGCCAGAAAAAGAAGTATCGAGGAAGGAAGTTTTCAACTTTTGCCACTGAAGGGTTTGGTACTTACCTGAAACAAGACAAAAAAGGCACAAAATCAGCATCAATTTCACTAGCTTGCTTGCAAGTTTTCATTCAAAACCTGGGAACAACACGTCAAACTCCCATGTTTTCCGTTCTTGTTTTTTTTTTTAACTTTGCTCCGCAGAAACGCTGACATGCCGCGACAAAAATTCGATTCACATGCAGCGAAGGCAGCTTCCGAAAACAGTCGTGCTTTTCAATTTCCACGAAGCACAAAAAGAATCTTCAAAAGTGATGGAAAATCCAGCAGCAGTTGAGGGGACGTGCTGTTTCTGACACGTTCCTTTGGTCACTTGTAACTGGCCATACGAGGGCCTCGCTGCCCTCTCTGCCGAAAACTGGTCAGTGCGAACACGCTCATCGGAGGCGGCCACATTGAATACATAAACCGTACGAAAACACCCAAAACTGGGGCTTGGTTCCGAACAGTTTGTGGTGTGGCAAACTGTGGGTCATCGCGACTACACCACACGTGTCGACGCTTCACCAGTTGCCGCGTGGGCGAACAGCATGAATTTTCGAGTGTCTGCAAATGTCGAAGGAAAAACGTCAAGACGCCTGCATTCAGGACTGACTTCAAACAATATTTTCACGCGTCATCCGCATTCATGACACAATCACAAACACGCGATCAAGTGACTGCACCTTTTCTCAAGAACACGAAGTGTCAATACTCCATTCGAAATCCCGGCATGTTCCGGAGTTCAGACGCAAACACAACATCCATTCAGTTGTGTTTCAGACAGAGATTGCAGCAACAGTGCACAAGTACCATTCACTGATGTTGACAAACCTGCATAATGGTTGTGCCAATACTGCAAGCGACCGGTAAATTGCACAACTCAGGCATTGGAGAACTCAACCGCATTTGCAATGTCGTTACATTCGAGAGTGTTGTTGAACAACGACTGATGCCGCGGGAGATCCCTTTCCAGTGCGACGCATGCGTGCAACTGCACACACCTGCACAGCTCTGGTTGTGTCACGCGACACAGATAACAGTGTTGTTTCATTTGAACCGTGTTTTCAAAGCCCAAAACAATTCAAACAAGAGAAGCTAAGAAGCATGTGCTTCTTCAGTGGATTTGGACACAACAGTCTTTTTCTTGAATTTCTGAGCAGTCTCTCTGCTCTTGTAATTTGATTTGTGGGATGCAAATGAAACTGGATGTTGCTTGTCGTCGCATTACGCTTTGCCCTTCATCTCCCCCTGTGCACACGAAAGTTCACCTCGTTCAGGGAGACTCTGCCCGAGCAAATGAAGGAAATTATTCTTATTGATCTCATGCAAGACACAGGGCGCTTGTTTGGTACATACTCGTACATCATTCTTCCGTGAGATAAATCTTTCAGAACTGTCGACATCACCTTGCAACGAAAGTTCAGGTCATCTGCACATTTCAACGCTGCGTGCGTTGGTGACGATATTTCGATCACAACGGGGACAGTGATTTGAGTTGTGATATCAAATCCGAAGAGCAACAGAGAAACACCCGACTGAGAGATCAATCAACTCCTTCGAGCACAGGTGCGACTCGAAGAGTCCGATCCAACTTTCACACGAGCAGTGAAGGGAAATTTATCGCATGTTCTTTTCCGTCTGACTTCAATGCAGAAGCGCCAATGATGGGGCACACTTGCACACGCACACGCTAGTGCACCGCCCTGTTTCAGAATGGTCAACAATGCCCAACATGCCCATTGTGGTTTTCATTCTCATATTTTCCATAATTTTCGCAATGTCGCCTTCTCCCCAAAGCAAAGGCATCTATGCAGCACAATTTGCGACAGAGGTTCCCAGGTTCAGCCAATGTGTAGCTCACCGCAGGGCTGCTCAGAACTCTGGTAATTCTGCTTTCCATTGCAAATCTTTCCAAGTTCAAGTTCAAAAGCGACAAAGACGCGAAATGTACGATTGTGACCGTCGGTCAACACGGTGTTTCCTTCCAAAAAGAAACACTTGACTCCAGCCATTCACAGAGACATGCAATTCTGTTGACACTGTCATTCTTCAGAACCACGTACATGATGTTCATTGCAAATATCACCGGTACACAAACCTTGGAACTGATATTGCTTTCTACAGAGGTGGGGTGGGGTATTCGCGCCACCGTCGTTGTGTTAGAAGTCAATATTGTCGTTTCGCTGTCGTCATCGTCTTCGTTTTTCTGCTTCCTGCAGAAGCACAACCAGCGCCAACATTTTCGCAGATATTCCATCTCAATAGATATTTGTATTCCTTTTCAAGCAAATGTGAAGTGCCAATCAGATGCGTGCTGCTTCCATATGCCGTCACGTCTGCAGCTGCGTGCAACACCATCCGTGCTCGGAGAACGGATTGCCTTTCTCGCCAGCCCAGATGGTTTACGGCGGAGTGCGGTGACCGGAGCCAGTTTTGAGAGCTCTGATTTATTCTCCCCACCACGGCACGTACTTAAATATTAAAAAGTTCTCTATGATCAATGAGGAGACGAAAGAGTGCGAAAATCGCCCACAGACACGCCTCCTCCAGCTTCAGCACAGTAACACCATCTTTTTCCCATCTGAACTGTTCACAGGCAGAGTGTTCTGTGCCGAGTGTCATGTTCCACAATTGACGCAGCCTGTTTCCGAATAGCTGCTCCGCGCTCGTTATAAAATTAATGAAGCTCTGGTGAGTGATGTCGCCTGTTGAATGTACACACACAAGGCACAGGAGACACAGAGCCCGAGCGAGTGAAAGCTGTACGTCAGGAGCGGAGCCCACAGGACGAAGCGAGGCAAACTACACAGATTTTATGTTTCCATGGAAAGGTTCAGCAATCGCACTGCTTTTACCATTACAGATGTAATTTATAAATGCAGTACCATTTTGCTACAAAAGGACGCTCCTTCAACCTGCCCTCGCGCACCAGCTACATCACGAAGCAACGTACGATGCGGAACAAAGAAAGTATCGGCTTTTGATAAAGCATGAAACAAAGACATTTCATTCTGCTAAAAACAGATGCGCTTGCAGTGCTCGAAGCGACCGTGCCAGTCCTTGTTTCCCACTCGTTGTCATAACAACGGTATTCCAAAACACATTTACATTTGAGGCACAAAGGTGTAGACGATACAGGCATTATCTATTTGTTCTTTGATGTCCGTGCCACACGAAGCTCTTTGTTGTTGGAATTAGCTCTTCCTGTAACGTGCTACATGTGCCGGAGTGGCCATGTATCACGTCTCCTTGTCTCGCACCACCCAATTACATTGCAAAAGAACACCGCCACTTTCATTTTCGCCCCGAGATGTCAGGCCGACTCCACCTGAACCACAGGTAAATGACCAAATTTTGTTCCATTTTGTGTCAACTGCGTCACATTTTTCTTTTCTATTGAAGTGTTTTCCTCACTGATTTCTGGAGGATCTTGGTCCGGAGGCTCCTCCTCCTTTGACGAAAACCAGCCGCAGGTGCGAACACGAGTCGCCCGCAAGAGCCGCTGGGACGCAGATGTTCATCTCTCCACGAGAAAGACGACCGTCCTGTTGCAGATCGTTGACATTCTCAGTTCCATAAAGGAAATGCTTTCGCCGGTCACATTCACAGTGGCTTTTTGTTCGTTTTCGTTTCTTCTTCTGTCAAGGTTTATCGACTCAAAGGACCGCACCACCTTGCTTTGAGCGATGTCGCAAGAACGAAAGGGAATGTGACGCAGACGACATGAGACACTGGATCGCTGTAAATCAGGCCAAATGATCCCGAACGAGCCACACGTCCAGCTTCGACTGAGAACTGTTGCGCTGCTCACTGCGTGACAAACCCGATTTTGAGCCTGTTTGAGCTCAGCTCACAAATCCTGCGCTGTCCTTAGCCGTCAGCACAGCACGGGGACCATCCCCCATGAATCATTCAAGAGTTGGTCACTTCCTGTGACGTTTCACAGCCACATATGCTCTGCAGTGAGCGACTCTTTCAGAGCGCCACAAGGTCACTGGACCAAGGTGCCAGTCGGACGACACGGCAACATCCCGATGTTTCAAAATTTTGAAGCACCGACGTCTATCTTTCTGTGCGTCACATTTCACATCTCCACAAAGAAAAACGTGTCATGCCTGACTAAACATGATCTGCGGCAAATACAGTCAGGTGTTCTATCTCCCGGAGACAACACCCAGCCCTTGATCTGTCCCACATGCATGGGCAGGCAACAAATGGGCAGGCAAACTGGCCCAATGTTACGCAGTCCGTGACTGTACATTTGGAAAGGGGACCCTTGGACGTGGTAACTGCGCTCGATTCCAAGCATGTGACCGTCCAACACCAAGAGGTCCACACAACTGTTGTGGCGAAAATTAACAAGGCCAAATGCGAGTGTCTTAAATGGCAGCCTGCGAGGCAAGTCCGTTTCGGGGATTGTGTGCAACTGACCAAAGTTCTCTTTTCGGCCGGTCACAACACGCAACAAGCTGTGGCTTTTGAACGACTGGGTCTGACGATGGGAATGTCAACTTGTGAGGCACTCACCACACCAGTCTCTGAAGGGTCCAGCCACTGTCTTATCTGGGAAGACGATCCAGACATTTCACCACCAAAAATGCTTCAGCAGCTTCATCAGTAACTGAAACAGCTTCGCTCCAAAATGCCTCCACAAACTTCCTACAGATGTCGTGTAATTTAAGGCCTCCAGACAGAAGTTGAAATGAGCGAAGCGATGACAGACTGAAACTCCTGTCCAATAATGAGAAGAAGCGTTCTTTCGCATCCCTCGTACTCTGACACGAAAGAAACAGATCTACGAGAGTCGTTTCGTAACTTCTCCATGACTCCCGGAGCCGTCAATTTCCATCACAAATCACATTCAAAAGTCTGAAACATCATCGAAGAGACGGGCAAACAAAAATTGTGAGGGGAAATGTAGAATCTCTTCACCTGTGGATTCTGTCTGAGAGAGACGTGCGATCTCTTGAGATCGTCGGGAGTAACAAAGCAAAGCTGCAAAGTTCCCATTGAGTGGACACCCACAATCACACTCCCTGATATCATCAGAGCATAAAACAGGCCCATGATCCTCAGTGATCACGGAAATGAGCGAACGATGTGGCTGCAGTTGTGTGTGGTTGGGAAGAAAGACAAAGCAGAGAAGCGTGCTGTGCTGAAGTTTCTGGTGTCCTATGTTCGGCTTTGACAGAATCCTTTGGCTCGCATACACACAATGAACTCGGCCTGGCCCTGGTGCAAGCACCTCCACGGATTGTAGACGCATGGCCATCAAGCAATCCCAAGTCAGTAAGGGATGGTGACCACATCCAGATTGTGCAGGTTGCTCTGTCCACAGGTTTCAAACACTTGAAAGGATTGCTGCACAAACTAATCTGAGTGCAGCCAGTGTCTTCAGGATTCTCAAACAAGATCTCAAGATGTCGAGGTTGCCCTAAATGTTGACCCCAAATTTTTGAACATGGAACAGGAACATATAGACTTTGGCGAGAGATCGAACTGTTGTAGCTCAGGGATGATTGCACCCAGTGAGAGCTTAGCATTGCGACCGATTACAGTGGTTGCTGACGTTGCTTCAGTCCACTCAACGAAGATCTCAGCAACAGGCCCACACCCAAAAGGCTGAGATCCAGATTGCACTTGTTTCCACGACCAGGGCGGTTTTCTGCCGAGAACCCGTGCTCCCACCACAACACATTTGTGACTCTGCGTGTGAATGGGTTGAGACTCGAACCAACGACCTCCTGACTTCACACAACGCACCTGCTAGCACGGCCATTCAGACCGGGCAGAAATGTTTCAACCTCCGAGCACACCTCCCAACAGCCCTTACCAAACCCATGTTCCTGGTTGTTTCAACTGTTTTTATCCAGATTGCAGACAACAAGAATGCTACGCATAAAAAGCGTGTGGTCCATACAAACGTTCGCAGTTCATAAACACCTTCAAGTTCCGGGGGGGGGGTTGGACCCACTTTGGGAAAAATGGTCAGTGAGCATCACTGATCTTTTCTGGCCATTTTTCCCAAAGTGGGTCTTACCCGGAG
>JAAUXT010003505.1_pt1 | contig 17935 bp, 23 predicted proteins | sample 7278171 | NCBI WGS metagenome assembly JAAUXT01 (sample SAMN14350112, study PRJNA611818) | marine sediment metagenome | isolation source: surface marine sediment (1.8m) | place: French Polynesia: Moorea | collected 2018-08
AGCAAGCCAAATCTGAGTGACCCAAATCAGAGCAAGCCAAATCAGAGCAAGCCAAATCAGAGCAACTGAAATTTCCTCAAATCACCGCGAGCTCCATGGAGCTATTTTTCAGGAGGCTGGAGGGAGTCAGGCCCCATGGTTCCCGGGACCTTAACTTTTTCTTGGGCTGAAAAGGCCTGATACCCAGGATTTTCCAGGAAATCAAAACAACAAACACGTGCGCAATATTGCACGATTGCCACAACGTTTTCATTCCAATATCGCAGGCCAAACGTACATCACACAAAATTGTTCTTGTTCAAGCAAAGGACTCAGATTTTGTGTGTGTGTGTGTGTGTGTGTGTTTTGTGTTCTGAGTACCTGCGTCTGTACATGTGCAGGCGTGAGTGTACGTGTGTGTATGTGTGTGCGTGTGTCATTTGCACGTGTTCTGTGTGTTCACATGCCGTGTGTGTGTGTGTGTGTGCGTGTATGTATGTGTCGATAGATTCATTCGCTGAACACGTAGTTATCGGACAGCGATGCCGTGAGGCGGCGCCACCGCTCGTCTTCCATAGCGTCCCGGGAGCTTCGGTCACGTGACTTCTCCAGCAGCCGACGCTTCCGCCTGTCAATCACGCGGTTCATGTTCTGATTGGCCATGAGCATCATGGCCTCGGGGAGCGTGCGCGTGAGCCTCGCGATGACGGCCCCGTCCAGCAGCGTCCCGGGCTCGGCCCCTGATTGGACGGCGCGGTTCGTGACGTCACCGGGTCCGGAGAGACTCGTTGTGAGGCCGCTGTGCGTCCGGTCCAGCCCCAGAGAATCTGAAGGAAATCATGTGTGCAGAAATCTGATGGGATGGAAACGGTTGTTTGCTTCAGGTTGGAATGTGATCGTCTCAAAATGCAAAACTAGTCCAAAATGTTTTCCTGGATCCTTCTCGCCCTCTGTCGCTGATTATCTCCATTCTTTCTTTCTTTCTTTCTGTCTGTCTGTCTGTCTGTCTGTCTGTCTGTCTGTCTGTCTCTCTCTCTCTCTCTCTCTCTCTCTCTCATTCTCTCTCTTTTCTCTCTCTCTCTCTCTCATTTTTATGTCCATCTGTTCTTTCTCACTATCTGCCGTCTCCTGTCTTTCTGTCTCTGTCTCTCTCAAAGAAGTGGCAATGTGCGTGCGTGTGTGTGTGTGCCTGTGTCTGGGCGCGTGTTTCCGCGTGTGTGTGGCTCTGTGTGTGTGCGTGTGTGTGTACGTGCTCACCGTGTTTGCTGGAGCTTCTGCCGCTGTGTGGAGGACGCGGCGTGACCGGCGTGCTGACTGTGGACCGCAGCGCCGGCGTGTTGAGCGTGGACCGAGGCACCGGCGTGGTCAGGGCGGACATGGGCGGGGACGAGTGTAGTCCGGACGGGGTACTGACCCCGGAGCGGCTCGCCAGGGGGCCCAGTCCAGGATAGATGGGTGGGACCGTGAGGCCAGTGGAGGGTTGGGGCTGGGGAAGGCCGAGGTGGGTAGGAAAGGAGGGGGTGGATTTGGGTGAAGTTTGGGCCACGGAATTAGAAGCTGGGCTGTTGACTGAATGGGTTGGACCTGCGTAGGTGGTTCCACCGGTTGGACCCACTGCCAGACTGGAAGGACCAGGTCCCGTTGCATTCCGACCCTGCCCGGTGGCCCCAGGTCCCATCAGATTCCGGCCTGGGGGACCCTGGGTTTGTCCAGTGACGCCGGGTCCTGCTGTATTCCGACCTGGGGGATTTTGGGTCTGCCCAGTGGTACCGGGTCCTGTTGCATTCCGACCTGGAGGACCTTGGGTCTGCCCGGTAGCCTCAGGTCCCACTGCATTCCGACCTGAAGAACCCTGGGTCTGGTTGGTGGCCCCAGCTCCCGTTGGATTCCGGCCTGATGGACCTTGCCCTGTGGACCCAGGCCCCGCCGGGGTACTGGCCTCAGATCGCTGCATATCCCGCGGCAGGTTGAGCTTCAGCTCACTGGCGCTGGGAGGGTCCTGGGTCTTCCCGGCGGGTTCCTGAAACAAAGATCATTTGAAATTTTTCAATGCTACTTTGACCACCTTGTTTTTCACTCAGACCCACGTGTGTCTTGCTGTACCAGCAGATTTAGCTATCGATCCGATGGAATCCTTTCTCGTTTCTCTGGAACCGTCAAGATTGTCCAATTTCTTCTTTTCAGATCATCCCAAATCGAACGATGCCTGTGACGGGGGGGGGGAGTTCACGCTCTTTTACTCTCTCCTTTTTTCGCTCATCAGCACGTGTCATACCTCCATGTCCTCTGGCTCCTCCTCTATGACGGGCATCGGGACGAGTCCCTCCTCCTCCGCCTCCGCGGGCCCCGCTGCCGCCGCCGCCCCGGGTCTCTCCAACGGCGGCCCGGGCTTCTCCCCTGCCCCTGGTGCGGCGTGACCTTCTGCCCTATTATCGCTCATCCCCACGCGTTGGGCACCAGGCCGCTCTGCCACGAGGTTGTTGATCCGGATATCCGGGAGCCGCAGGGCCGGGCTCCGGGGACTCCAGTCCGACTTCAGCCCTGGGGAGAGAAGAGATTCAAACATTGCTCAAAACCACGTGGCTCACATCCAAAAACACTGCATGTACACTTCGGGTCAGCAATATAAAAATAGGCCAACTGGCCTCGCGTGATTTGTGGTCAATAGTCTGGACAAGAATACTTGGAACATTACCAAGTTTCAAAGCACTGCATTTTGATCAAATTCCTTCCTGGTACCTAATCCTTGACCACTAATAAATCTACAAACCAAATATGAATACAATTGAGTACCATTTTCAAGGAGAAACTGCTGTACACATACTTTTGGAAGAGGATGCCTATAGTGTTCACGCTAGACCAGTACCCGGCTGCGCAAATCACTAAAAACTGCTTGTGGTTCTGTGCCCAAAACTGCACACAACCGTGTACCTGATGCCCTATACCCTGGTCACCACACCCCAAGATCTGACCCAACACCGCCACACCACTCCCCACCCTGTGCCCCACACCCTCTTTCCGCCCCCCCCCCCCACATCTATTTCCCCCTCCCTTCACACTCCTCCCCATCCTTTTCTCCTCCCACCCCAAATCCCTTGCTCCCTTCCCCTCAGCCTACATTACCTATTGCTGGCTCGTCGAACTGCTTCACCCCGGCCGCCTTCAGCTCCTCCTCTGTCATCTCTCGACTCATCTTCCTCCTCCTGCGGATCCTCCTCATCCTCACACCCTCCGTCTCCCTCTTCACGTCTTCCCCACCTTTCTCTTTGTCTTCCGCCGCTTCTTTCACTTCAGTATCACTGGACTCCTTCTCTTCTTCCTGCTCCTCTTTCCCTTTTTCTTCTTGAATATTGTTTGCATCTTGATCAGCGGTTTGTTCTTCAGCCTTATCCACAATGATCACGTGCCCGGAAGTCCCTTCCTCTGAGACGGATGGCGAGTCACGTGGGGCAACAACCGGAAGTATCACGGGCAACACCATCGGAGGAATCAGTTTCAGACTGGCCTCGTTCTCCTTCTCTCCCGTTGTAACGGGTACATCCTCTCCACCAATAGGAGCAGGTCTCACTTTTGTGGGGCTATTTCCGTCCACAGACTTCCTGCCTGCAGAATTTAACTTCCGGTCACCAGAGCTCCATTTCCGGTCGCTCTCCTTGCCGCTGTGCTTCTGTATCAGCCTCTCCCTCTGCGCACTGCTCCGAGTCTTCTGCGCAGGCGCGAAAATCCCGAGCGAAGCGGCCGACGGCGTCCGCTGCAGCTTCCGGCCCCGCTCCTTCCGGTTCCCGGAGCCTGGCACTTCCGGTGCAGCGGCGGCAGCAGCGCGCCCTGGTGGCGGGTCCGGGAGGCTCCGAGACGTCGAGTCGCCGATGTCGGACGTCGTTCCGTTCCAGCTGCGAGGCGTTGCCGCTGGAGAAACAAAAAAATTTGGTGTAAGCTTGTGACAAGAAACCTGATATATGGAGTCCAATGTGACGACAAAATTCAGCTTTTCTTGACAAAGATTGCATGCTTTCCAGCTGACGGGTTATTCCACCCACTGCCCGATCCCGCCTTTGATCCATTCCACCGTCTGTCCACACTTTCCGCGGACGCGTTTCAGCCACCATCTGACCCATCCCCCAACCAACGCTCCCACCCACTGTCCCACGCACCACCACCCCACGATCCTGCAACCCTCCCTGCGCGCTCTCCAACCCTCCTCCCCACCCACTGCTCAACATCCGTACCTGCAAGTGTAGCACCGTACCCCGCGCCCAGTTGGGCGGAGGCGGGTGGGAGGGGCACCATCTCCAGCCCGCCCACCGTGCCGCCCAGCACCGTGCTGGGGACGGAGTGGAACGACCCTCCTCCGCCCACTCCGCCGCTGCCGCCGCCCACATCTGAAACGCACGACACACGCACACTCACTCATGTGGAACAGGAACAGTCGGAAAAAGTGACCTCGAACGTGTCCCAATTGGACGCGGAGCCGACTGTGCTTTGAACTGCTCTGCGCGTGTGTGAGGGTCTCCCCCCATCCCTATGGGTGGGTATGAGTACCTGCGTGCGTCTTCTCCTGTGGGTTGCTATAGGTACCTCTGTCTCCCCTGCAGGTCAGTGTGAGTGTGGGTGAGTGTAACCGTGGGTGGGTATGAGTGCGAGTCTCCCCTGTGGCTTGCTGTGGGTACCTATGTGTGTCTCCCTCTGTGGGTGAGTGTGAGTAGCTGTGGGTGAGTGTGAGTAGCTGTGGGTGGGTGTGAGTAGCTGTGGGTGAGTGTGAGTAGCTATGGGTGGGTGTGAGTAGCCATGGGTGGGTGTGAGTAGCTATGGGTGGGTGTGAGTAGCTATGGGTGGGTGTGAGTAGCTATGGGTGGGTGTGAGTAGTTGAGGGTGAGTGTGAGTAGTTGAGGGTGTGAGTAGTTGAGGGTGTGAGTAGTTGAGGGTGTAGTAGTTGTGAGTGGGTGTGAGTAGTTGTAGGCAGGTGTGAGTACCTGCCAGTGTCTCCCCCGCGCGGTAGGAGGAGGAGCGACCAGTGGCCCGTCCGTTCTGCTGTAACCCGGGGTACCTGCGAACACGTGATTCGAGCGTCTAGGAAACGTGACAAAACTGCGCGGCCCGTTTGCAGAAGTTTGAAGTGCAGTGAACATGCTCGTAATTTGAGAATCTATTCAGTCGTATTTCTTCTGGTGTCCTGTTTCCATTGCTCAGCACGAACGTCGGGTTCAATGCTTCTGAGGTGTTTCCCTCGCGTGTTTCTCAAACCAGGCAAACCAGGTCAAGGAAGCCCTGGTGCAAACCAACCTGTTCTTCCGGTCCCTGAGCAGGCGGTTGAAACGGAGGTTCAGATCCTGGTCGAATATCTGAAAAACAAAACTCTTTGTGCTCCTGTTTCTTCAAACAAATCCAGCGAAACAAAAAATCTTCAGTTCTTTAGCTTGTGCTCGAGAGGAGTGTTGGGCCGGGGAGCCCAGCAGACGCACTTCTTGCACACAAAAACGTAAACTTCAGACACGCGCACGCACATCTCACACACGCACACCTTGTTGACAAGGAACTTCCATGGTTCCTCTTCATTGTCTTCTTTTCCTTCTTACTGAGTTTTCACCCACATACACACACGCACACACCTCACGGACCCACGCACCAAGACGTGGACGAGAGCATTATGAAATCACTCCACTTGCACGCACACCTCACACACACACACACACACACACACACACACAATACATGTACCTGGTTGATGAAGAACTGCCTCTGGTTCCACTCCAGGGTTCTCTCCTTCTGGACCCGCTCAGTCCGGATCTTACTCAGTTTCCGCTCCAGGTCCCTCGCCTCCCAGGGGTTCGCTATGAGCAGGACGGCCGAGAGGTGAGTCTTCCCTGGGATCCGCACCTGCAAGGAAAAGGAAATTCGTGTGATGAGTGCACGCACACCTCACTGACACACACGCACAAAACCACACGGGTTTGTGATCAGTAGAACGGCCGAAAGATGCTTCTTCCCTGGGATACGCATCTAGAATGGCAGTCCGGGTGAGTATGTTGACTGCACGCACACCTCACTCTCACACACGCACACTTTCCACAGCCGAGAGATGCGTCTTTCCCGTGATCCGCACAAGGAACAAAAGTTTCATGGAAGCGCGAGCGTGTGTGAAAATTGCACGCACACCTCACACACACGCACAATTCACACTTGCTCTTGATCAGAGAACGGCCGTGAGCTGCATCTTGCCCGGGATACGAACCTAGACAGAGAGAAACACACACCCCACACACACCCCACACACACGCACACCTCCCATTGGCTCTGCATCCCTGTTCCACCCCCAGACGTCTAGAGCCACGGGGCAGAAGACGCAACACAGCCAAACGACCCCTGTTCTCACCTGTGGGGTGCGGATGCCCCTCTCGTACACTCCCGCCATCTCATCATCCAGCAGCGAGGAGAAGACTTTCTGCGCGACGTCGGGGACTCCGGGCGCTGGTGGTCCCGCCGCCGCGGCGAGGGCCCCACCGTCCACCGGGGAGGAGGCCCCGCCGAGCGCCGGAGGTGCTCCGGGCTCCAGGCCTTCCAGCATCATCAAAGGTTTTTCTCAGAACTGCACCAGTTGATGTCTTCTCAGTTTAAATACATCTCCACTGTGGTGAATTTCACTTTCTCACTGCAAAAATGTCTGTTGCCGTTGTAGATAGACGCCTTGTTCACAATTGTTCTTTCCTTTCTGGCATTTGTTTACCTGTGAGTGTACTGGTTGAAATTGAACTGCGACAGGTGCTGTGAATAATAGAAACAGGGCCCGGCCCGGGAGCCATGGAGACGCGGCGTCTGAATTAAACATGACGCGGCGTCCCGAGCGACGCTGCTGCGCGGCGCGGGGCCAAGCCAATTAGTGAGGGGAGGGGAGGCACTGTGAGCGCTGGAGTCAACGAGAGGGAGGGGGAAAGCGAGCGAGGGAGGGAGCCACAGACAGACAGGGAGAGACAGACAGACAGACAGACAGACAGACAGACAGACAGACAGACAAACATACAGACAGACAGACAGACAGACAGACAGACAGACAGACGGAGACAGAAATGGGACTTACAAGTGAAGGAAACAGTTGACCAACATGCAAGTGCAGTCGCACAAAACAGTTCTGAGCCAAACTTCCTCAGTATGCCTTTCCAAGTGCCGCAGGAACCTGGAGCCGAAGTAATGTCTGCTCGGAACCACGTGATAAAATCTTCACTTCCGGTCTCATGGGTCGCACAAAGCTTGTGCCCTGAAAGGACAACTCATTTGCCCCCGTTTCTGCCCGGCTAAGAACAAACAGATCCTCCTCTCCAAGCCCCAATCTTCCATGGAGATGATGGACGCACCACACGTCACATTCCTGTTCAAGTCCACCCAGCGCATGCTCATCTGCAGAGAAACGCGTCAGCCTCAGTGCTTGCAGTTCTTCGTCAAGGTTCACAAGTCCCTTTGGCGCCCACTGAAGTCAGAATCCAGGAGATCCAGGGTGCGCTGTTCCTCTGGGATGTCCGGTTTTGATTGGACGCTCGCCAGCATGGGAATGCGACTCATTTAATACCGACCAACTGGTGTTATAGTTTTCCGATGCCGGTTCTGGCCAGCACGAGGGTTCAGGAACCAATCCAAGGCTGATTCAAGGATTCAGAGCGCAGATTGGACAGTGTATCCTAGGGCTGATTCAGTGATGGATCCTGGAGTTCTTGGTCCAAGTTCAAGTGGTTCCAAGGGGTACATCTGGGGTCACATCCGGCCTGGCACATCTCGTAGGGTACACGCCCTTGGGACTCGAGCCCGATCCCAATGGCACATTGACCTGTGCTTTGGCTCACCTGCACACACACGGAAGTCCAATCCCCCATGAGACAGGGTCCAAAAACCTGCGCATTGACCGCTCAGGCTCCAGTGTTCACAGTGCCCCATCTCGGTGCATAATTCTCTCGTTTCCGACGTCAGTTCCGCGGCAGGTGAAATGACGGCGCAATTGTTGTTTCACTGTTGCTTCACTCGCGTGTGACGGACGCAATGGAGGCAGAGCTATAAAATGCCCTGACCCTCCAGAGTGGAGCCACAAGAGGAGTGTCAGAGTCCAGAGAAGGACCGACCTGACCGGGGTCTGACCCTGAAGAAGGGAAGCGAGTGAGCCAAGGGTCCAAGGGCACTCCCAGGTTTCGCCCTGCCTTCTGACTGAGCGCGCTGAGTGACCAGGTCTTTCTTTGGTGGAACCTCTGGTCTCACCACCACCCTTCACGAGGGCACACACCTAGATCTGCTGAGTCTTTCCCCCTGGACAGACTCTTGTCTGGACCCGTTGAACCCTCCTGTGTATTTTGGATCCAACTCCAAGCACGCGAACCGAAAGTCACGCAGCGCTGATCGATTTGGCGGAATCGCTGCTCAATTCGCGAGGAAAAATCAACATGGCGCCGACAAGTGGAACGCAGTGCAAAAACTGATCAACATGTCGTGTTTTTGTCAAAATGTCTGGAAGCGATGCAGGGGCGGAGAGACGGGTGCAGGGGGTCCATGGTCCTCTACTACTCTTGGGAAAAAGAAAAAATCTTTTACCACGCTGCGGTCACAAAGTCTCGTACATGACCTTATTGTGGTAGAAGTGAGTTCACCCACTGTAAAAATGGTTCCTGTTCAATCACACAACTCTTTTCTTGACCAAAGGTTTCGAAAAGTCATTGTATAATTTCACAGGAACCACTTTTACAGCGCAGGTGAACCCTGACTACACCCCCTTCTTGTGCACTACAGTTGTCTGATTGAAGTTGCGCGCCTCTAAAGAGGGTAAGGAAGACCGACTCCCAGAAATCCCTCCCTGGATCTGCCCCTGCCGAGTGGTCCTTGCGAAGAAGCGCGAAGTTTGCTCACAGAAGGATCAATGGAGTTTTGACGATCTCGAGTGTTGGATTGAACCAGTGCAAATCGTTGCGCGACGATATGTGGATTCTGAAGCGCATCCAGGGAATTCAGTTTCATCCCACCCCGCCCTCCCCCAAAGTACGTCCGAGAGTTCAGTTGAACGTGCTTTCTTCTCAGCAGGGAACATGAAAACAGAAGTGATGTCTTGTGTTGCTCTGGGCCCCAGTGCATAATACGAGGTAATATCCAACGCTTTTGAGAATGATCATGGTTTGGTCGACTGCAACCGATCTCGGTGCAGGGTCAGCATTATGTAAGGATCCTCTGCGATCAGAACAGAAGACTACAATGTGTCCTGCAGTTGAGGTCAAGTGGTGCAACCGCTGGCACCTTGTCAGAGTTGGTTTCTGCTACATTTGGTCAACATGTCGCAGAAAGATCCAGTGCCGAAAGCTGAGCAATTAGCCAATATGTCGATGCGCTGTCCACACAGAATGGCACAAAGGATTTGCATTTGGTTCTCCATGAAATGTGGAGATCCTGCAGCTGTCACATACCAGAAGGTCAGACTCTGCTTTGAGCAACATGCCTACTCTCAGGCGACTGTGTACCGCTGGTACAAGGATTTTTCCAATGGAAGGACTAAAGTTGGGGATATGTTCCGAGGCAGTAACAGACTGGTCAGAACAGCAGACAACATCAAGAAATGTGCCAAAATTCTCAGTGGAAACCACAAGCAGACAGTCAATCAAGTTGCAAGACGTGCACAGATGACCTATGGCAGTGTCCTCAGGATTTTCCATCGTGATTTGGAACTGACAAAAAGAGCTTCAAAGCTCATCCCTCACCAGCTTTCAGACAGAGACAGAAGGCTTCACCTGGACTTTGCCAAACATTTGTTGGACCAGTATGAAAGTGACTCCCGCTGTATTGACTGGGTCTGCACAACGGACAAAAGTTGGTTTTACATTTGGGAACCAGGTTCCAAAATTTCCAACATGGAATGGTTGCAAAGGGAGGAGGACCATGGCCAAGTTGTCAGGCTTGAGCAAAGTGTGCAAAAGGTGATGCTAATTCCTTTTTTTGACTCACAAGGACTGGTCCACAGGGAATATTTCCACAATCAAACAATTTCAAAGGAGGTGTTATTGCCTGTCATGCAACATGCCTGGGAAGCAGTGAGGATGAACAGGAGCTCAGATGTCTGGAATAACAGAGAAGAATATTGGTTGCACATGGATAATGCACCGGCCCACTGCAGCAAACTAGTCCAGGATTTCCTCAAGGCTGAGTAGTGGCACCAACTGAAGAACCCACCATATTCACCTGACTTATCCCCCGCAGATTTCTTCCTGTTCCCCAAGCTGAAGAAGAAGTTGCGGGGGTTCCAGTACCCTTCCATAGAGGATCTTGTTGTTTCCATCAAGAGAGAACTGGGTAGGATCACTGCACAAGACTGGAAACTGTGTTTCCAAGACTGGATCACAAGGTGCAAGAGATGTGTCAAATTCGAAGGACACTACTTTGAAGGCATGAAGAATGGACTGTGAAAACTGACTGTGAACTTAACTCATTTTGGAAATGCTGTTTTGACAGTGTACCAAATGTAAACATAAACATTGACCCTAACATGTGACCCACAACATGCTTTGTTTGTCCTCAAACGTGCTCACCTGGAACCATGCACATCAAGTGCAACACATGATCATTCTCAGAAGCGTTGGATATTACCTCGTACGTGAAGTTTGGGTCATGAGAAGACGAAGCCTGGAAGAGCCAAGATTCCTGGACCTTCGTCTTTCAGCCTCGGCACTTTGAACCTCGGAGAATGAATCAATAATCAAGAACGACAGGCCTGGAATACAGGACCCGGCAAACACGTGAACCACGCACGTTCCGGATTCTGGACTGCCGAACAGGAAGGCAGGAAGCCGAAAATCTGTGGATCGATCTCTCACACTTGTGGCTCATTCCCTCCCGCATCCGCCTCTGAATCGCTTCTCCAGGACTCGAATTGACGTTCAGTCTGTCAGATTTTCGCGCAACGGAAGCGGCGAACGGGATCGATAATCGGAGTGACGTTTCCGTGCGATGGCGCACGCGCAATCACGCGTCACGCGCAGTGCCAGGGGAGGAGTCAGAACGCCACACAGTGTCTCCGTCAATCACTCTCTCTCTCTCTCTCTCTCTCTCTCTCTCTCTCTCTCTCTCTCTCTCTCTCTCTCCTGTCTCCGTCTGTTATGCCTGTCTCTCTCTCTCCTTTTCTCTCTGTTCTACCTCTCTTTCCTCTCCCTCAGGGGCAGACCAGCACATGAGCAGTTACCACCGCTCCTTGCCCCATCACCTCTTGATATCCGTGGACGCATTCCCTGCACAAAACTGAGACCAATCCCTGCATGAGGGGGTTTTGGTCCAGAGTCCTCTCCGGCATCCGCCTCTGACTCTTCATGCCGCAGCTCAATCTGTCAACCTGTCAGATTGCGTGTCACGTGACACGGATCGATAATCGATACTCGAAGCGGCGTTTCCTCGTGATGTCACATCGCTTCACGCTGCGTCCCCAAGGGAGTCACCAAGCGGCGTTGGGGCGGGGGAACCAGGGGACTGAGGCAGACCACGTGGCCCTCCAGGAAAACGAATTCAATTCTTATAAATTTTGTCTCAGAAAACGAGGTTGACGTGCGCTCTCAAGGCGTCACCCCTTGACCATTTCCTGCATCCGCCCCATGTGTCCCCGTTTCAGGGTGGGTTCGAGCTGGATACACCTCATGTGCAACTCGGCGGGTATGCGAATCCTGATGGAATTCAAGCCGCATTCAATGTGAACCCGTCTCAGTGTGAGTCGTTCGTGACAGGATCCAGCGCGACGCAACCCGTGCCTCAGGTGCGAAGCTGACCCAACACCGGACACACCCTGTGTGAACCGGGCTTACAACGTGCGACGCACGCAGTGTGACCCTGACCTGACTGCAGAGATGCGTGACGCCTCCAGTGTGGCCCGCCCGTTCCGCTCCGCTGCACATTGATCGTCCACGCCTGCATGACGGGTGGTAATTCAGTTCCCCACGCATCACGCAAAAGCACTGCGCCCGGGTGTTGATCAAGACGGACACGGGATGGTCCAGGGTTGCGCTTCGGGGTCCCCGTCCGCAGACCCGCCAGAAACTTTTCCCAACTTTTGCACCGTATGTAAAATCGTCTTTCAATTGTTTGTCCACAATGAGACCAGGAATTGAGACACTCCTCCAGGGGGTTTGGGGGCTCTGCAATCTCCCAGAGGTTGCAGTGGACAGATCCTTCCACAAGCACCGAGGGACCAGAGTTCATGCACTCAGACATGCACGCTTTGCCTCTCAAAGGTGTATCAGGTTTCTCTTGAGGTTGAAGCGTTGACGCAGCCCTGAAACATGACACAGGGTTTTGTGAAGCACGATGTTGGATTCTGTGGGAGGGACAGGATGGCATGAAGAGAAACAATTCAATATCTGAAATCTGACACTGTATCACGCTGCAAAATGTGACACCTGACAGTCTGAAGGTTGATACAGGGTCCTCTGAAAGGTGAAACACGAGAGTTTGAGATGATACAGCGTGCAAAGAAAGAAGGCAAGAGAAGGACGTGCCATTCCCTGAAATATGAGACGTCAATGCTGTGAAAGGTGAAACTTGACTCTTTGCTAAACAGCAGTTTCCTCTTCCAAAATCATTCAGCGAAAACTTCAAGAGCATCCACCATTTTGTTTTGGTCCTGCCATCAAAACCTCGGGATGACGTTTTGTGGATGAAAACTTCAGGAAGGTCACAAATATAATGTTTTCTTGCGAAAAAGAAATTGAGATTTAATTAACTTGAAACAGTCTGCAGCATTGTCTCACTCTCTTTTCAGAAAAAAAACTGACGCCCAACTGATAAAACTGACGCCCAACTGATGACATAAACTGAAACATAGCAGCAACCCACACAACCGAGAAGTTTTTCACTTCAGTGTTGAAAAATGCTCTGACAGATGAAAAGTGACGTGGAACATTAGGAAAGGAAAAATGCACACGGTTTGGTTGTGTACGTATTTCCAGCTTTACAGTCTGTGGAGCAGACACACTTGTCTTTGGCATCAACATACTCCTGGAAGAGAAAACTCAGAGTTCAATTTGAATTGTGCAGCAATGCAACCGAGACAACAGCTCTGTTGGACTGGCCCTCATTCAAGTGTTTGTGAAAGTCACTCAAGGTCCTCTTGGTGTTCCACTGCCTTTTCTCCATTGTTTTTTTTTTCTGGGGGGGGGGATTCTGGTTTTGTTTGTTTGGTGGACAGACCCTCATCCAGTGTTTGAGAAAGTCACTCAAGGTCCTGTTGGTGTTCCACTTCCTTTTCTGCATTGTTTCTTTGGGATTCTGGTTTTGTTTGTTTGGTCTGCCGAGACTTGACACAATAATCTTGGGGGGTTGCAACCTGGGTCCAAGACAATCTCACCCAAGGTTGGAAAAGAATCAGTCACCCCCCCCCCCCCGCAATAAATTTGAGTTACAGGCCTCTCCTTGACCAGGTCCTGAATCTACCCCAACAACTCTCTGCAGCTGTGAGTACCAGATTCTCTTCTCCTTCCAGGCACCTGCTGCCTCCTGTGGATCTGCTCCTCCGTGCAATGTCAGCACTTTGGCATTGAAATTCCTAATTTTTCATTCTTCGCAAAAAAACTGGGTTCAATGGCACAGCCACTTTTAGAAGATGTTGCTCAACATGCGAAACAAAGGAAGAAACATAGACATGACAATTTCGTGGACGGTGCAGCACAAGCTGTGGCTGGGCTGCTGCCTCTTGCCAGAAAAGCAGCTGATGGAAAAATAAACGAGTTGGGTGAGGTTTTCATTGTTGACTCGACATGCCCCAAAGCACCAGGCGAGCGCTGCTATGGACCCAGTGAATCAACATTGCGTCGCATTCCACCTGAAGATCTGAGTGGCTTCACCAAAATTTACTTGGCAAATAATAAAATAGCAGAGGTTAAGTATGACTCTCTGGTTGGACTTTCAAACTGCAAGTATCTGGAGCTCAGCAGCAATAGGATTCATACAATAGAAGCAGGAAGTTTTGAAGGCCTTGGCAACAACAACACTGAGACAGAACTCTACTTGGACAACAATCAACTGACAGAACTGAATGCTGGCATGTGGGAAGGAATCTTTTCTCTGCAGGTTTTATCAATTGGTAAGCACATGCAGCTTCCTGCAATCGCTTTTTTGCAGTCACTTAATCATCTGTTTGCTGTGTTTCATTTGAAATGTTTGTTCAGGGGAAAATGTAGAAATAGCTGGCCTGAAGGCGAACACTTTCTCAACCCTGGCTGATGTGGGGCTAAAAACTTTGAATCTGAGTGGAAATGCAATCTCTGACATTGACAAGGGAACATTTTCAAGATTGCTTGATTTGACAGAATTGAACCTCAGCTACAACAACATCACTATTCTCAACAATGACATGCTTTTGGGTCTGGAAGGATGTGAGAAGATGTATTTTCAACACAATCAAATCAAACAAATTTATCCCTTGACTTTTGTGGAAATGGTTGGTTTGAAGACTGTAGACCTGACAGTAAACAAGTTGGGAGAAGTTGATGAAAATGTTTTCAACAAAACATCACTGTCCCCACAATCAAAACTGTTACTGAAGCTGAGCAACAACACCTTGAGGTGAGCAGCTCTGCCAGAAGTGACAAAATAGTGCTGACCAACAAGGGACCTGCTGAACTGACCAACTCTTTGTCCTGACTGTCATTTTTTTCTGTATTCAACTGAAACTGGAATTTTTTTTTTGGTGTGCTCTTTCCAGTTGTAACAAGTCTTTGTGCTGGCTGCTGTACGGAGTCCTGGACCAGTGGATCACCAATGAGGCTGTGAAGGAGAATACTGAACTCCTCCCCTTCTTCAAGTGCTTTGACATCAGGAGTGACAACAAAGCAGAACACTGCTTTGATTCCCAGTTCTTGAGTAAGCCAACCTAGACGCATGGTTCATGAATGATAAATGGTACTTGTTGTCATACAGACAATGAAGTTTTTCAGTGACTCTTTGGCGTCGTTATTGTTGCAGAAAACAAACACTATGTCAAGTCTCTGTTGGACAATGTGCTGCCATCATGCTTGACCGAGACAGAAAAGAAAGAAAAGGAATTCACGCTGCCTGATATCTGCCTCACAAGAGAAGAAGGTATCGCAGTTCCATGCAAATAGCAGCATACAAATAGTTTGTCCTTTTCAAAAAAGTAGTTTGCTTGCAGCTGGAATAAACGCACGAAACCAGTCAAAAAATTGCAACCACTCTCAACACGTGCACTCACAAGGACCACATGTGGACCTTTTGTGTACTTGCACATTCAACCTGTTGCAAAAAATGGCCACTCCCTGGCGTAATTCTTCACGATGTCTCAGTTGCAGTCACTGTGGCTGTCCAGCCAATCTCTGAGCTGACCATGGAAACAACATTCACCTCCCTGGGCTTCAAGCTAACCAACTCAGGTCTGAAGGTTCCCATTTTATTGAAAAGTCAAAACCCTTTTGGGTATCAGAAAGTTACACAGGTGAATTGGGTCTTGTGTGGGAACAAAAAAGGTGAACAAGCGCTTTTCCTATCTTAGTTACATTGACGGTGAGACTGCACAGCTGATCAATGTCCTTCAGGTGGTGATGACCTGGCAAACTGAGGTCGATGATGACACTGAAAGATTGCTTTCTGTAAAATAAAAGAGATGCGTGTGCAAATAGGTTTCATGCCCTTGTGGTAGTTCCTTGTTTGCCCACCCAACACCTCCCTTTCACTGCAAACTTCTGTGGTCAAAATATCAACAGCAACAAACCATTTTTTGTGTTTTCTGTTTCAGAAATGATGGTTTTTGCTGCAGTGAGCGTGCTGAGGAATTTCCAATGAGGACAGAAGACAGGGCTCCGGAAGGACACGCCCAAAAATCCAAGAAAACAGGATCTCAAATTTCTGAAATTCCAATAAAATTTTGTTCTTGCATCAACCAAGCCTTTCATTTCCATTGCACTTCTCAATGAGTTGATGGGGTGAGGTTTATCCATCAAACATACGCCTTGCCAAAACAATTGTCATTTCTTCCAGCACATGAAGTGTTCTGCAAATTTGCAATCAGGGAACTAACTGCATTTATGACAGCCCCAGGCCACTGTGACCACACAAGACCAAGACCCAACTGAGCCTATCTGACACAACCTGACCCAACTGACCCTTGCCTCAACCCAAGCCTGCTTACCTATTTGAAGCAGTCTTCACTCCAGCACAGTCAACCAGTGACCTCAACCAGTCACCCAAGTCTCTGAACCCAGTTCACCTCACCCAACATCACCCAGATCACTCAAGTTCCACTCACCAAACACAGCACGCCACACCACACAGTATTTACCCACAAGTCTGATCAAACCCAGTCCAGCTCACATCACAGAACCGGTGTCGACGGAAAAAAACGCTCCGCCTCAATACACCAGGGGGTGTTTTTGGCCTGGCCGAAAATAGGAGGTAATCACCCTCCGGTGATAATGGCCTGGCCTCAGATGGGCAGGCCCAAAACACCCCCACCAGGCCCAAAACGTCCTCTTCATACGACTTTCATACGACTTTGTCCCAACTTCACAAATGCATTCACACGTTTGTTACAGCCCTTTGATGGAGATTTGCTCAAGTTCTTGAGCAAGTCTAAACTTCACAGACTTCATTGGTGTCTCAACATCACTGATTGGTTCTGCTGTTTGTTCACTGTCTCAGCTTCCAACATGCATGCACACGCTCATGCAGAAATAAAGCTATTTAGGCAAGACAATCTGTGTTGTGGTCATTCATTTTTGCATGCATGGAGAAAGGATTTCGGGCCCTCGTACAGGTGGGGGTGTTTTGAGGCGGCCTGAGCATTTATTTCCTAGCCCCAAAACACCCCCCGGTCGTACGAGCCACCCCAAAACACCGGGGATGTTTTGAGCCTGGGGGGTGAATTGGGGCTCCGACACCGGAATCAACCTTGCTGGCCCACATGACGAACTTCGTGCTTGGATCAGCAGGGGAAGACAAAAAAGTTTCAAGAATTGATTAATTGATCAACAAAAACATATTGGATGGAGTAAATTCTGTGTATCTTTTTTTCATAGTCTTCAGGATTCTGCAAAACAATTTGCGCCCGATGAAAGCCAGGTCTTTCGTGGTCCACGCGTGAAATTTTCGCGCTCCCAAAATTTGGCTACCGCATATTTTGACCAGAACCACTGAAAAAAACGTTCAGAAGATGTCCATTTCGAAAGAAGAGTATCTGAAGCGATATTTGTCCGGTTCAGACAAATCGGAACGGAAGAAAAAGAAGAAGAGAAAAGTCAAGAGCGAATCTAAAGGAAACAAGTAAGTGTGATACCTGTACTATTTTAGAGCGTCACTTATATTCTCTGGGATGTTGTATTATCGCCCACTTGCTGGTGAGTAGTTTTGGACAGCACTTGTTTGACCAGGCAAGACACGAACATCTGTGTGAGTCTATTCTCCCATGGCAGAACACTGCAGAAAACACATTTTCCTCCAGCGAAAGTCAGAACAAGTTTGTCCTTTCCTTTCTGCAAAGACAGGAAAAAATTGTCGGGCAATCTTGTTCAGTGGGGAGTGTCAAATGTGGGGTGACATGGACTGAGAACCACCTGAATTAACTTACTTAGTGTGAGGTGACGATGCTCATGGCGATCTGCTGGATCACTGCCTGCAAAGCCAAGTTGGGGGTGGGCCCCCAAAAGTTAAAGTGAGCCTCACAGGCTCCAATGGTAGCAGGGTGGGTTGCCAGCAGTCCACTTTGATCCTCAAAATTGATTAACCAATGAGCAATTGACTGCTCCAAGCAAGAATAGGCTTCAATGTCTATCATGCTCCAGGCTGGATTGGCGGCCATTTTCAACAAGGAAAACCTCCAGGGGTCATGTGACCACCCCATGGGGGGGGGAGGGATGCTGGGAAAACCCAGCAAAATAGTGATATTGTGCTATTATGTATCTATTTTCTATCTAATTAATTATTGTAAAAATATTCAGAATATTAAAAATTGTTG
>JAAUXT010031628.1_pt1 | contig 17934 bp, 8 predicted proteins | sample 7278171 | NCBI WGS metagenome assembly JAAUXT01 (sample SAMN14350112, study PRJNA611818) | marine sediment metagenome | isolation source: surface marine sediment (1.8m) | place: French Polynesia: Moorea | collected 2018-08
CCAGAAATGAGAACAGTTGATCACTTGATAAATCTTGTGGTGACCAGCATTCATGGTGCTGCCCTGGCTCCTGGGACTGTATACAGGGTGGGAAGACCAGGCCTTTACTTACTTGTGGTAACTGTCACCCCCAATTCACACCGCATGCGCCAGCGCATCACACACAGCTTTTATGACATTCTGCACCATGCACCAGCACACATTTGGGGTTGGAACCCATCCAAGATCATGGTGGCGCATATGCACTCAGTGTGAACACAACTACTCACTGCCCATTTACTTTGCCTTTTGCATGCGTGATACCTATTTTTGGTGCGCAGTGACCTTGGTGTGCATATGTGTAGATGTGCTTGGTCTGAATTGGGGGTCATGAATTTGTCCTCACAAAGGACACGGGTGTTTTTGAGGATATGACCCACTGAGAACCTTGATCCAGATTGTTTCACAAACAAAGGCAACGAAGAGGTAGCAAAAAGGTTGATCTGACAATAGAATTGTCAGCTTCTAGCTTTTGTTGACAAGCACCATTTGCTGATGATCAACATTTCAAGGATACACGATGAAAGCAAAAGGAGTGAAACAATTTTGTGGAGCATGAACAGTTGTTCCTTTGATCTCCCAACTTTCCTAAACTCTATTTGGTAAGTGAAATCACAAAAAAGCTGAACAACAACATTGCTGTGGTGAAGAGCTTTTCAAAAGAAAATACATGTTCAAGAATCTTTTTTTCTGACAGTTTCATTCACACCATTGATTTGCTCTTTGAATAAAGCATCAATTCATTTGTTTTACAATTCAAAATGCAAATCATTTGACACATTTGACCCATGTACATTTCACTCAGAAACACTGAATTGGTTTCTCTCATACAATCTTCTGCCCATGAACTGATGAACAGTGGTCTGTTCTGACCTTCATATTTTTGTCAAAGCAGTGGCTCTTCAGTGTTTCCACATTCACCCAGAGTTTTGCCTACTGACTGGATTCTGGTGTACACCAGCAGCCACTGTCCTGCTCTTCACTGGAGCGATCATTATGGATCAGCTGTGATGCTTGTCTGTTCAAACATAAGTTGGAATGGGTTGATTTCTGAAAAACATGCATGAACTTTTACTTCAACATCACCAGGCTGACAATGTTGGTTTGCACTGATTGGTATTTATGCACTTCACTTGCTGCAATCCTGCCAGTGACTGACCTCTTGCAATGGACAACAGTCAAAGCCGCAACCAGTGCTCCAATGAGGATGGCAAGTGGAACCCCAAGTCCAATAGCAATCCAAACTGCAGTGAAATCTGCAATGAAAATACAGGTAAGCTGGGTTCATTCAAGCAGAAAGGAAGAAGCAAACCAGGGTTTGTCTCAACAATGCAATTGGCTGAGCAGAGTAGTCAGTTAGAAACACCAATTGCTGTCTGTTGGTGTTTTGTTTTGTTTTATTCATCAATTCAGCACGCCCAACCTCAGACAGTGAAATATAAATTATTGATCTGAATCACTTGCATGTTTGATTCCAGTGTAATTGTCTTCTCTCTGTGTGCTCTCTGTTCCTGTTGGAAGTAACAGGAGGAAGACCAGTGCTGAGTGTGCAGTCTTCTGCAGTGATCGCTTCATCAGTCTTCAGTGGTGTCCTGATGGTACCTGAAACTCTCTGGGATCTGAGAGCCTCACTTTGTTCTGTGAATCATCAAATGTGGTATAAAACAATCTTGTGCGTGCACAAAGCCATCATTGGAGCATTCTGGACATTTGTCAGTGTAAAACTTCCCCCTATTGATTGAGCCCCTTCAATGCCCTTGTTTTTCATGATTTTCCGGACTGGAAACACTTGTGAACATTTCCCCTGATTTCGGTGAGAACTCTCACAAACTGGTGCAGTTTCCTGTGCTTCCTAGTGTGCTTTCTTGTGTGGTAAGAGCAGAAAGCTTTCACAGATGTCACCCCCACTGCAAAACCTAGTTGAATCATGCTTGGAATTGCACGCATTTGGTTTCTCACCTTGGCACATTGGGTTTTCTATATTCCAAAGGCCATAGCTTAGACAGAATATGGTTACAGTTTCTCCATCATAGCAGCTGTAAGTCACATGGGAACGCAAGTTGTAGGGTCCATTGTAGTTTATTCTGGTGGCAAATGGGATGCCTCCTGGTTCTCGACAAATGCCTGAAAGGAGTTCAACAAACCCAACATGTGAATTAAGGGAAAGTTCCTCTGAACTTGTCAGTCAATTTTCCTTGATACTGTTTTTGCCTTTTTCCTTTTGAATGATTTTCCTCTCACATTCAGAACATACATTTCCTTTAACTCAAAGAACAAACTATAAATCAAACAGAGGAAATGTTCACCAAAAAATGACAATGAATTTGTGTTCCTCACTCACCTGGGCCAACACAAGGCAGAGACATCAAATTGACACCATTTCCACACTTGACACCACCATGTGGCCTTTGTAGCAACTCAATAGTTTCCTGTATAATTTCATTTTTCAGCCAGCACAGGGAGGTACAATTCCACCTGTTGGTACCTTTCAAGGGTACACTCAGACTGAGCAACAGGGGGCGGGGCAGGTCCATAAAACGCTCTGGGCTCAGGGATGTCAGTCTGTTTCCTTCCAAGCGCAAAATCTTCATTGAGGTCAGGGGGTGAAAAGCCTTCTGTTCAATGACTTCAATTTTGTTGTGCTGCAGCTGAAGATTTTGAAGATTTTTCAGTCCAGTAAACATTCCCTCTTGAACAACAGAAATTTGGTTGCTTTGCAGTTTCAGAGTTATCAGAGATTTCAGATCAGAGAATGATCCAGGTTTGATTTGAGATATTGTGTTGTTGTAGAAATACAGATAAAGAAGTGATTTCATTCCAATGAAACTGTATTTCTCAATGAGAGATATGTTCTGGCTGTTCAAGTTGAGAGTTTCAAGGGATTTCATGCCAGTGAAGACTTTTCTCCCAATGGAGAAAATCTTGTTGCCCCCCAGATGAAGCCAGGTGCAGTGGGATAGTTTCAGAAATGCTTTTGATTCAATAGAGGATATTTTATTGTTCTTCAACTCCAGATTTTGAAGTGAGTTCATTCCTCTAAATGTTTGCTTCTTGATGATAGTCAAAGCATTGTTCTGCAAGGATAGCATCTTACATTTTGCCAAGTGCCTAAAAGTTCCAGGGTGTAACACAGAAATGTTGTTGTGGCTCAAACTCAGGGATTCCAGTGATGTTAAGCCCCTGAACACATTGTCTTCAAAGGTGGAAATATTTTGACTGCTCAAATCAAGCTTTTTTAGAGATGTCATCCCACTGAAGGCATTTCTCCCAATGAATGAAATTTGATTGCTGCTCAGCAGAAGTGTCTGGCATCCAGGTAAGTTTCTGAAAGTTTCTGACTCTATTCTGAATATCTTGTTGCTTTGCAAAGAGAGATATTTGAGTGACTGCAAACCTCTGAAGGCTTTTGAATCTATGGCAGAAATTTGGTTATGATCCAGGTATAGATGTGCAAGTAACTGTGTCCCCATAAATGCATGTTTCCTAATGGTGGACAATGCATTGTGCTGCAAATTGAGTGTCTGACTGCTGAGATTTCTGAAAGATCCAGGTTTGATCCCAGAAATTCTATTGTTCTTCAGCACCAATCCCTTGATGGACTTTAATTTTAATCCAGCAAAAGCTTCATCCTCAAAAACAGATATGTTTTGGTTGCTCATGTCAAGTTCTACAAGTGATGTCATTCCACTGAAGGCTTTTCTCCCAATGAAGGAAATTCTATTGCCCTTCAAGTAAAGTCTGTAACAATGGGATAAATTTGCAAAGGCTTCTGACTCTATTGTGGAGATTATGTTGTTCTCCAGGTGTAGGTACTCAAGTGAGTGCAATCCTATGAAAGCTTGTGACTTCACAGCAGAAATGTTGTTACTTTGTAGTTCCAAACTCCAGAGGAATTTCAGGCCCCTGAATGTTCCTGCTTGAATTGAAGAAAGTTTGTTGCCACCCAATTTCAAGTGTAACAGTTTTTGCATCCCATTAAATGCATTTTTGTCAATGGTAGTTATTTTCATACTCTGCAGATAAAGTGTTTCAAGGGATTCTAAACCAGAAAAGGCATTAGTCGTGATGACAGAAATGTCATTTCCCCTCAACGAAAGTGCAGTGCAGCCAGTTAAATTACTAAATGCGAATGATCCAATGACAGAAATTCTGTTGTTTTGCAAGAACAGACCACGAACTGAGTTTAACCCAGCAAAACCTTCACTGGCAAGAGATGATATTTCGTTTCTGTCTAGGTTGAGTTTCTGGAGTGACTCCATTCCAACAAAAGTGTGTCTCAAAATGGAAGATATGTGGTTGTGCTGTAGATGGAGGAGAGAACATTGTGAGAGGCTGAGAAAGCTTCCTGGCTCCAACACAGAAATGTTGTTGTGCATCAAGTTGAGCTCTTTCAGTGACACCAACCCAGCAAAGGTATCATTTTTCAATATGGAAATGTTGTTGTATTGAAGGTAAAGTTTTTCACACTGAGATAAATTGCTGAAAATTCCAGATTCCTTCAATACAATGTGGTTGTTATTCAAAATCAAAATTTGGAGTGACATTTGGCCTGCAAAAGCTTCTTTGTCTATTGAGGAAATTTTGTTGTTGTTCAAGTCAAGTATCCTCAACTTGGGTAGGTGGCTGAAAACTCTTGCTGAAAGATATGCAATGCGGTTGTATTGAAGATTCACTCTTTCACATTCACATTGCAGGCTATCCTCTTGGAAGGAAGTGATGAGATTGTAACTTAGATCCAACGCCTTACATTCCTGCAAATGACTGAAAATCCCAGCTGGTATTGAAGTAATCTTGTTACCCCACAATGCAACACTATGAAGCTGAGCAGGAAGATTTGGTGGCACCTCAGTTAGGTTTGACCATGTTTGGTAGTGGTTGCTTTGGCAGCAATCAGTACAGATTTTCCTCATCTCCTGGGATCCTGCATGGTACATCATTCTGCAGCATGTTGTCCACGCATTCGTGCAGGCCGCTTCTGTACTGGACAGTAGGACGAACAGTACTCCCGCTGAAACAGAAAGAAGAGTTGCTTTCTTTGTTGTCCCAAATGTTTCCATTGTTTTCATTGTTTGCATTTTGAGAGAAACTGGTTTGGATGCAGGCACCACAAGGGTGTGTAAACTACTTTCACTTCATGTGGTGCACCAAAATGAATCAGAAAGACTTTTCTCACCTGCAAGCAACTTCACACGCGTAGCCATATTCTTTCTGGGTGCACCTTGAGATTCTTACAGAAACATACAGACAATTCCTTTGGTCATGAAAATGGAAGACTTGAAATCAACAACAATGATCAATTGAACACAATTGACCAAACCCAAACAGAATGCACTTGAAGTCAGCAGTCGAAACAAACTTGGTCACACAATAACAGGTGTTAGAATGAGGTGAAGTCCAGAAGATACTGGATGTCAGTCAATTTGTTCTCCAGCACAACTCAAGTATGTCAACTGGACCAGACTGGTTTTCTGCAAAAGAAGAAAATCACTAAATTGTGCTGGCTAATTTTTCAGCATTTGGCTAAAACGTTTGAGGAAACAAGGTTCTGTCAAACAATTCAAAATTACCAATGTGGTCGAACTGTCTGAGTTTCTCCGAAACTCGTGCAACTCACCTGCAAACTGAGCAAGTTCGAACTGAGCATTTTGAAATGGAGTGAGTTCGGAGTGTTCGATTTCAGAGTTCAGGTGGAACAATGTTCGAATTGGCCAGAACACACTGTGCTGTCCGTCTCCATACTCACCTCTATGCGACCATCAAAAATTCTTTTCTTGATTTCAAAATTCTGCATCTTCAAACTTGCCCTGGTCTTTGCAACTGTGTTGAATGTGTTGTTTGTTTGACTTGGTATCGCCTTGGATGGAATGCTTCCCAAAATACGACAATGTATTCAGCCAGCAAAGCACATTTGGCACGGAGTATGTATCAGTATGGAGTGGTATGGCAAGGGACATCAAAGGATATACCACGTACTCCTGGAGGCGGTTTTGGCAAAGTCAACAATGGTGTTACTGTTTTGAAGAGAGAAGTGTGTGCCAGCCTCACAAGTTTTCTGTCGAGTTTGGCACAAGAGGAAAATTTCGTTTGGTTTCATACTCAAACGATGGCTTCCATTCTTGAACAAATACTCCGTGTGTCACAGCCATTCGCCAGCGGTTCCCCCACATTTCTTCCAAGGCCCAATAAATACCGCTGTAGCCAACTTGGTCACCTTGGGGATTCTGAACTTTGTGTGCAGTGGAGCCAGGTAACACAGCCCGTGTCCCTCTCACCCTCAGCAGCATGTTATTACCCTTCGTGTTTCAGGAACCAAAACTTGTGCAGAATTGTTCTCTTTTATTTGTTCTGGACCCTTCTAACTTCTAACTTCAAGCAATTTGTTGGGTGCCCTGACAGTGAAGCCTCCTAAGATCAGATGTCAATCAGGTGCAGGGTCACCAAAGTTCCCACACACGCACACATGCACGCATACACACTGCTCTCAAGCATTTTGTTGCTCGTGGGGACCCGGTGAAAATCTGTTGGTCATTTTCAGTGACTTTTGAAACAATGGCCTTTCCTCACCTCAAACCTGACCAAATATGTCTATCTACATTCTCAACTCCAACAGTGAAACCGTGAAAGATCCTTTTCCATGGAAACTCAGATTTCTGAGCAGCAATTTATCCAGTTTCTATGTCCATGGGATTGGAGCAGGATTCCTTCATTGTCTGGAGAACAATGTGGGTATAGCTGTCAGAGAATGCTCAAACAAGGGTGTGTAGATTTACAAATGAAACAACAGACACCACAGAATCCAAAGCCATAGTTTGAAACACACACTGGAGAGAATGGACTTGAACCACTGAAGTGACAATGGTTGAACTTGGTGCTTTTGCTTTGGTTTGGGCTTTATGGTTCCCTCCCACATCAACTCAAATCCAAACATCAAACTTTGCAAATGTTTGGATTTCTTACATTGAAAAGTTTGTACTGGAATCAACACTGAGATCCATGGACAGCTCCATAAGAGCCATGTTGTTCCATCAACTGAGGTTATCAAGGCTCCTTCTGAGCCACAGAGAGCAAAGAGCAAAATTGGAGGAAATTCAAAGCAAAATTACACAAAACTCAGGAGTGTTACACTTTGACCAAGAATTTGGGTTTGTTCACTGGGATAATTGGGACTTTCTGTCTTACAGTGTAAAGTTTGAAATGGATATGAAACTGTCTCTCAATCTCACAGTGAATCATTTATTTTTCTCCACTGGTCCTCTGGATTGTGAGGCAGGAAACTTTACCATCAGTCAAGGCACAAATGTTGAGTTGATGAAATTTTGTGGATATTTTTGTCACTTGTCTATTTTCTCCAGGGTTCATACCTTTGAAGCCAAAGTGATATTGTATGCTTCAGTGTATTTCTTGTTCCATTCATTTTTCTCCATAATGCAAGCAAATACTTTTGTAAGTTTTCAGCACAATGACCCAACATTGATTTACCCAATTCAAGTTCTGCATTTTGGAAACAAAATGTGCAAGTTTCAATATTATCTGAGGGTGGATAAATTTAGTCATATTCTGATCAGTAAGATTGCTTGCAAAAAGTGTAAAATGGATGCGTTGGATGGTCCTGGGCCATTGTCATCCACTTTGACAGAGACAAAGAACCAGTACTTGTGTTCAACTTTTCAATGCCAAGTTTATGTGGTCGCTGAAAATTGTGCCAACATTTCACTAAAATTTTCTTCTCAGCCACTGTCTCATACAACACAAGTGAATGTGTCTGGAGAAGGAATGGTAATTCTTCCTTCAAGCCACTGTTTAAGAAGTCCATGTGTGGTGCTGCTGTGCACCAATGATTCTCAAGAGATCAATACCACAGTGGTGAGTGTAAACAACACTCACCACAGCAACCTTGTTCTCACAGATTTTCTTGAGAGCTTATCCTGCACATTCTCAGGGCTGGTTTCAGTTGTTCTTTCCTCTGAGGGGGAAAATGAAGAAAGCTTCAGCCTGTGTTCCAGCAGCTTATTTCAGAAGTCTGGGATTCACAGAAGCTTTTTCTCCAGAAACTCAAGTCTGACACTGATACTTTACTGGTACAAATGTTACACAGAAATCCATGTTGCTTTGCATGTCTCACTGACAACATGTCAGTTTGCTGTCATAGACCCTTGTTTGTTTGATCAGTATTTTGCTGGGTCTCCAATGGCCAAGAGAAACATTCACTCATTCAACCACGAAAACAATGCCAAACTTTCCTTGATCAAAAACAACATCCAAGTGACATTGGCAGGAAAGTCATGCTTTGTTTTCCTGTTTGACAAACCCAAATCAAATGGTTCCTTTTCATACCCTTACAAGCTCTCCTCCCATTGCAAGATATTCTTGGTTCCTGACCCATTTCTGCCCCCAGGAACTGAAATATTTCATGAAATGTTTGGCTCAGTTGACTTGCAGACAAGTGCACTCAAGTTGTTCTTGCCAATGTGGGACAAACCTCTTGACATCAAGAGATATTTTGTGAACATCCTTGCTGTGCACCATGTGAAAAGTGCAGACAGTTCTCACTATTGCACGGGTAACAAAGAATTTGAGTTCACAAACTTTGCAAAAAGTTTCTTTGTTTGCAATTCCCTGTTGTGTTGTGCAAAAGCAAGTTTGTATGATGGGTTTCCAGTTCAAGGTCACTTTTGGCTACAAGTTGGGCTCAAGTCTCCCACCAAAATTAACAAGTTCAGCTTTCTTATCAAATTTGTGCCTTACACCACTGATTGGTTATATTTTGTCAGCAGGAAGATTGTCGCAAAATGTGACATTTCCGAGTCACTTTATTCTGATTTACAAACCAGATATCTTGTCCAATCTTTGCTCCATTCAGGACAACATCGGAGAACATTGTTCTTTGCTGTTTCTGAACAACATGACGTTCTACTTCTTACTGTCAAGTCACCTCTCACAGAAACCAAACAAAAATCTGACTGGAACATTTTTCTAATCATTGCAACTTTGAAAAGATTCTTCACATGGGATGCTCATAGAATGGGAATTTCTTTGTCATGGGAACACACAGTAATAAGACACCAAATTGACAACAACTACTACATATCATTGCCCATGGCATTTGAAAGGGCTGCAATTGATAAATCTCAGAACTCTGGTCTGCATGGCGAAACCCTGCAAGGAACATATATTTCAGATGTATACAATGACTTTGTGTACCACAAGAAGACTGTGTCTCAAACCTGCAGCACACACTCTCAGAAATATTCATCAAGCCACTGTCAAAACATTTCATTTGGCAACCAGCACACAAAACATTTCTTGGTGTTCACAGATCTGATGAGCCCTTTGTTGAACAAATCATGGAGAGAAGCTGATGAAATGTGTGAATCTGTGGGAGGAACTTTACCCTATTTCCTCAGCAGGACAGACTTGGAGGAAGTTGTGGCCTTCTTCAAACTTTCACCTCATGCTCTGCCATCCAGATATATCTTCATTGGTTTGGCTATGGTGAGTACTTTTTGTTTGCTCTTCACCACAAGGTATCAAAGCAAACACTTGGTGATCACTTTGCACATTTGTTGGCTCTGGCTTACACAAAAAAAGTTGGTCTTGTCACATTCCCCCTACAACACTGAGACCTTGAGATGAATCGCAATGCAATGGTGGTCATCGCTGGTGCTTGCCTTGCTCTGTACTGGATGGGAAAACATGGACAGCATGATGAAAATCATAACTTCTGGCACCTTCACTTCCCTGCATACTGCATTGTCAACCTGTTTTCTATTTTCTTTCAGCAGCGAAAGTTTCTTGCATGGAAGGCAGGATTTCCTGTTGCTTACCAGAACTTCAGAAATCACTATTTCAGGAGACCCCAACCAACAGTGTGCTTGCACATTGGAAAAAAGGTTGGATGTCACAGGTTCAAGGTCAAAATAGACACACTGGCTCCCTCTGTGGTGAAGTCACACAGTTGCACCATGATGGCGCTGCTGAATCTTGCTGCGCCTGACTGGATCCAAGTCAGGTGTTCTCAAAGATTCAGAGTTCAACAAGTTTTGTGTTTTGGAAATATGAGCAAGCTACCAACTGGTGAGCAACCAAAGCAAGTGAACAAAATGATGGGGTGTGAAAAACACCAAATCTTCAAAGATTCGTTTTGTTACACCTTCAAATGGGTCAGCATGGTCAACAGGGTGGAGTGGGAGGAGCAATCTCAAGAATCCATTGAAACCCTTCAAAATGTAGAGTTTCTCATGTTTTTGTTTGAAGCTATTGATGGTCTCTTTCCACCATTCTTGATTTGTCAGGAAACAATTTGCAATCAAAGAACCTTCAAAAAGTTCTTGAACATTTTTGTGTTCTACAATGAATCTGCACTAATACACAACACGGAAGGATTTATTGTTCACAAAACAAAGCAACAAATTGTTCCTTGTGGAGAAAACATTTTGCAGTGCCAGGACAACAATTACAGGTCCAAAGTCCTGTCATGGAATGAGTCTAAATATATCCTGCAGCAGCATTACAGCAGCAGATGTGGCCCAATTAGTGAGGACTTTTCACCAGTGCTTGACCACAAAAGAGATCACAGAAGTGACGAACAATGTACTGGTTTGTTTTACAAAAGTCTCGAAGGATCCTACACAATGTTCATGCCTCTGCGACATGCACAGCCACATGATTCACCCAAAGATGGTGTTTCTTTCCTTTGTCAAAATGGTGTCAGACTGGATTCTCAAATGGAAAATGACCTGGTAGCAGACTGTGGCCTAGAGGCAGAAGATGAACAGACTTTGAAATTGTACTTGTTGTCATTGAAAGAACAAAGTTCCTGTTCCAATCCCTTTCTAATACCATGTGTACAGGGACATCCAAGGTGTTTCAATATCACTGATGTATGTGTCTACAAACTTGATGAGTTCAGCCACCTCTCCCCATGTAGAACAGGAGGCCACTTGGCAAATTGTGAACAGTTTGATTGCAACAGAAACTTCAAATGTACCAAATCCTATTGCATCCCATGGTCATATGTAGGGGATTCAAAATGGGACTGTCCCTTTGGAGAAGATGAAACCAAGAGATGTTGTTCATTCAAGTACCACTGCAATGGAACACAGCAAATTTGTTTGCACCTGGGAAATGTGTGTGACAGAGAATATGACTGTCCACAAAGGGAAGATGAACAACTCTGTGAACTGCAACATGTCAAATGTCCTCTGAACTGCCATTGCCTTGCTTTGGGGTTGTTGTGTCAAAACTCGATGTCTGCTTCCCTAGCAGGGGTGTACCCATATATTTCAGTGGTATTCTCAGACACAGAGGCATTTGATATGAAACACTTGCTGAAATATTTTCCCAAGTCAGTGTTTGTTGTTACAAGAGGTTGTCTCTTGTCCTCTGCATGTGGGAGTCATTTGAATGCATCAATAATCCTGCTGGACTTGTCAGACAACATCATTCCCTCTTTTGGCAAGATGTGTTATTACAACCTCACAAGATTGAAAACATTGTTGCTTAACAATAACTTGATATCAATGATTGAAACATTTTCCTTTGTGAATCTGGACTCCTTGACTTACATCAGTTTGTCTCACAACCCTCTGGTGACAATGCACAGTTTGATATTTGGAAATCAGTCTTCAATTAGACTTGTGAGATTGAACAACTTGTCCCTGCAAAACCTCCAGTTGGACACATTTGGAGAAGCTCAGATTGGCATCATTGACACCAATGACTTTCACCTGTATTGTATCTTAAAAGCTGAAACAAAATGTGCCAGAGCTAAACCATGGTTTACAACCTGTGAAGATATTTTGCCTGGAATATCAGCAGAGGTGGTGTGTTTCCTGGTTTCTGCCTTGTCTCTGGTGGTCAACTCTTTGTGTCTTGTTTTCCACCACAGAAAAAGAGCAGAGCAAAGGTCCTTCTCACTGAATGTTACATCAACCACTCTCAGTAACCTGCTTTGCTTCCTGTACTTGGTAACTCTGTCTGCAGCAAACCAATGTTTCAAGGGGATGTTTGTTGTCAAGGAAAGACAATGGAGGTCAGCAGGGTTCTGCTTCTTCACTTTCTTTGCCATCCTGTTGTTTGCCTTTGTAGCTCAGTTTAGTTTGTTGCTTTTGTCTCTGACAAGGTTGATGGTTGTTGTTCATCCACTTGACACAAAGTTTAAAAATCATTCTCACATCAAGAGATGCATATGTATGTTTAGTTTTCCTTCCGTCTCCTTTACACTTCTGATCACACTCATTGTTGCTTTCATAGAGAAAGCCCTGTCTCTCAGCCTTTGTGTTCCCTTTGCTGATCCAAACAAGACAATTATTCCTTTGGAAATTACCACTTGGCTGGTGGCAATCACTCAAACATGTTCAGGTCTTGCAATGTCAGTTATGCATGTTGTTCTTGTCCAGAAGCTCACTCAATCCCAGAAAGTTGTTGCCCAGTCCAAATCAAAGGTAGAATCCTCAAATGTTTCATTGGTTGCCCAGTTGATATCCATAACAACGTCAAATTGCAGTTGTTGGCTTGTTTCCAATGTTATTTTTGTCACCCTAATGTACCTTCCCAGGTACTCATTGGAGCTGGTGCTGTGGACCACTTTGGCTGTTGTGCCACTCAATTCACTGGCCAATCCTGTCATTCTCCTGGGTTTCTCCATCAAATGTTGCAGATAGTGAACTGAAAGACTTTTGTTGTTTCCTAGATGTCTGAGGTTACATTACATTTTTACACACAAAATTCAGCCATCTGATCTGCAGTTGAGAAAATAAAGGTAAATTTGTCCAATGTTGTGAATTGTTCTCATTCCAAATCCCGCCCCCTAATATATCCAGGGTACCTGTCGAATGAGTTCCTTGGCAAATGGGGGGGCAGAAATATATATCATTCTTTTCTCTCCAAACACACATTCCCAATAGTTTTCATCTCACTGTCCTGTAATTCATTGATTTGGTAGAGAAACATGGGTGCAAAAAAATTCTGTTCTGTCTCTATATGCCATTCTCCTTATGCAGTCAATGCAAAAGACTGTTCAGCAGAGCCAGCTCAGGAACTGTTATTTCTGTGGTGATGCAACTGTGTGTGCAGTCTCCTGGTTTAACATTGTGCAGGTCCCACCTATCCATGTAGATAGGGAAGGAATCCATGTATTTAAATCTGTAAAATTTGGCAATATCTTTGAGGTACTGATTGGTGAAATGCTCTTTATATGTTGTTCTGTTGGCACACTTTTCAAGCTGCCCTGATTTGGCAAAATATCCATCATTCCCTGGGAAATGCTGAGGCAGAGTGCTTCTAAAAATGATTTGCTTTTCTGGGTGTTTTCTCACTTCTGCTTTAAATATCTCAGTCACTTGTCTCAAAGTCTCTGTGAAAATCTTTCTGGCACAAAAAGTGTAGTGAAGCCCCATGTTGAACACAACAATGTGGCCCTGCCTGACTACAAGTTGGAAAAGTTCCCAAGACAATGCCTTTTTTGTGTGTCCCTTGTAGCCAGAACTGAGAACATAGTGGTGAATGTTTGTCACACTAATTTGATTTGAAGTGTTGGAGATTTCTCTTACAAACAACCCAGGATCGTGTTGCACTTGTTTCACCCAATATGGTGTTGTAATGGGACCAACATCAAGCAAATCTGCCACAGACTGGAACAGTTGCCTCATCAGGGAATCTCCAATCAAAAACACCCTTTTCTTCTGTACCTTTTGCAAAAATGTAGCTCTGGCTTCACTCATTGCATGCACAGTAAGGCCAGACTGGAAATGAAGTTTTCTGGCTGGAAAGTGATATGAACAGCAGGGAAAATGATATGTGATGTTGCAAGGGAGGTGGAACTTGAGACCCTGTGCCCAGCTGCCCCTCCCCATGAATGGCTGGAAAGAAAAGTTGGAAGGTTTCCATGTGACCTTCCCCTGTGAAGAGTTTGTCATTGGGATGAAGTGAGATGAAATAGCACTTGTTTGTTTGTAAGGAGGCAGCACTAATGGAGGCCAGCCTGAAGTTTCCCTGCCCAACATGTATAGAGTGGATGAAAGTGTAGCAAAAGTCAAGCAAAGGATTGTCAACATCCATCTTGAATTACCCAACTCCATCTTGAATGATTTCATTCTCTCATTGACAGAAGTTTCCCACATAATGATCCAACAACAGCAGGAATATGAAATGTCCCTCAGTGGTGAATCTCTATGTTGGTGAGTTAATGGTCACATTGTTGGTTGCTCTCTCCTCCATTTGAATTGCTGTTTGTTGGTCACTCTGTCCTCAGTTCAATCAAGGCTGATACGAACAACTTGCAGGCTCAATATCACAGTGTGAACCATTTCATGTTCTGCACTCTTAGCTCAAGCTTTTGTGCGCAGTGAGAGCCGCAAGTATTCCTGACCACCTCTCACTTTCCGTGTTATGCTGAGCCATCACAGTTGGTTGCGTGCCCTGTTGACCATCGCCTGGAAAAGAGAACAAAAGCCCAGCATATAAATGTATATATAGCATAGATCTGTGCATTCACCACAAGCCATTCTTCATGTGAAGAGCTGGTTTAGCATAGAATCTGAGGTAGCCCCCTCCCAAAGTGCTTGAGAGAGGCAGCATGGCCCCAGATCCATAGTGTTTGTGTCCCTCACCCCTCTTTCTCTTTGGATGGCCACAGGTTTACTAGCTGACACAGAATACAGGATAACAAGCTTCAGGTAGGACTTGTGTCTGGTTTTTGTCCAGTTGTGCAGGAAATGGAGCAAGAGTATGCACAAGAAAGAGGGTGGGCATTGTAATATGAACTGCCCTCAAGACCTGACACAGTTTCTATACACAGCTTCTATGGTGCAAAGAAAGTTCAGCTCTCTCTTCCAGGCTGACTGGTGGAGCAATGACTGGAAAGGTGATCATGTAGGACTGACTCCATGCACCGTGGTGTTGGGCCAGGTATCTGGAAACCATCATCAGGCTTGAGTTGGTGCATGAGAGTGCAGGAATGGTCCCTTTTGGTATCAGAGTCACCGTGGAGAGCCTTGGCTTTCCCATGGGAGCCCTCATCCCAGTTGTATGTCCTTCATGTATATATTGCAAGGACATCAGGTATGACATACTAAATGTGCCAAATGAGGCTGAGCCTCATCCTGCCAGTGTGCAAAATCTGGATCATCCCTGAGGTGCACCACAAGGGATGAGTCATGGATAATGCATGCATTCCTCCTTGGCCCCTTTGTACAAAGATGCGGATGCATTGAGACCTGCATCACAACCTGGCTGAGAAGTACATCAAAATATCACATTAAAATTGGTCCCAGTCATGGCACCCCAATTTGCAAGTTTGAATATCACAGCCCTCGCATCAAACCTGGCACTTTTGTTTTCTTCACTGTTCCTTCTTCCTTGTCAAATTTGACATTTATTTTGAAGGATTTGGAAATTTCTGTGTGTCTCTCATGCCAGCAACATCAAAAGCATTTGCAATGTCTTCTCTGCACTGCACAAAGCACTGATTTTGCACATTTGCTCACGTGATCACGAGGCCCATGAAGTCATCACTGTTTGGGTTCTTCCACCGAGAGAAATCCAAATGTGTGCCATTCAAATCACATAATATTTCTGTCAAGCTGGTGAACTGTATGGATTTCTGACTTGCGTGTACTGACATTTCCACACTTGCAAAGAACTCCTGTTCTACCACGTTGCCATCACAGAGCCTCTCATACGTGACCTCATTGTGGTGGAAGTGAGTTCACCCACTGCAAAAATGATTCCTCGTCTATCACACAATTCTTTTCGCGACCAAAGGTCTCGAAAATTTGTTGTATTGTTTCATAGGAACCATTTTTCCAGCACGGGTGAACCTTTACATCACCTAGAGAACTTGAACCGATCATGTTTGATGCACTGATCAAATTTCACCAATTTTGTGTTTCAGCGACGCAAGGCTGTGCGTTGTTTGCTGGTACTGCCAACATACATAAATGTGCAAATGTATTTGATATGTGTTCAGAGATCAAGGTGTGTTTACCTGGAAACAACTCTGTGTGTCACATCAAAGGTATGGCGTCCACTGTTCTTTTTGTCAATGTTCTCGTTGTGTCAAAGAAATACATTTTATCAGGACAAGAGTTTTTATTGTGCACTCTCAAACATTTATTATGAAAAAGGCAAAGATTTGTGCACTGACGGGGCAGAAATGTTCTCAAAACAGGAGAACACCCTGAGCATGATGATGTGTGTGTGTGTGTGTTCCAAAATGTTCAATAATAAATGTGCAGACTGTAGCATTTGCAGAAGAATGTAACATACACTGATTAGGTAGGGAGGTGTCACACACACACACGCACGCACACAGCTTTCCCAAGCACATGCATGCAGTTTAACACCCTGCAGGCCTGACCTTGTTCAGTTTCAGTTGATTTTGTGGCTGATGCAAACAACTTCATCATCAGTAGCTATGGGAACACCATGAACACTGTAACTGAGGGATCACAACAGTGAAACAACCAGCAATGTGGGTGTTGCCCCTCTGTCTTTCTGTCCCATGAGGTTCAGCTGTTCTCTGGTCTCTCTACACATCTCATTGTTGTGATGAAGGTTTTGGCAAAGGAGGGAAGTGGGTCACAGCGTTTGTGAGAGTAAGTGTTGTTATGAGCATGGAGAACTGAGATGTTTGGGCCAAGTGGGCATTCAGTGATTTGATCTGGTCTTTTGTTTCACTGCACAGACTCCCAAGTAAATTGTCTCCTCCCCCTTGCATGAACAACTCTTGTCCAACATTGACATTCACTGTAATTTTGAGGACTCCCACAAAACTTGTATGAGATTTTCTGAAATAATAATTCACTCCTCTTTCTGCCCTCTCTATTCTCTGTTCAGCTCTGTTGCTTTCTCTTTCTCTCCCTTACTCTCACTCAATCTCTCCCTCTTCCTGCCCTTTTTCTTCTCTTTCTGTGTGCCTCTCTCTCCATAGCACCCAAAGAACACCACATCACTTTGTGATTGATGACATCACAACCTGAATTCAATGCCGCAAAATGTTCTTGTCAGACTTGGTTGTGAAACAAGGGAAACAGTCTGGTGCAAAGAAAACAATTGTCACTTACAAATACAGGACAAAAAATCATTGTTGAAAGAACAAGGGGATAGACATCACTGTGAAACAGAAGACATCAATCCAAATTTTTTGCTCCTCACACCAGGTTCTTTCTCTGACATTTTTCAGGAAAGCTCATTGAAATTCAATTGACAGGTAACATCCCGATTGTCAGATGGAGGCACAGACAATCACATTTACACTAACAAGTGACAAAATGGTAACTCTGCCTCACTGACTGGGTAATAGGGAAATATGGTGAATGCAGAGGACCAGTGTGCAAAAACTTGCCTCTTGTTGTGTGGTTATGTTCTTCTGATCAACAACCTGGTCCATCTTTCACACATGCAGTTCTCGCCAAAACCCTAAAACTCACTTGGCTTGATTCATTGTTGATGTTGTCATTGTTTTGGTGTACGTTGTTGATTGTATTCGTTGTTGATAGGTCACCCATTGTGCCTTTCCAGATCTTTCTGTAGACCTCATTGTGGATTTACTGTTGTGTGATTCTGCCTCAGAGTTCCAAACCATACATCATCGCTATCTAGGATCAGACTGAAACCAACTCCTGTGCTTTAGCTGTTGATTTACAACTGCTGCTTTATTGTCTCAATCAAGGACTTCTGTCCAACCACAGTATACATCTTCATGGTTCAATTAAACACTCAAAAACAATCAATACTCAGTTCAGTAGTTCAGTCATGGGCATCTGGCCCCAAATCAAGGTTTCACGCTCATATTACATCATCCAGCATTTCAATATATTACATCATCCAGCATTTCAATATATTACATCATCCAGCATTTCAATATATTACATCATCCAGCATTTCAATATATTA
>JAAUXT010023617.1_pt1 | contig 17922 bp, 16 predicted proteins | sample 7278171 | NCBI WGS metagenome assembly JAAUXT01 (sample SAMN14350112, study PRJNA611818) | marine sediment metagenome | isolation source: surface marine sediment (1.8m) | place: French Polynesia: Moorea | collected 2018-08
AGAAGGTACAAATATTTGGTGAAAGAAGTATATTGATGAAATGTAGTATATTGTATGGGGGTTTGAGAGGTAGCATTCAATTTTTGATTTTTGAAAATTTTTAAATAGTTTTTAGGTGGGGCTAAAGTTTGGGTTAAAAAGTCCTTTTTAATAGAAAATTTAAAAATGGATACCAGCCAATTCTTTTGGTTGATAGGTGGATATTATTGTGAAACTGGGTAAAAGTTCTATTTGGTCAAATTTGTTTCATTTGGGTGTGTGCTAAATGAGTTCCTAAGTTATGAATATTAAATAAAAAAAGTGAGAATTTTGACAAAAAAGCAAGCCAAATCAGAACGAGCCAAATCAGAGTGAGCCAAATCAGAGTGACCCAAATCAGAGCAAGCCAAATCAGAGTAACCCAAATCAGAGCAAGCCAAATCAGAGCAAGCCAAATCAGAGCAAGCCAAATCAGAGCAACTGAAATTTCCTCAAATCACCGCGAGCTCCTGGAGCTATTTTTTTCCCAACAAGAAGTCCGGGTAGCTGAGGAAGTGTGAAAGATCGGCAAATATCAGTGCTTTTAAGTCAACAGCCCACAGGGCTACGTGTGGTGGAATCGGATTTTGAATGTTTGAGATGTTGCCAGTGTGGTTATGCCCCAGGAAGGGGCAATGGCTTAAGTGGGTGGGTATTGAATGGCCTGGGTGGGGAAATGGGTCATTTCGGGGGGGGGGGGGGTATTGGCCCAAGGGGGCGTCCCAGGTCGAGGGGTAATAGCCTTGGGGGAGGGGGGCGGTTGTGGCCCAAGGAGGGGTGACGGCCCAGGGGGTGATAATGGCCTAGGGGGTTGTGGCCCAAAGCCCCAGGGAGGTAATGGCCTGGAGGGAAAGGTTATGACCTTGGGGGTTGTGGCCTGGAGGGGGTAACGGTACACAGCTGGGAATGGCCTTGGAAGGGGGGGGATAGCTCATGAGGGAGGGAGTAGAGGTGGTCAAAGTGGGGACAGATGCACACACAAATGCCACTGGTCTTTTAGCGATTTGCTTCACCTAAATGGCCGACTTCCACGACCACCAAACACTAGCGAGTTTTCGCAAATTGGAAACGTAGACGGAGGCGTGAACGTAGACGTAGAATCTCACCATGTGGGATCAGTACTCCTCAGATACAAGTTTTGTGTGTTTTGTCTATCTTTCTGATCTGAATTTTACACTTTTTTTCCCCAAAATCAGAGGCAGTATGAAGCACAATGGAAGATCTAAAATACAAACTGACAAACTTCAAATCATTTTTTGCCTTAGAATTGAAAATTTTGTGGTGTGGAAGAACCCACAAGGTGATATTCTACAACCACGTTCACGCCTACGTCTACATTTCCAATTTGCGAAAACTCCCCATAACGTCGAAAACTTCAGGACGTCGCGGTGATTTGATGATGTCAAACTTGGGTTGTGCGATTTGAAACAAAATCTCTTGGGAGCTTCCATTACACTCAGTTATAACAGACCCAAAAGAACAGAAAGTTACAAAAATGAAAAGTCTAATATTCTTACACATAATTATAAATAAATGAACCCAATTCTATTTCAAATCTTTTTTGAACAGTTCCATAAAATCTCAAATATATATCTGCCTCACTTTTCATTGAAAATGTACCCAAATAATAAAATTCACAAAACAAAAAGTACATACATCTTTCTGATATACAAAACAATTTGTGCAAGGATGTCCTGAATTATTTGTCCCTCCCAATAAGAGCTTTTTGACCTTGAGAACCCAAAAACTCAAACTTCACAATTTCCTTCCTTAAGCATTATCCTCAACCCAAATTCAACCAAAAGAGCCCAAAAGATCCTGACTATGAGACTGGTGCACACATACTTTTCAACACTGCTTCTGAGTGCTTTGATTTCGGTCGCTATGTTTCGGTCGCTCTTTGAGCGCCCTTCAACAGCGCAACCTCCTCAAATCACCCAAAAACTAAAGGGGCAGTTTCGGATGTTATCTGGAGTTTTCTTGCCTGATTTAGTTGGCCAATCCCAGCTTTGATACTTCTTAACCTCGCCCCCCCCCCCACCCGCCACGCGTGCATTACCAAGCAAGCCATTTCTTTGTAACGTTCAGTCACCTGTTTCAGTTGCAAAAACTCGTAGAGCAGACTTCATTGAGGAAGTTCTGATGGTTGGGGCACGAATATTGCTGCGAAAGGGGCCTCCCATGTTGTTGCCATACAAATTCAATTCAATGTTGTTGCCATACAAATTCAATTCAATGTTGTTGTTAGCCTCAGATTCCGTTGTTGTTGCTTGCTTCAGATTCGTCTGTCAGTTGCCTGCAGTGTTGAACGACATTCGAGTACTCCGTTTTCGAATGTTTTCAGGAGGCCAGTAATTTCAGTATTCAGCCAAATTTCACAACCACACTTCGGAACTGTTCACTCCCACCCACCCGACGAACATGTCACTCAGGGGCTGCTGCTTTCACGACAACCTCACAGGAGACCAGCAACGGGCACTTGGGTTTTCAGAACTACCCGACTGAAATAAGTGTTCTCTGCTACGTAGAATTCATTTGGACACAGAAGGCAAACGGATCGAGGCGTAAATGTGTCTTCGACATGTGTGCATCAGCTTGAAATTTATGGCTTTGTCAGGCAAAGCATTTGCTGGTACAAGACTTCTGCATTTCCCACTTTCAATGCAGCTGCATTCTGAATTTCTTTTCTTGGGCAAACTGGGCCCAGCGTGTGCGAGTACTCTATTCTCGTGGAAATGCCAATGTTGTAAAATCCCCTGTGTTTTTCCGGAATGTTGAGTGGGCAAACAAGATAACCGTTGTCTGAAAAAGTTTCAAATGTTTCTGACAACACTGGGTGGGATAAATTGTCAAAATGCGTTGCTGAACTTGATGTGCTTCGACATTGGTATCAACTGCCGTACTTCCCTGCGAAAGACACATTCTTTGTAGTGCGGTGTTGTCATAGATCAATGTCAATGTGTTGTCCTCGACTGACAGAAAGCTCCGACAACTTGGACAAATACCTTTTGTTGCGCTGAGTGGAAACTTTGCAGTGTTTCGACTGTGTCGTGTTTCCACCCATTGCACTCTGCTTTTGTGTCATTTGCAGCTTCGAAGACGATGACTTTGACGACGTTCCTGACGATCAGGAGCCAATAGCTGAGGAGCCACAAGAGGTTCGTACGTCACACATTTGGTGTGACCCGCACCTCAGCGAAGCGGACCCCAAACTGAAGAACACGCATCTTTACCATCTGCACCCCAACACACACACACACACACACACACACACACACACACACACACACACACACACACACTGACACACACTGAAAGGAACGCCTTGTTGACTGCGCAGTGACTGCGCAGTTTTCAGAGGTTGGTCACACTAAAATTTTGCAGGGATTCGAATTGTGTTCTGCTGAAGGTGCCTGCAAATGAAAGCAAACTCAAAGAGAGTTCTTTGGATATCTGCACACATACTCAGATGTTGTGGTTGTGGGTATTTGTGTCCAGGAAACGGAGCAGGTGGAGGTGCTGCCGGCCAGTGAGGGGCAGTCACAACCTGGGCGTGTGCCGCCGGAAAAGAGAATGACGACACCGTACATGACCAAGTACGAACGCGCTCGGGTTCTCGGCACAAGAGCGCTCCAGATAGCGTAAGTGCTGAGCAACGATGGAGTTCTGAATTTTGTCCCGTTGCTGCACGGCGGGTGCCTTTTTTTTTCAGACACCGAGGCAACGATGACACAAGAACAAGATTTACAATTGAAAGCAGCCGCTGGTCGACATAGATTGCAAACACTGATCGAACAGAGAAAAGCGAAAGAAAAACCCCAAAGCTCACCACGTTCTTTTCGCTTGATTTCAGCATGTGTGCACCTGTTATGGTGGAGTTGGAAGGAGAAACCGACCCTCTTCAGATCGCTATGAAGGAACTCAAGTGAGTTGGTCGCAAATATAATGTCCGTCTTGAATGCGTGAAGACTTGTGCTGGTTTGTACAACCGGATGTGGCGCTTGTCGGTTTGTGTGTGGTGCTCGTCGTTGGGCACTAAACTTCGAGGCATTCCCTAACCAGTGACAGCCAAAACTACTTTGTCCGTTTCAGAGCTCGGAAAATTCCAATCATCATTCGGCGGTACTTGCCAGACGGCAGTTACGAGGACTGGGGTATCGACGAGCTCATCATCACGGAATAGCAGAGCGCTGCGGTCTTCCTTCCCATCGCATTCCTTTCTCGTCACTTTTTCATCGGACAGTGAACATTCACACTCGTGTGTTGTGCTTGTGTTGTGAAGAACAAAGGCAGCAAGAACAAGATACTTCAGCGACGGAGCCGGCCATTCAATTGTGCTGAAAGTCCAGCGTACGCTGCAGTGGAATGTGTTGCTGGAAGCCAGCTGCCGGACGCAAGTTCTTCCTCCCATCAGTCCTGTTCAACTTTTGTAAACTGAAGTGGAGAACGACGTGTGGAGAGAATGTTTCGTCGAAATCGACCTGGGCCGCACAGTGTTTTTTGTGGCCTGACAGCATTCTGGTTTCGCACACCACGGGAACTCTGCTGGTTCTGCAGTGCTTCATGGAAGGTTGAACCAGAGAATATGTCAGTCAAAATGTGGTGTGTTTTGTTTTTTTGCAAAAAAATTCGGAAAACAGGTTCAAGCGCCAAGGTTGGAAAACGCGAAGCGTGCACATTTTACAGCGAAAACTTATGGGGCACATTCAAGAGGTTTCCGGATTTTGCTCTGGTCAGCACAGAAAAAAAGTTCGAATGTAAATTCATTGGATCGATTCTTGCTCAGGACAAGTCGGGGATCGCGCCATCGCTTGGTCAGTGCAGTGTCGTACTCGACGAATCTCTTCGCCAGACTCTTGTTCCGGATGTCTCTTGAAGTCTAGTTCACGAGTGTTGCTTTGTGTTTTGATTCGCTTGGCATATTCAGAGACCAATTTCGGTGACCAATGTCCATCGTCGGCCTGTCTGAAGACCCAACTTCTGCTTTGAAGTGCGCGCGCAGATGCATCGCTGCATCCAACGGCGCTTTTGTTCCTGAAGTGACGCAAGAGATGATTCCAGAAAGTCGGTGTGATAAGGAACGGGGACAATGACAAACCAAGCACGCGTCAGGGGTATCTAATCATTTGAGATAAACCCATTCGAGTCGGGGTTTTCAAAGGCTGCCGAACAAAGAAATAAAACAACAATTTTGAGAAGCAGGTGCTCATTTTGTGCTCTCAGATCGCAGGCAAGGCTGCATTGGAAACGTCTGGTTTTTTCCAACTTCGGTTTCATTCGGCTGCATTTGAATTCCAGAAATCCAGATCTATACTTATCAAACTCGATGTTTTGCACTGGTTTTCCAGTCGCCGTTTGAGTGGGTGCGTGGAGGAAAATGTGTGTACGAATATGTGCACCCAGGTTCGTAGAGGGTTTCAGGGAACCACCCTGGCCGGCGCAGCGACTGTTTCACAGATCCGGAACCTGTTGAAATGGTGTCTGGCTCTTCGAATTGAGTGAATTTCGGCGTCAACTTGCAAAGAAACTCAATTGAAAGTTCACTTCACATTGTTCTTGAGTGTACATGCGTTTCCTGCGAAATCCTTGGAGGTCTGGATTCTTGTGTTTTTTGTGGGCAGTGCCTTTCAGAGCGATTTCAACAAAAAATGTTCGAGCTTTTCACGCAAGGATAGGTGCACAAAACAAGTTCGAGTTGCTTGAGACGCGGGACGCAGTTATTTTGGCGGAGAATTTTCTGTTAGACTCAAACCACAAATGCTTCTAATGACATGTTGCACTGACCCGCGCAAATTTTGTGCCTTCATCTGTCATCCCATCGTTCGTGTTTGTTGGCGTTTTGGGTCACATTTCCTGCATTTCTGGTGGAAAAAATACTGTTTAAAATTATTGGTTTGGAATTTTGAACTTGTTTGACATGCATATCAATTGAAATTCCTCTTTGGTGCCTGTAGAACGAGTGTTCCAGATGTGGTCTCAAGACTTCGCCTGTCCGCTTGACAAGACTTACATGACCGATGACAGATTGACACGGGAAGTTTGGGATCTTGAGAGAAGATCGCTTCTCGTGCCAACGTTGAGGGAATGATGTAAGAGGGAATTATCTCAGTGGTGAGAGGAAGTGTCACACACGAGCACTGGAGTTCAGAGGATCCTTTGTTTCCTTGACACATTCGCGTCATTCTGGAGGAATATTGTTGGGCCCCATTTCACCAATGAGATTGGGTCTGCTGTGCAAGTAAATGTTTGAGAACATACATTTTCCCCCAGAAGCAGAGTTTATCGAATTGTTCGTGGCATTTCTCACTGAGTGAGATCTTTGAGGTATCTGGAAGGAAGGGGAATCCGTTTTTTTTCAGCATGAATGGTCGGAAATGATTACCCATTCATTTGTGGGGAAAAGTCCATGAAAAAAAGAAAACATCAAAAACCACAGGAAGCCTACACATTTTTTTGTGCACGGTCATAATGATTCCACTCATTTGCAACTGTTTGTAGAAATACCAGTTGGCCCCCACCCCTGTTGGGGATTTTTATTTGGTGGACTGAGATGTTTTTGAAAAAGAATTCAGTTGGGAAAATTCTTTTGCGGAGTGTCATGCGACGCGCTCAGATGTCTGATCTCTTATTTGTTTCTTACATGTCTCAGTGTACTCTTGTTTCTCTCAAGACTGCTTTGCTGTCTTGAACTGAACACTCGCATGACGTGCAGTTTTTGCCCTCTTGGCCTGTTGTGCGCTTCTCCAGGGCAATTTTGTCGTGTGGGGATCCTCTGGTATAACCTTTGCTTCACCTCAGCTTTGCCAAATTGTATCAATTTTCTTTGTGTAGACCTTGCAGGCTTCCTTCATTTCCGACGTGTTGCATCACGAGCAACGAGGCATCTGCCCGTTATTCTCTTCGTACGAGTTATTTTCCTCGCAGCTTGCGTCTCGTCTATCAGGTTGCGTCACAGTGGTCGAGACTTCTGTGAGGTCCATTGTGGGTATGTGCAGACACACATCATCCTAATCCTTTCAGATGACCGCCAATAATGAGCACACCAAAAGCAGACATTGCTGATTACGCACCGGATTATCACGTTTCACACCGAGTGATGAAATAGCATCATTTACAGGTTGAGACCCGTAGGGGATTATGGGCCTGAAGTATTTTGGTTGTTCGTGACGAGTGTTACTTTCTTCACTTTCTATCAAGTTGTCATAATCACTGTGCAGGCAAACGAAAGTTATCCGCTTTGTTTGAGGTTCCAGCCTCCATCAAAGACACATAATGGCACTTTGTTTCTGAGATTTCTTCGGTGAGTCCCTAAGAGGCTGGTTTGTGAAAGTGTTATCTAATTCAAGCCATACAATTGTGTTTTCCCATTACATCGAATAGATTGGCATTCTGTTGGAGGCCGTGAGGTGGTATCTAGGTGGTAACTAAGCAGGGGTATACCCTCACAATAGAAGATGCCCTGTGGTGTGATGTCTCCAACACGCAGAATGTGAAGCCATAGTCTGGGAAACCGCAGTTAAAATCACCTCTCACAACAACATCGCAATGCGTGGTAACTTTTTGTGTTGCAATTACAGCGCTGGGGGTTCTTTCAAAGTTGCGCGGCATAATGCACCGAGATTTTTATTCTCCAACCAAAATGCATTGAGTGAATGAAGTGGTGATGAGGTGGAACAACTGGAGATACCGTTGGAAAAGAACGTTGGCGCTTTCAGACTTTCCAAACATATTTGGAATCGCGCGGAAAACTGCGAAAGGACGAGTGCTGAGAAAATTATGCAAAAACATTTTATTTTTTTCCTTAAGTCTGAAGTACAAAGCCGTATGTACAGGTGTATCATTCACAATGTTTGCGTAGGGCGTGGCAATAACAACATGCAATGCCTGGAAATGTCTCAACAGAATCGAAATGCTACTTGCGAGCATTAAGTACATTGACTTGGTGCTTTTATGCAGGACGCTGAGAGGCGAGGTTTACTGTACACGCACTTTTCCTGTTAAGTACAAAATTACAGAGTTGTGGAAGTGCAGTCAGGCACATTTTTTTATGTATCAGGAGAAGATTGTAAGTATGTCGGATTTTGGCATCGTTGCAAGCTTCTACGGTGTCGTACATTTTGTGTACGCGTTCACGTTCACGAACAAAATAGAACTGAGAACAAGAACTGGCAACAGAGAACCATTGCGAATCTTAAAAAGTGGAGACCAAGCGAGTTTCAAACAATGCACATTTGCAGTGGATCACATCCACGGAAGAATCCCATGACAAACTCGTCACTTTGCAGCTGCAGGACTGCCATACATGCAATTTATTTTTGAACGTGAGATTTCCTTGGAATATGTTGTGCGAATGCGTTTGATGTTTTCTTGCATGTGGAATACGAACTGTGAGTATTTTTTGCGGGACGTATCTCAAGATGCGACCAGGCCGACATTCTGACCCTCTCCTTTGCGAAGATCTGCAAAGCAAAAAGCAACACATGTACTTCAGCGGTTGAAACATCGAATGGACATTAATTTGAAGGAGCACTCCAGTAACAGGAAGCTCGCCGAGTAATGTCTCTTGGGATGTGAAATGCGAAATGGCTCAGTGGCAACCTGTTGAATGAGCAACTTCCTCCCAATCACGTTTGAATTACAATATGTGAAAACCACATTTGTAATTTCATTGTGTGAATGGCCATTTCGGGTAGCGAAGCAACGTATTTTGGCACTAAACCTTTTGACTGGCAAAAAGTGCATTTGCTCTGTTGGAGGGGTAAATATTTGTCATTTGGAAGTATGGCACGCGCCGTAAACCCAAGTTAGTGCGCGGCTCGCTTATGTACACACTCAAGAGACTCTGGGCTTATCTCCTTTCCCTCAAAGCTTTTGTATGAAGGAACTCGACAAACATTCCCTCCTATTCACTTTGATTTACGGGCAGATAATTCAAATAAAAACTTCAAAATGAAAATCAGTACTCAAGTTCCCAGACTTTTTATGGTTCAAAATGCCTTGAATCACCCAAGTATAAAAAGTACTTTTGGCGGGAAGGAAGTACGCACAAATGTATACTCAAGGAACACCTCCTTTCGTACGTGTGTAACTCGAGAGCACGGTGAACCCTGGCGACTCGTGCCGCTTTGGGGAAATATTTGAACATTACTGCTTGTATGTCTGACGGTGATTGAATGCCAAAGACGGTGCCCACTCATGTGCATCGTCTCACGGCGAAAATTGTCCATGAAATTTGTGTCAAGTCTAACGGTCAAAATTTGCACAAGAGCGTAAAATTGGGTCCGTGTGAAAAAGTACATACCAGGGCAGCACGTAGGTCGCGTTGATCATTGGAGCCAATGGGCGAGGTGCCGAGACGGGTCGTCTGGAGTGAGCGGTCCGCTGCTGCAAATTGCGCTGCTCTCCTCTGCACCAGAGCTGTAGGCGCCTGGAGACGGAGTGCGGTCCGACTCTCCCAGCGAACCACCCGGGGACAACTGCTGCGGTTGTTGAATATCGCATGCCGCTGCGAGGTGTTGCAAGCTCAATTCATGCTCCCCGCTGCCTTGCGATGCAAAACGTCCAAAGGCAAAATTGTTCTGATTGTCTGTTTCACGAAGCAAGTTTTGCAGCTGTTGGATATATTCTGCGGCTGATCTCAGTGTTTCCACCTTGCTCATTTTTCTGTTTTCCCTGCCTGCAGGAACGTGTTGCCGTAGAGTAGTGAAGCCCAGATTGACGAGTCGTACCCTGTTGCGTTCTCGCTCATTCCTTCTGACCACAGAAGGAGTTTGAGGTTTGTGCACGCCGTGATGATGAACTGCAGGAACAGTCACTGAAGTTGTTGCTGCTCTCTTGGCGAAGTCTATTTTGCGTTTGCAACTGAGAACATCTGCAGAACAAGCCTGCAACACGGGGTACCTGCTGCTGCAGGTGGAGCCGCTGCTGCAGATCGCTGAAGTGACCATGCTCCTGGGTGTGGCCGGAGACGGAGGTGTGCCGGCGTCTGCATCGACCAGCACGCAGTTGGTGGGAGGGGCCGGTCCAAGGCCCATGTTCTCCCATGATATTGCTTGCGGCGTTGCAGGACTGCAGGGGTAGCCTTCCTTGTTCCCCTCCGCAGCATTGTCGTGCACAAGTGCAGCCATGGTAAAAGTTTTACAAAACAAGGTTTTTCAAGTGTGTTGAAGTCCAAGAGTGTCAAAAAGCTTCAGAAGTTTGAATTCCTTCCTCGCTGCTGAGCTCTGACTGAGTGATAACTGTTCTCTCCGAGAATTTGAATCTCGTGCCAAGGCTCGTGGCTTGCGTGTGCCACGTTCGGTTCGCGCGCACCACTGACTCGAAACCGCAGAGACAACTGAACCGTGCCAGCGCTTCTGTGTGCCGTTGCCTTAGCGGGTTTGCACAGGTTTGCCCTTTTATCACCGAGCTCAAAGGCTCCAGCCTGCTGTCTCCCAGTTCTCGCTGACCCCGCCTACCCACGAGTCCCTTTCAAGCAAATGTCAATCACTGAGCGAGTCTGCACGGGCAGCGATTGCGACACTCGCGTGCCTGTGATCACAAGTTTGCCAAGTACACGATCGTAAAAAGCCAACCGTTACGGTAAAAGGACCTTATTATCCTGATATCAATCACTGATATGTATTTGGCGCTAACCGTTGGTTTCTTTTTCGAATGGAACAGGTACATGTCTTTCTTGAGGCGCAGTACTCTTCTGCATGAATTGCTGAAGTCACAAGAAGTGAGCTCAGTATGTTGTCGGAGAAGTACTTTTCAGATGAAAACCTTTCCCTGAACTTCCTCAGCATCCAACTGTTGTTCAACCTTTGACAGACCCACTCAGAGGGTCTTGTCCAAGTCAGAGGCTTCTACCGAATAGCTCAATGAAAGATCTGCATGTGCAGTCTCAGAGAGCGACAGTTTCCTGAGACGGGAACCTCTTGACAGAATGGGTTAATTCAAACTTGAATTTAGATGATGTCAGAGTCTGGTACTCGTCCATTTCCGTACAATTTCGGATTCAATTTTTTTAACCCTCATCAAGTTTTTGCAGTCTGCATCAGGGGATCTCACACTGAATCAGGGAACCACGTTTTAGAATATTTTCCACGCACACAACATTTCAACGCGCGCGCAACAGTTGCGTGCGGTTCCTTCGTTGTTCAGATGCATGGAGGTTGTTCCGCAAAGAAAAGGTGTCCATAAATCACTTGTTCTAATTTCAAGAGGTTTCACGCAGTAATCGCCCTCCCTTTTGCGTGCACCCTCCGAGGGAAAAGCCCGCAAATTTCAAACAGTAAATGTATCCGCTGACAGGGACTTGAAGTCTGTTCAACTCATGCAGACTCGAGGGCAAAAAGTGGGAAATTTTTTGGCTGTTTCAGAGGAGCAACAGCACAAGTATCAAAGATTAGTTTCCTGCATATTTGGTGACACGACAAGCTTTCTTGGCTTTTTGTTGCCTCGAAGGAGTCCCAGACATGTCAGGCATAATACGACGCTTTTCTTCTTCACCCTCTCCTGGATCAAACCTTGTTGTTTCCAGTACACAATTTTGTCATTGAAAGTCCGCAGCACGCACCAACGTCCCGTGGCATGCAAATGCAAAATACTCGTATCTTCGCAGTACAATGCCCAAATTGCGTTTTCCAGAAACCTTCCTTTGATCTTCACGACAAGGCGAAAGAATCTTTTGGTCATTATCACAAGAACCTAACTTTAAAATTTGCGGAAAGATCTTCAGAAATGTGTGCGCCACAAAGTTCCACAGGACATGTTGTGTGTGCATCCATGGATGAGGTGGTTTGAACTCGCATCACCTTTCAGGTCTCGTCCCACCAATAGACTGCCGCTCTTCCATTTGAATTTCAGGTACACATTCCATCTCGGAGCCTTCCTTTGAGCACCGGCAAAGATGAATGTTGTCGCGTGCCACAATCAGACTGGAGCGTTTGGAAGGAAACCTCCAACAAACCTCAACTCTGCTGACCCCGAGTCAAGTAACCAAGTCAACCCCACGTCCTGCAAACCTTTTAATCGAACAACATGTTCTTTGTCATCAAAGCTTCGCACATGTGAACCTTGCTTGTAATTATTCCACGACTTCAGAAAAAATGCCCCATGTTTTGTGACATTTGTTTGTCATTCAAGTGCGAAGCACAACTGAAATGACAACTGCGGTATACTATAGACGTTTGCAACAGAGCTGAGTTCGGGCATGCAATACTTCGCTCCCGTGTCCGCGGAAGGAACACGCAGACCAAGCTTTTTTTCCCAAAAGAAGCCCCAAAATGTTCTTCCTTTCCAAGCACCCCAAAAATCCCCCGTGGTAGCGAGAAACACTTTCCTCTCGTTTGTATCACGAGTGTGTTCTTCTGTGGGCATACCGTACTGTCTCGAGAAAAAGACGCACTCGTGTATAAGATGCACCCCAAGTTTTGAGTGAGCAAACTGCATGTTTTCAACATACTCATGTATAAGATGCACCCTAAGTTGAGCAAAAAACTTGACAAAATCCTTCATATTTAGAATTGTTATCATTGTCTCCCAAATAATTCTTCCCATTCTTCTTTAGTTTGTCTTTCATCTGTATCCCAAATTAGGGTCTCAGATGGAGTTTTTTTACTCTTCTTCTGTTTCATAGCTTCAAAACTTATTTTGAAAGAAGAATCTTTTTTTCTCTACTAAATTGTCATTTCTCCTCTTCTATCTCAAAAAATCTTAACGTACTCATGTATAAGATGCACCCCTTCTTTTGATGTCAGACTTTGGGGCAAAAAAGTGCATCTTATACACGAGACGGTACGGTACATGCATGCAGACGTTACAGAATTTTCCGCCATCTGAGTGCCGAGGACCAAACGCCCGTTGAGGATAATGAGCCTCTTTCTACAACAAAACCTCTGACCAAACCTATGTTTCTTTCCTCCGAAGTCCAGTGCATAAAGGAGAATCAGTCAGCGGGAAGGTCAGTTTGAAACGGTACTCGTGTGCAGGTCTGTGATTGATGGTTCATGGTCACGCATTTTCTGTCAAGTCCTTCATCATACTTTTTACATTTTAAAGCACAGGAAGTTTGCTCAAGTCAGACATTGAAATTTAACTCTCGAGAAAGCGCACAGGAAAAGCGTATTCCTGGTTTGAAAATTTCCAAAGTAAATGGGCGCAGTGTACATGTTTATGGAAATGTGCGTGCAAAAGATTTTGTCTCCAAACACGAGGTTTAGCTCCATGGAGGAAGTGCACATTTTTATCTGCATGTCCGAGAACTATGTGAGCAAAAAATCTCAGTCAGAATTTTGAAAAGTTTACTGACTTTGCAAATCTTGGTTTTCATGCAATGCATCCATGGCGTGCAGTCGTGTCCACCTGAGCAACCATTTCCGACTTATCATTGTCTGTTGCAACAGGTTCCCCTTTTTATGTCCTGGACACGCGAGGAATTCTTCTGAAGCTGAACTTTTGAATTTCTGTGGATGTTGTCACAATCGGGTGAAGGATTCAATGCAGCAATTAGAGATGGCTGTAAAAATGTCATTTTGTCATGGCTATATCTGGTTTCAACATAGGTCTATTGTCCTGCGTGACTTCAGATATTCAAACGCTCCTGCAGCTTCAAAGTTTGAAGCCCGCAACGTGCAACACAAATGTTGCTCAGTCGCTTTTCAGAAGCACAACTTGTTCCTTTTGCCAGCAAAAGTTGTAAGAATCCTCATGTGGTGACCCCTGACCAAATCTCTTCACGCCCCTGTGCTCTTTCTTCATTCAAAATGGTACCTGACAGTGACAACCTAATTCAGGTATTGCAAAGCATGGAAATGAAACCGGAGATCGCTTAGCAACGCATTCTCCCAAAATTACGCACGACAAAGTCAAGAGATTGGCAAGATATTGCTTCAGAGCTTCACCAGTACCAAACACATCCGTTGCCATGAATTGAAGCTGTTTGAGAATACACCCGTGGGAGAAGCTGTTTTGATTAAAAGGAAGCTGTCAAGTGACTCAATACACAAATCGCATGTGGGTCGGTTACCAGGTGAGCCACAAGAGACTCAAAGCGCCGCCCAGGTATTCTCACGTCAATGAAATCGGAGACAAACCACAGGCTTCGCTAGAGACCAGGACGATCAGGCAGTGACTCACTCATTTCCGTTTTTGGGAACAGGTTTTATTTATAGAAGAACCTGCAGGCACTCTTCGACGAAAACAGGTGTGGTACGTGCGTGCTGTTTCTGTTTTCTGTTGCAAAACTGAAAGGAATTTTGAGAAAGGTAATCGAACATGAGGTAAGTGACATTTTCGTGAAATGCTCACAAAGAAAATGCAGACCTGGAGTATCCATCTTCTCCACAGACATGAAAGAGCCACCATGCACACGTGTACGAATACCCTCACACACACACACGCACACGCACACACACACCCAACGGTCAAAAATGTGTGACACTGGTGTTGTACGAAGAGATACCAAGAACACTTGCACGCCGATGTCGACAAAGCAAACTGACAATCCCTGCATGGGGGTCTCCGACGTTGTCTTTTCTCCAAGCGAAAAGCCCACCTGTTGCACTGCAGTGCATGCATGCACTCTCTGATGCTTTGAGAGATCTGCGTGTGTGTTTGAGAACATGTACATGTTCTGCTTCAAAACTTCTGTCAACCAGACAAACAAGCAGAATATCGTCCGGTTGTCCCCTGAAAAAAGTCGACTCCAGAAAAACTAAGCTGTTTGTATGGGGTTGTTTCTCATGATTGACTGCATGCAGAAGCCGGTGACATTTGAATTGATTGGTGAAACTCGCTAAGAAACCAATTACGACCGACTTTGGGGACCGCGGGACGTATAGGTCCGGAACCTCATCTAAGATCCCGTTGACTGTGAAGCCGCGATGAGAACGTTAAGTGTGACTGCGCTGTCTTTTGTGCAAGAACCGCCCTTGTTGTTCAAAAATTTAGCAGATGGGGTGGGGCCATCTTTGAAAACAAAACCAACACGATACAAGACATCACCTGATGGGCTCAGGTGTCACTTTATTTGTTGATCATATTTCGATTTCAAGTTGGCCCATTCAGAACGTTATCTGTGCCATCCGATGAAGCAACGCATCTGTGTCATTGTAACGAAATTTGAATATGAAGGTTGCATGCGGTAGTTCATCCAAGGCAACCCAAGTTCTTCCTCATTCTTTCATCCCTTTCCTGAAAGATAATTTCTGCAGTGAAGGTCCTTTCACTTGCCACAGGATTTTCGGCTTCCAATTTTTCGGAACATGTGCAAATACAAGTCGAAGTTCCAATTCCTTTTTTCCACCACAGAAGCAGCGGGCGATGAAATGATGACTCAAGACGCCAGCGCCGCCGCACCACAAAACACACTCGACAACAACAAGCTGCGCAAGATGGTGTCCACGCTTCCTGATCTTCCGAACCAGTCGAACTGGCGATCTTCCGCCCGCGACGCGGGAGTGCAGGACGAGTGCACAAGGCAAAGCAGGCCCAGACGCCGGTCTTCGTTGCCGAAGCGTCAGTTGAGCAGAACCGATTCCACAATGGTAGAGATGACAACAGAAGCTGTTGCACCCATCGTTCATCGCAGGTCGTCCGACTTGCCGGATGTCAGTGATGTCGCGAGCAGGAACAATCAAGACGTGGAGACTGGTCACTTTGTGGCGTGCAGACGTAGAGGTAGCGGAAGCGTCAAGAAAAAGTTGACGAGGACTGACTCGAAGGTGATGGTTGTGACCAGTGACCCCGCCAACTTGGCGCTCAGGATCGAGGCACCGTCCTTCGATGAGCAGCAGGACGCCCTGTGTGACAGTCTCCTCGAGGACTTGGAGGAACCAGGATTGATGTTGCCCTCAAAACGTGACTTCGGGTCAAAAAGTCCGCCGATTCTTGTCAGCGAACATTCAGATCCACACATGCTCCTTCACAACGGGAAAAGGAATCCGGAGCGTCAACCGACACTTCCCAACTCCACGTCTTGTCCGAATCTGCTGAAGACGGCAGTTGACCCAAATGACATTGAAATGTCCAGACATCAGCTGAGATACAGCAGGTCATCTGATTCCAAAATTTTTGAGGAGCGACCGCTTCACAGATCAGGATCTCCAAATCTTCTGAAAGTGCCCGATGTCTTCACCACGTCATTTCATATTTCCAGAAGCATGGATCAAATGAGCACAAGTTCCAGCAAGAAAGTCCACAGAAACAGCGCCCCAGAACTCTCGGAAATCAGCACTGCATTTCCTGCAGAAGGCAACGAAAATTCAACACCGGACAGAACCAGTTTGGTGAAAAGTTTTTCTGACAACCCTCCAAGCGAGAGAAAGTCACCATTGCAAACGTTATCAGACAGCCGAATCAAAATGTTTCAGTCCGTCCAACATCCAATTCGCACCGAACCCAAACCCTTCACACCCATCATAGGGCACGTGGCGGAAGGTGTGTTCATGGGCAACGTGGAGAGCACGTTCGCCGAGCGTCTGCTGTGCAAACACAACATCGGCAGCGTGGTGGACGTGAGCGGCTGTCCGCCAGACACGCTCCCTGCGCACAAACGCAGCGACGTGCCGTGCGTCTGTGGCCACGAATCGCGGCATCTGCGCTCCTGCCTCCGCCTCTGCCTCGCCGAGGCGACGCCCAGCGAAATGCGCGAATTACTGCACAAAACCAACAGGTTCATCGAGGGCGCTCGAGCCAAGGAAAGAGGCGTGCTCGTCTGCTGCTATTACGGGAACCAGTGGAGTGCCTTGGTCGTCATGTTTTACTTGATGACAAAAATGGGTATGAATCTGCGAAAAGCGTACAGCATGGTAATGCTGAACAGATCTGACATTGAGCTGTCCAATGACATCAAGAGATTCTTGCAGCTGACAGAAAAGTCACATTTCGGTCCCTGTGAACAGTCGTTGTGCATTGAAGCTGATCACACCGACAAAAATGCCTTGCTGCCGCGAGAAGCTTGGGTTGACAAGCCTACTGCGAACTGACTTCCTTTTTCACTTCAGCGGAAAGTGATTGTGCTTGCCTTGGCTGTTCCAGTTTGCACTTGTGTCGACATCGTGAGCATCACAAAAGGCAATAATCATATGATCTGTTCAGAATACATCTCTGCAGAGATATACTCGTCACAGGAAAATCCCAAGTCAAACCAAAACGACCGATTGGAACAATGACTTCAAGTTCAAAACACACTCGAAGTTTGATTGAACCACTTGCGTGCACGATGTCACTTTCACCACCAAACTGCGTCCAACACCCATGGAGTCCCCAGCATGTCCTTCCATGTTGAGCACTCCAACAAACACTACAGGAAATCTAGGCACACGCGAAGATCTAAAAGAGCCACATGAAAGACAAGTCGCCCAAAATAGCTGCTTCGCGTAAGTGGCTCGGTTCATTATTGCCACACTTGAGGGGCTGCGTCCTTCCACATTTTGAAACGCTGGAGAAGCAAGGCTCAGTCTGTATACTTTTTTTTACACGTCATCATTTCTCAATTGAAGAAAGCAGCACAAAATTCAACATCCGCTCGCGCGTTGACATCCAGCTTTGAGAATTCGTGATTGTGGATGAGCCACACAGTCATGGCCACAGCCATCGACACAAACAAAGCAAAACCTCAGTGTCGTGACCAAAAACACGAAGCGAAAAAGGAGCTCGTGTTATTTGGTCCAGCGTCGTGCTTCAAAACTCTTTTCCTGCTGATATGTGCAGCAAAATCTGAACAAATGCACTTTGATTCTGCCTCCTTGCAGAACCACACAAGCTTGTTCACAAGCTCACGAATCTGACATTTTATATCGCGTTTCCACATGTTTACTTATCTGGATTGAGTGATTTTCAAATATCTATCAATCCAAATATCCAAGTTCTGTATGCAGGTATTTCTCAGGTTATGGATTTGGACATATGCCTGCAAAT
>JAAUXT010072326.1_pt1 | contig 17922 bp, 19 predicted proteins | sample 7278171 | NCBI WGS metagenome assembly JAAUXT01 (sample SAMN14350112, study PRJNA611818) | marine sediment metagenome | isolation source: surface marine sediment (1.8m) | place: French Polynesia: Moorea | collected 2018-08
GTCTGTCACCTGACTGTCCCAAACTCATTTGCAGAGTTCACAAGTGTTTGTCCCACCCTTTGGAACTTGTGGACAGATGCACGTAATGTCGATTAGTTGCATGACAGGTCCGAGCACGTGAAACAGGTATTTTCTTCCGCTTGTTCCCTTGTTCGGGCGGAAAGACTGCATGATCGCCGACTGACACTGGTGTTTTTTGCTTCACTCGTACATCGTGCCAACGTCCGCGCTGTGGGTTCGTTCTTTTCAGGACGCCATCAAGTCAACACCACCGATGGCGCCGGAGGCCGCCTGGCAGGCGCTGTGTTGGTGTCGCGCCCTAAATACAGAACCACGACTTGGCAACACGACGTCAAGGTGATCGCAAACATGGCTCTCACAATCTGAGACGTGTCACTGTAGAAATTGGCGAACATAACCAGCACCACGAACATTGAGAATCCCATCAAAATTATCACACACAAGACAAGAACAGTGAATGCGGAGAAGTTTTCTCCGTGTTTGAGTTTCTTTTTGGTGTTCTGTGCACTTTCAGCACGTGATGATGACTTTTCGTTGGATTTGCTGAGGTTTCCGTGAGTGGCAACATCGCTGCCAGGGGGTGAGTACTTCTCGTTGTCATGGGTCGAGGACAGTGTTAGACGCTTGAGGGTGTTGGTCAGGATGTTGGACCAACCCGAGATGAGAAGGACGGACGTGACAGTGACGCACATGGTGATGGGCAGGAGAATGGTCCACACAGCCATGCTGAACACGCACACGCGCACACCGTGAGCTGCAATGAACAAACCTGCTCGTAGAAATTCGATTGTGGCACATCAAGACTTTTTTCAGTTCTGTAAAAGGAGTGTTCCACTGCGTTCGTGTCGTCATTGGACTCTGGGCTACACGTACCAAATGCCAAATGGAAGTTCTCACCTGTTTGCGGGATTTGGTCCACGATGGCTGATGTGGTGGCCCAGGGTCCCACCAGAAGCAGAACCACGAGAACCAGCCCCCACGAGTTGTTCCTCCAGGACTGAACGGAAAACAACTGTGCGATAAAGGAGCTCACTCTCCCTTTGTGACGCTCCGAATGGTCTTTGTAGTTTTCCTGTTCGTTGTACACCATGGCCAGCAGAGTGTGGCGCATGAAGGCGACGAGTACTGCAGTCAAGGCCACGCTGAAAACCCATTCACCCGCAGTCCGCCTCACTTCATAGCACATAGTGTCAGGGACCTGGTTCACGACAAGGGATCCAGGCACCAGGCTGACCAGATAATACAGCAGGAACACAGTGCAAAATATCACATCAATGGTGGCTACGAACTCGATGAGATGGCCAAAGCGAGGACTTCTCAGTTTGTAGAAAGCTGGCGTCCTGCGCAGAATGATGGTGTTGAGACTCACGCAGAGAAACCAGAGGAGAAACACGCTTCCGGTCACCACCACCGCGTTCAAGTAGATCCTCCGCTCTCGTTCTTCCAGTGTTATCCTCTTCCCAGTCAATGAAGTCAAGCTCAGGTCAGAGCCAGGAATGGACGTCAGGTTTATTTTCTGTGGTGATGTCATGGTGGTCGCGATGCTGAACACTCCACTATTTTGCCGGACCAAAACTCCGTTTAAGACCAAAAGTCATCGTGGTTCAGCGTTCGCTTCATGTGCGCTCGAAATCCAGGCGCTCAGAGCGACAGTGGTGGCCGATTGTCGCGAAATGCTCCAGGTGCCGTCTCTGAAACAATCCTAAATTCGTCAGGCCACAGATCAGGACACGCGTTCTTGCCATATACGCATAAAATAGTGTTTCCCGCCAGAGATAAGGACATCCATCTGCATACGTCTACTCGTTTGTGAAGTTGCATAAGTCAAGGGCCGCAACGGACTGTGCACTTGTCTACATCATCATCGCTATCAGCAAATGAGCGTCACCAATTTCCATGATTATTTCTGAGCAATTATTTTCCACACAACTATCCATGAGCCGAGAGGAAAATTGAACGCACAACTTTCGCTTCCTGTGTTTTTCATGCAGGACAGAAGGTCGTTTTCGTCCTTTTCACACGTTGCACTGACGCAGAACCAGTTTTTGTCCCTCTGAATGCAAAACTGCATTGCTTTTGTTTGGCTCGAGCAATTTACTGCTTCTGGCCTCAAGCCTTTGACATGACCAGGACCTGTCAATTGCGCGCTGAGTTGCACAGGGGTCCATTCAACGCGGAGTTGGCCAGATAGCCAAACACGTCAACTGCTTTTGGCTCAGTTCCTGTGGCAAACATACCAGTAAAAGGAATACATTTTTGCGGGTCCACGCCTGGTGGAATCAGTGGAGCCCCCTGAGCTTCGAAAAATATTTTGGTGCCACAGGTGCCATTTTTCTTTTTCCACTTTGAAGATGTCAACAAATTTTCAAAGTTGGAGTTAAAGCCACTCTGACCTCAATTCTGGATGCAACAAGAGACGCGTGCACATGTGCACACAAATTCTGTCCAAAATACGAGTCCATGAAATCTTCAAATGAAAATTAAACGTGGGAAAACTTCGCAAAAAAATCTCACCACACACCTACCTGAAAAATGATCTGCTGAAATTGAAAACTCCTTTCATTTACGAGTAGACATCTAATGCAATGCTTTGTTTTGGCATGTCACACACGTACTTTTGCTTGTTGATGCTGTTTTGACCCCATAATAATAGCCAAAGTGGACAAAAGTGTTTCTCAATTACCTGTCCTGTCTCACCTGGAGCGCCGCACTTTGTTGTCGCCGTTATGGTGAAGTAGGTCGCGGCTCGGCGTTGTTTGTATCGATCTGCTTCAGTGGAGAGTTGGGCGACAGCGATGCACCGCGGGGCGCATCGGTAAAGAGTGAGAGCGAGCGCTCGAAAAAAGGGCATGCAAGCGCAATGCGCAAAGAAAACGAAAACGAGTGTATGAGAACAGGGCAAAAATAAAGAACATTTTTGCCACAGCCTCGAATGACGGAGCCAGGTGTATCGAAAAACAACACTGCAAGAATTTTTTTTTCGAGATAATGAAAATTTTGTGAAAAACCGAAACATATGTTGCAACTGTAGATCTTTTGATTGAACGTACAGCAGCTTGCGCGGTCAGACGCAAACCAGAGATAATTCTCTGAACATTACAATAAGAACGCACCTGAAACAGACTGGTTGCAATGAGCATCTTCAGCTGCAAGGGAAAACATTTCACACAGTTCACATTTGCATGTTTTCAATCAAGCGGGTTGGTGGTTCAAAACCGAACCAATGCAGCAGCAACTGTTAAAGTTTGAAACTGCATGTAACGAAGTCGAGAGAAAGATGCTTTGTTCAGTGGTTCAAACCGAAAACTTGAAAAAAAAAGTTCTTACACTGAGGGAATCGAGGATGGGTGACAAGGACGACACTTTTGAGGGACAAATTTCTGTTTTGGCGCAAAAATCTTGCACGGGGGACCCTTGGACTCCGAAAAACCGATTTGCGGTCAAAATGCCATCTGGACAGCTTGAGAGGCCCGGGACCCCCAACAAATTGTCCATTCTGTAACTTTTTAGACGCCTGAGTAAATGAGCCTCAAACCTCTCGGGTAAGCGTTGTTGCACGAGAAGGGAAAAACATTGACGAAAGTTCTGAAAACATTGATACGGAAAAAAATTCCGGTGTCTGATTCGTTTTTCTGAGCGGCCAAGGTTACGAATCTGACCATTATACTGATTGGGTTTGCCTTGAACTTGCTGATCAAGCACCTTGTCAGGCCTTGCCGTGGATCTGAGCAAACAATACATCTGCGCGCACGCGTGCGAGTGTGCAAGTGCTTGTGTGGTTTTAAGTGGCGCGGGAAATCAATTTGAAGTTGTAAAGCGTTACAGCAGCTGATACTTGACATCACAAGCGGCAGAGTGGTTATGAGCGAAAATGGGGGATTTTGAGTATCCGTGGCAGTATAATTTCCCCCCATTTTTCACGTAAGTAGAATCCTTTGACAAATTAAATCTGTGTCTTGGTTGTTATAAACACAGTGCGCTCAAGGTGAAAACACGACAATTGATTCCGGCGGTTGAAATCATGGCAGAGAGCGTTGGTGGAATCTGAATTCTGTCTTCCATTCAGTGACAGAGAAAGAAGCCACAGGGAATTTGTTGTCACTGCTGGATTTGCCACAAAACACTCATCAGAGTCCACTCACGCAAGTCTTGAACTTGTCAAACTCAACACCGATTGTGCCATTTTGGACCGCAGACTGCAGCCGAACCTGGACACACGGCAGAAGCAGCTGGACGCGTGGGCGGCGCTGGTCCTCTCCTACCACAAGCACCGCCGCAGCTACACGCTCGACGTGGTCGAGTCGCAGGCGTCGCCGCTGTTCCACAACAAGTCCATCAACCGTATCCTTCATGTGCAACCGACACGTTTGTTGGCTGTGAGACTTCTCTTCGTGTCAGATTACCTGCACCCTCCGAGTGCCCTGTGTTGTCACATCTACGCAAAAGAGAGCAAGGAGGCACGCTCACGTACTTACATTTATGTGGTAGAGTGCACCAATGTATTTGAGCATATTGCTGCTGTGGAAACTTCAAAGAGAAGTTCGTGAACTCAGTGCACGAAGATTTGTTGATTGCTGTTCACTGTTTGCTTGTGACGTTTCCTTTCCCTGACTCATCAAAAGGAAAATTACCTGCGGACGCAATTTATATCATTCTGGAGGAGCTGAGGAAGAAAGGTGAGTCTTTTTAGCCTTGGTTTCTCTCCTGAGAGTTCATTCTTGACCGGCAGATTCAGCGAGGGTTTGTATTCGGGGGTAACAATTAAACAATTGCATTTTTTATCTTCAGGTCACATAGAATGGAAGGACAAAGGTCGCAAACAGTGCCTTGTCATGTGGAGGACTCCTGAGGAGTGGGGCAACCTGATCCACAACTGGGTCAGTTTTGTGCTTCGTCTGTAGCTACGTGATTCCAAGTGTGTTTTGCTGCCTATGGTGCGGTTGTGAGAATGCCGAAATTCCGTGCTGGTCTTTTCAGGCGAGTGCGAAAGGCTTGACGAATTCCGTGTGCACGCTGTACGAGTTGGCGAACGGAGACGACTCAGAGAATGAAGGTACAGTCCCCGTTCGGTTGTTGAGTTGTTCGAGTTTAAAAAGCATGCTTTAGGCTGCTTCAAAACTGGTGAAAAGTCGGTGCAAAGGCGATTTTACTGGTGTAGATCTACTCACTGAAATGTTTGTCCACAACTCAGATGTGAGTAAGTTTTCCTTGTGACCTTCAGAAGCATACACCTTGTAAAATCGCGTTTGCGCCCGGACTGTTGTGGTGACCGTTCGGTACATTTTGAGGACGCAGGTGGTGTCAAAATTGCACTTTTTTCGGTCCTGACGCACCAAACTTTTTTTGTGTCCCCATTGTGGGATGTTGGCCAGTCAAAGCGTTCGGCTTCACGGCGAACCTGCGTTTTCAGATTTCCACGGTTTGGATTCGGAGGTTCTGCTGAAGGCGCTGCGGACCCTGGAGGCGCAGAAGAAAGCAGAACTCATCTCTTTCGACGGAAACGAAGGAGTCAAGTTCTTCTGATGGTTGTTAAACGTTCTCATTGCGAAGTGACATATGTTGCCCAGTTCGCACGTACGTTCAACATGAACGGACATGTCCGAAGCTTGCTGCAGATCCACAGTGATTGGTGTTTTTTAGAAATCGATTTGCATCAATGTGTACCTCTGACATGTGGAATGTATTCCTGATTTGCACAAACTGGTGACTCCAGAAATAACAGTGAAAACGTTGATCGTCCTTGACCAGTGGAACTTTCAAATGTGTCTGATGGAGTAAGAAAAGCAGCAAGAGTTTGAGAAGATGTTGCGAGTTGTCTTGTGAGGTGTCTCATGAAATTAGTTCACCCACTTTTTTCACAGTTCTCCCCTCCCACCTTCTGTGATCATTTCTGCGACAAGAAGGTGTACATTTTGTGACACGCAATCATGACATGAAAATTTGGGGTGTGTGACGTTTCGGGATTGAGACTCCAGGACAAATGTCGTTTTTCGTTTGTTTCTGAGACAGTTTTGGCGCGTGATGTGAAACACTGAACTGAACGATTGAGTGATGTATGGGGTGCCTTTTCCTTTTGCTGGTCGGTTGTGTGCTCTGGTTGTCAGTGTCTCGTTGCTTGTTTTGTGTTCAGAAAAAGTGAACTTCAAAGACTTCGTGTCGACATCGTTTGGCATGACGTGCATGTGGTTCGATTGTTTCGTGGAAGGGTATTTGTCGTTCTTTGTTCGTGAAAGGGAGTGACAAACTGATTTTCTGTTGATAAACTCGAGTTGACCGGTGTCAGAAAACGAAGTCAGCCTCAGGGACACATGATCCCAATCGAAACACTGGGCGACGCGAAAAGAAACATATTTGGACACAATGACTCGCTGCCCAATGCGCAGCGCATCTTAGGGACAAATAAAAATGTTCGCGAAGCACCATGGGCAACCTTTGTTGTTTCGGCGTGCAAGCTGCGTCGTCCACAGTCCAACACTCTCATTTACAGAGAATTGCTTTCCTCTCTGAATCACCACCTGGTCACCCAGGTGTCCAAAAATTTCACCACAGCACCAGGTTCAGTTGCATTCTGAAAGAGACAGGTGGGAGCGCTTCGAACATGAGAATTTCCTTTTGTGGTGCCGCTGCCAGGTGTTCTGCGTTCTTGTGTTGCTGCCGCCTCAGGAAGAGGGAGTTGAAATTGTTTGCAGCCAGCTTGTGTTGGGAATGGTGCGTGACTTCACAGAACCTGTTTTTTGAAAGTCATTTGCAGTTTCATTTCCAGTTGAAAGAAGAACATCCAGGCAGGTTGGTTTTTGCAGTTATACGACTCCAGCTGCCAGACAAATCAAGAAACAGATTCGTAACCTTCCAAGACATGACAAGAGAAAATTTACCGGTGCATTTGCAGCGAATGAACGCTGGTGCTCTCCTTTCTGAAATTAGCAAACAAATTCGGCAGTCTTTGTGTGAGTGGACTCCTCCGGTAATTGGATTTACACTGCATTAGGAACTTTATCCGATTGTTTTCTGTCCCCTACGTGCAGAACATTTTGATCTAATGCCCAGACGTACGACGCCACAGAGGGAGAAGAATGACGTGGATGCTGAGACAGAGTCCGTGTCGGACCGAGTGAACTCAAGTGCTGTGTTATTTTTGAAATCTTGTCGTGGGCTTCGGCGAAATGTTCAGATGGGGTGACCAGGCAGTTTGGTGCGGAATGTGGAGCTCATTGCGTGATGTTCAGTGCCTTGAAATTTTCGCTGTTACCGTCGCTTGATTTACTCGCGATATGTGTTTGGAGGAGGTTCCAGTTGTCTGTGCACATGTCAGCTGAACCAACACGTGCAATATGTTCGCACATAGATCAGCACATCCGAGTCGAAACGCACAGCTGCAGTGACAGGACAACATACTGATGTTCTGATCAGGTGGGGACCTGTGGCAGCCTGAGCTTCTTCTTTTGGATTCTTTGCAACCCGATCTTGAAATCGAAGTCCACATCCACTATCGTGGAAACGTGTCCTTTGTCCTCAGTCAGATCTCACACGAACAACCAAGGCGCTCAAACCTTGAAGCAGTGATTTGATTTTCTTTGGGAGTCTTTTGCGCACAAACAAGATTTGCCAAAAGGAGAACAGGAATCGTTTCACAACAAAGGGACTCAGGCTGAATCGGTGCACTGAGCGCTTTCATCCATTGAAGTTCTTGAAAACCCTTTTGCTGTCGAAAGACAGACTGCCTGTAGCTCAACACGAATCCTACAGCAAGAAAATTCCAACTTGACGAGGACGGTTCGTTTGGTCTCTCGAGCCGTGTCGTGTGCATTTCCCATGGAGCTGTTTTCCTCAGTGAAACAAAGAATCCGGGGTCTGCAGAAAGTGAGCAGCGGTCAGAGGGCTCTTTCAAAAGGTGCAGTGCAAGCTGAGATCAATGTTTCCATCGCCTTGTGTGTCCGTTTGCAGACAAGGTGGAAAAACGGCTGGAGAGTGGGTCTGTTCTCCAAGGAATATTGAAAAATTATGTCAGGGAGTGGGGGGCAAACATGGAGGTGGGGACAACTCCAACCTTGAAAACCGGAAGCATGTGGATAGCAAACCACAAAATCCGGAGGGTAACAATTTTTGGCGGAGGGGGGGGGAGCGGATCCCAGCCCCCAGGGAAGCCTCCCGAGACCCGCCAGTGGTTCCATGCCAAAATTGTCGTTCTGTCTGAGCTGCGCTAGCATAATTTGAAATATTGATTGTGTGACTCCCATTGTTTGCTTCTGAGTGTTGCCCACGCATCTTGTCACTGAATGACAGAAATCCAGTAGTGAGAAGACATGACGATGTGGGCACGAACGAGTTGCACGTGCATGTTCGGGCAAACCCGTGTCTCCGAAAGTTTTGGAATTGTTGCGTTGAGCCTCATCTCGTCGCAAATTTCCGTGGCTTTCATCAGTTGACGGCTGATCCATCCTCAGTAATTGAGGTGCGGATATGAAACTTCATTCACTGCAGTCTATTCTCGGACGTTCAAGCTTTCTCAGGTAGAAAAGCCAAGCTTTTCCTCTCCTCGTCAACGCTCGTTCCTTCGCACGTGATTTGCTTCTTATGCAGAGCTGAATCCACAGATTTTGCGTATTTTTACAATTGCTGACAAACAAGGCGTTGGCGCGTGTGTTCGAGTCACGTTTTTCTGGAAGTTGTGCCGGACCCCTTCCCAGAGACCCCCTTGCAACAAAAATTCAGAGGGCACTCCTCGACAGACAAAAGTTTCTGAGAGCCATCCTTGACAAAACTCTTGAGAGTGTCCTTGACCAAAAGTGTGTAATCCTCCCCTGCATGCGCATGATAAATTCTGGGAGACCCAGAGACCCCTATTGGCACAATTTTCCCCCGAACGAAATTGGCGAAGGAATGACCTGTGGCAGGACAAGGCTGTGCACACGCGTCTTCTACTGCATGGGGCTCTACGAAGGGTGGTGGTGGTGGTACACATCTATGCTCTCATCCGAGTGTCCTTGTCCTCACCCCCACACCCGAATCTTTGCAAAAAATGGCAAGAGTTTCCAGCTTCATTCACAAGGGCCATGCATGGTGCCTGCTTGGTGCGTGACTGCACTGCTGCAGGAACTGAACGTTCGCTTTGTGCATTCACTGCATGTTTTGGTGTTTTGCATCCATGTGTATTACCGGGGCAGGATCTGAACCCACGAAAACTGAAACGCTCAAAAATGGTTGTGGAGCTTTCTTTTGAGCTGCACATGCATGTTTTCATCCCTTTTCTCCTTTTTCTCCGCACACTTTTGTAGAAAAAAGAAACTTTTGAAATCAGGGGAATTCATGCCCATCGTGTTTCGAAAGCAGGCTTGGTGTGACTCGGCGACGCTTTTTGGATGATTAAAGCACATGGAGATTTTTTTCGTCAAAGCAAGACCCAAGCGTGGGAAGTGTTCAAACGCCAGCGCAGACAGGAGCCAACGTCTGCCGAACCTGAGGGGCAAAATATGCGGTGTACTCGAAGAACAAGTCCTTCATGGGTCAAATGTTCTGAATCTGCAGGGGACAAAAAGCATCGAGGGCTGTTGCTTTGGCCCTTCATGTTGCTGGTGCCAAAGCACCAAGTTTTGAACCAGTCTTCAGCCAGAAATTTATGTCACCAATTTGTGTCCTTGCCACCTGTGCAAATGGCGATCGGCAAAACTTTGTCTGGGCTCTTTGGTTTTCTGAGTTGGGGTGGCTGCCATGTGCACTGCGAATTGGTCACTTTGATCTCCGTGCTTCCCTGCTTCATCTGGGCGCGTCAGTCGCGTTGCTGCTGCCAAAATGTCAGACGGAACACAAGAAATACATTTGGTTTGGTTCATAAGGCTGAGCTTGCAGTGAACGTTTTGAGGAACGAAATACTGGCGGGTTCCAAGCTTGCCAGGAACGGGGAGACAGTGGAGTAGACCGAAATCTAAATTCACTCGCACAGACAAATCACACGCACTTTCTTGCTCTTTATCAGCTGCGAGTGCTGATATTGGTTTGTCCGTGTATCCGGATGGGTCCTGGGATGTCTGGTTGTAACTGGGGGGGGGGCAAGCTACATGCAAGTGGAGCATGCTCAGAATTTGATTTTGATCGTGTTCTACAGATTTCCAACTTACCCCTTCCCACAAGGTACACATGGGGTCACTGTGACCTGAAACGTTTTTTCTCAGAATTTGATGCTGACAGGTGGGCTGTTTCTCCTCCAATACGCATTTTTGGCGCACGGCTGATTGTCAACTTCCAGATGCAGACTGAGTTGACTTGAACCTTCCATTCACAGCCCATGGATCAAGGCGCAAGTTGAAAAGGTGGAAGGGTTTGAAGCGTGGTTCCAGCAGGTCTCAAAAATGAAAAAGCCACACAGGGCACTGAAGCTGACTTGGATTGTGTCTACTTCAGATGTGTTGCGTCCAAATTAATCTTTGTGCAATCAACCTGGGCTTTGTTCAGTTCCGGCATCAAGACCTGCAAATCGTGGGAGACGAACCACATTTTCATCTTGCACGTGTTTGTGGAGGCGCGTGTCATTGTTCTTACATTTGAATCAGTGTGGCGGAAATGACAAACAGGAGGGGAAGATCTTAAAGAGATTGCACAGAATGAACTCCGTCGCGTCTCCGGTCTCAGAGAATTTAACAGCGGAAGCTACTGAAGGAATATTTGCTGTGATTGTGCGTGTTGTGAGCTCATCGCCAGCGAGAGACATCCAGTGCGGACGGACGCAGGCAAAAGTATTTGCTCTGTGTGAACTCATTTTGGCAGCTCATCCCTCAATAGATGAGCTGCTATTGATGTACGCTGTAGAGAAGTTGGACAGTCTCAGGGGCCTTCACGGGAGGGTCGGTCAGATCAAGTTTGTTCAGCCGCGGAGTTGTGTGGGGTGGACTGCATTAGAATTGGAAACTTTCCGTCTGGGAATGACAGGGCATCACAAAGACCACCGGTTCTGTTCAGACTAAGACTTTGACCTGAGTTTGGTGACTGTACAAAACATTCAGATTCAAGTTGTTGACAAGTCCATCTGAAGCAAACTTTTCACCGAGCGTGTACTCACTTTGATGCAGCAACAAACGTGACCACTTTGGCGTCTTCCCACTTCACACAGTTCGCATATCTGAAGCCAATCGATGGCAATTTCCCGAGCTGTATATGGGATACCCGGAGCGAAGGAGACGGAATATGGGCTTCCTTCCTTCCGTGTCTGTAAATTGGGCGCTTCCACCCATTCGGCGGGATTGACGTCTCTCGTCTCATCCATGTTCACAAGTGGTTCGTAATTGTGTGTCAGGAATTAACTGCAGTTTCTATATTGAAACCTGCAGTCTCTTTGCGGATGACACTTTGAGTAATTTTCAGCCCAATCATGTTCGTTGCTTCCCGCAGCGTTTGTCTCGTGGTTGCACAGACACGAGTCATTTACCAATCTTGTGGAGCAGGTCCGTTGGAACGCAGTTGTGCCCGGAATCCCTTGAGCTTATTCCCGCAGTCATGGAGACGGATTTCTCTCTGAGTATTTACCATCCAATCAGTCGCCCGGATATACGCTCATTGTCGAGCAAATCTCCAGCAGATGAGTCGTTCATTTTCCTTCGAAAGACGGACGATCTGTGGACAGAAAGCTGCACGGAATGAGCAAATTGGGTCTTTGACCCGCCCGTCTGTCCGATCTCGAGGCGGTCTTGGTTTGACTTTTGCTCCGGAGTTTTGTTGTTGCGTACGCCCAGTCAGTTATTACCGGGTAATGTCCTGGCAATCTTATCTGCAAGCAAGGGAGGAATTACCGATTTTAGAGCACTGGCAAATTATGCAGAATGTTGGCATCGTTGTCCTGCACCGTTCTATTTCTTATTGTCACGACTCCAAATGGAAATCCACTTCTCTCTTGCAGACAGGAAAATTACAGGCTTCCCATCAATGGCGTCTTTCAAGTAGATGTTTGTGTCTCTCCTGTCTTTGAAGAGCAGATTGGTTCAGTCGGAGCAAGCGGTTCGATTGCCATGAGACAGTTTGAGTTGCAAACTGCAAGCTGTCAGTTTGATCTGCTGGCAATTCTTTCGCACAAAATGCGTCAATTTTCAACACAAACCAACAGGTGCAAGTCACTCCAAGCAGCGGATCCAGGATTGAATTCACAGAGAGTGAAAGCTCAAGGGGTGGGGGCAACTTCAATAAAAAGTTTGGAAAGGCCAGTGGGGCCCAACATTTCATTGGGCCGCGAGTTCCAGGGGGACGTTGTCCCATTGGGCCACTTGGATCCGCAAGACATGAAATTGAAACTCGGACAAGTCACGTTCCCATTCCAAATCCAGGTTTCATGAGTTGGGTCACAAGCGCCTTGTTTTCTCGAGTCCACGTCGGCCGGTCAGTCGCCTGACGTACAGAGGATCGGAACACTCGACGAAAACTGTGGTCTACTCACAAGGGTTCAAGAAACGAGTCAATGATGCTCACACTGACAAAACCCAGCTCAGGGCAGACAGTCCAGCAGCTTATTCGTGACAAGAGCTGTGTGACCGACAACAGGGAGACCTATGCATTGAAATCTGTGTTGCGGTGCAAGTTTTCAGCAATACGTGACACGTGAGATTCACAGTTTCGGTTGTGGGCGAGAGTTCAACAGTAAGACTCCCCACCGCTTCAGCATAACAGTCAGACCTTTTGCTGTCGGTGTTGGGTTCTCCCATTGTGGACCTTGATATTGTGCTCAATGATCGGTTCTTTTATGGTTCATGGAGACACTTCAGTTAGCTCAGGCAGTTTCCCTGACCTGGCCCTGAGATTTTTCCGAAGCTGGGCTTGAAGCTGTGTCGGTACGTATGTGTTTGGCAGCTCCTGAGCTTCACGTATTGATTCCAACAGGACAGGCTCCTCACGAAACAGCACAGACAGGCTCAGGGACAGGCGGGAGGCACACACATGCAGACAGGCACGACAGGCACTGGGCCTGCAGGCGTGCTAGCGCAACAGAAAAACGGATTGGCGCATTCTTGAACTGCAGCCTTGGTGTCCAAGGCCACGGATAGCTGCTCGCCTGCCTTGAACATCCTTGTCGGCAAAGATCTGACTGCTTGCGAATCTGCAATGCAATTTGCCTGACTGTTGCAACATGCGTGTGGAAAAAACATAAAATTTGATGCTTCGATTTGCATAATCTGCAGTGTGCTCCTTTTTGTCTAAATTTTTCCGTGGAAGCGATTGTGTCAATCAAAACAGTGTTTCCTCAGCGATGTCTTTTGTTGATACGAGATCCAGATGATTCAGAAAGTCTGAAAGTCTGATTGACATTTGCTACCATGTGACGGATTATCCAGAGGACATCTAATGCGCGGTGATATTGAATCCCTCCAGACGTAGCGCTGACGTCTTCACATCGTCGGAGGAATACAAGGTAAATATGCGGCTCTTTCTGTACATTGTCATTCACGGAACGTCGACAGTGCAGTGTTTGCCCAACCTTTGAAATGCATGCTTCTCCAGCTTGGAGCAGGCTCCAGGCGGTTGGTGCTGTCGTCTCAAAAGGCCAGGATTCAAGGGGCAACCTGTCATGCTACACGTGCATCATTCTCTTGAATTTCTGAGGCGGTCAGTTGATGATTTGAACGTGGCTCTGCTCTGTGTTCTGGAATGAAGAAATTTTTTGTCTTTGCACTACAGTGCCTCTTGCAACTTGCGAGTGTTCATGTGAGTGCATGCAAATTTTTCTCCACTGGAAGTGCAATGAAAAAGGTTGTTGCATATCGTGCATGGACTGCTTGAGTTACGAGGAACACAATTTGCATTCAAAACGTCGAACTGCAGTCTCCCTAATGGAAGTTCGTTCTGCAGCACACTAAAAGCTTGAACACAGCAGAAATGTGTGCGTTGCATGTATTGTGCTGTGGCATGTGGCCCGACCCGTGGAAGGAGCCTGTACAGGAGAATGTTCCATGTCCTGTTGCACGTGACACGTTCCGAAATAGATCCACTGAAACCAGCTCCCGCTTCACAGGCGTGGATCCACTGCGTGTTTTCAGCCAATACGGCACCAAAGGGAAAGCCCAGAAACGTTAAACCAGAGAAAATACAGGAGCGTGTTTTCCTTCGTGACAAAGGGCAAAACCACAATCTTGATGAAGGCGAAATTCTGCATGTCTCCTTGCAAGTGTCTTCATTTCAGATGTCTACGTGTACCATGTAGTTGTTGCATTCAATGCAGTTGCGTGAAATCAGTCCAGTCAGTGCCAGTTTGAAGTGTGATTCTTGTTTCTTGGTGGGGGAGGTGTCAAGGACAGACAACGCGAATGTTTCTCGGATGGACTGTGAAACACGGGCAGAAGCTCTTGTCACCTTTGTAGTGTGTACTCACTGGCTGCTGTGTTCTCACATTCAAGGAAACTGAGCCACCAAGGACAGATCAATGAAACAGACTGAAGACAATACCTCAAAATATGATATTGATGTTAGTCTTCTGAGGATCACAATTTGCAGCTGTACCGCCAGTGAAACGGCTCGGCTGTCTTACGAATGACGCGCGTGAAGAGTGAAATTTCAGGCATGAAAAACTTCGAATTGCTACGTGTTGCAGAAGACTGAAGCAACAGCTGTACTTTTGACGAGGCAGTTTGTTCGCAGCACCTGTCTCAGGAAAACGCGGATGGGATGCAAAGGCAGCAGAAACACACTCTATTTGCTGGGGACTCATTGAAATGTTTCCCTGGTGACATCACAGCCCCGTGCTATCAAAATTTATTGACAAGGTTGTCATGTTCTGCGCGCATGTTCCCGGACCAGTTGGCATTCCATCGAACTCGTGCTCAGTGCTGTAGCTATGGTATTGTTATTTTGTGTGTGTGTGTGTGTGTGTGTGTGTGTGTGTGTGTGTGTGTGTGAGTGTGAGTGTTTGTGTGACCATTGGTTCACCAGGGGGAAGCAACAATTCGTTTTCTTTGTTGATATGGTCAATGCCACTGTTCTCCAAACCAATGGTTGGTCAGTTGCTGGCACACATTGTCCTCGCAAACAGGCCTTGACTACCTGCCTGCCAGTAACCGTGGCTTTACCTGGGGGCAGGGGTACACAAGATCCTTTTTTGCCACAAAGTTTTGCTTCGAAAACAACCGTTTCCGTCCCCTTGTGGTGTGGTGTGCTGCAATTGTAATCAAGCACAGTGCGTAGGTTTGTATCCAAGTGCTTGAGACAAAGAGAAGCCAAAGACACAAGCTCAGGGCTTCCTGTATTTCGAAGCGAGCTTTTTCTGCCGACGACATGAAGAAGCTTTCAAGACGCATCATCGTCAATGGCATCAAATTTGATCAGTTAAGCTGAAATTTAGGCCTCAGGTAATCAGCTTTGCTGCAAATTGCGTTTTCCTCGCCGTGTTGTCTTCGATGAGCGACGAAGGCTTCAAAATGTCCGCTTGAAAATGACGTTGGAAAGCATTCTGTCCAGACTGTTCCCGTTTGCTTTGTTTTTGCCAACAGGAGTCCAAACCAGGAATATCGAATTCGGATTTCTTTCTTTGAACCATCTCTGGCTGAAATTTGAGTGGTTGTCTTTGTCTGTTTGTTGGGCGAACATTGAATCTCACAGTAACCGCACACTGCGGCCGCAGGGATGCGCCTTGCAATGAAGTTTGGTTAATTGGCTGGAAGCCAGTGAAATTGTCCTCGGAGAATCGGAACAACCAACAGCTTCCAGCGCTGGCCGTGGCGCAAAACTCCCAATATTCAGTATGTTATGCAATGGACGCTCTTCTTCTTTGTTCGAACACCACGCGCTGAAAACCAGAGCATCGGGGTGTGTGTGTGTGTGTGTGTGTGTGTGTGTGTGTGTGTGTGTTCGCTTCTTTTGGCGCTCATCTGGTCAGCACAGAGTAAGCACAGATTGTGCAATTGACACGGTCACTGATCGTGCAGTCGATTTGGTTCCATCAGAGTGCCAGCCACTGCTTCTTGGTCAGCTGGTTTGAAACCGTTTGAACGAAACTTTGCCACAGTGTCTGTCACTGTTGTTTTCCAACCACTTACCTGCAAGCGCTGAATGTCTCCAAACCAATTGTAATGCACTCTCGCTGCAGTGCGTCCCATTTGGTCCCATCAGGTTTTTGTTTATCGTGTCATTTATTGCCAATGAAGGCTGCAGCGGTCCCCTGATCTAAATGAATAGCAAGTGAGCAAAACCTTGATAAGCTGTGAAGTGGGTGTCACCGAGCAGAGAGCGGTGTTGATGGGGACGAGTGCGTTCAGACGACCAGATGTCCAAGATCAGGTCTCCAATGCACTTGGTAGAGGCAAAACAAAGGGCTTTGCTGTGGGAGACACACACGAACAACCACAATTTGTTTGTCAATGATCGGTAGCGTCGCTTTGTGTCACGATGACGTCTGGGGCCAAATTAGGTGTTCACATGCACCATTTCCGACTTCACAGGGGAATAGGCGCCGCAGTGGAGTACTGCGTCAGTTCAGCCAGAGCTGTTGCTCCTCAGCCTTATTCACGTTGCGTCTTGAAATCAGCAGATTACACGCGCAACCTGCGAACTCACACAGTCGGCTCTGAGGACCAGACTCAATCGGCAGCAACTTGTCATTTTCCTCTTGAAAACATTGTGGAATCTGGAACCAGGTCAATCCAGGGACGTTTCGTTGGACCTGCCTGAATGGAAGGAGGACAGATGCAAACCAGTTGCTCTGGCTGCTCGTACTTGGGCCCAGGAAGACAGACCTATTTGGTTTACTTGCAGTTACACTTGTCCTTTGGAACCACCTGCTTTTCATTGAGGTCCTTCGGATAATATCTTGTCCAACGTCAGCTCGCAGTGGCTGTGAACAGTTGATGTCTGGATATGTTTACACCGCGTGGGCAGAAACCGATCGAGGTTGTGTCTCAATTTCGAAGGAGATCAAGTGGTCTCTTTTGAGGCGGTTTGAGGGACAGCATGCTCCCTGGGATTTCTGATCACAGACTCTGCAGCTCAAGCTTAATGAGCAGCAGACGTAGAAGGATCAGTGTCGTGGCTTGCAGGACTCAAGTTGGATTGCTTTGGCATTTAATTACAAGTCCAGACATGGCCGACGCAGGACTTCGAATTTTTTGAAGTCCTCTCGGCCATGAAAGCGAGTCAGCAGAGATTCTTTGAAGACAGATGGAAGCTGTTCAGGAACAAATTTGGCAAGTCCGCCGTTGAGCAAAGAACGCAGCGAGATTGCTTCGAATCACTGACAGAGAGAATGAAAAGTGACTTTCTCCGGACGAAATGGTCACAGCCAGCACATGTCCAAAAGCCGAACCACCCAGAGATTCGCACAGAGCGTGTTTCGTACTTTCCATTTTCGCTTTTGCAACGATGGTCAGACCACAAGTCATCTGTTGGAATATAACTGCATGGGCTGCACCTCTGGATCAATTCTCAGTGTACATCCCACACCGGCCTCCCAGACGGCTATTGTTTGTGCTGCCGCTTTCATCTGGAAGCGGGGCGGGCTGCGCGTATAATGTGGGACCCGGGGAAGCGGCGTGATTTGATGAAGTGACGAGCAGACGGCGGGCGCATCAGGATATTGATACTTGAGTGGGGATCCTCCCAGGACATTCCTGCGGCGCGTGTGCACAAAGTCGAGCTGCCGTCAGTGGGAAACACACTATTTGAGAGAAGCTGTGAAGCTGAACGGAGAGTTGTGTCATGTTGTACGAGGCATGCAATCTAAGTAACCGATTGGGCAACGTTTTTCAGGGTTGACACATTCAAGTTGCCTGGAACTTTGCATGGTGAAAGAGCAACAATAGGACAAAATGCCTACATGAAAAAATTCAACTTGAGTTGCATAAAGTTCATTGAAAATAAGTCATAATTTTGAACCATAAGATCATTTGGCTGAAAGATTAATTGCAATAAAAGTCATTTTCTATGCTTGTTTACACTATA
>JAAUXT010062322.1_pt1 | contig 17918 bp, 15 predicted proteins | sample 7278171 | NCBI WGS metagenome assembly JAAUXT01 (sample SAMN14350112, study PRJNA611818) | marine sediment metagenome | isolation source: surface marine sediment (1.8m) | place: French Polynesia: Moorea | collected 2018-08
CTGTGTTGTGCCCTCAACTGGCTTTTCAGCTGTGTGCTTGTGGCACAACACCGTTCCCCCCCCCCCGAAACTGTTTTGTGGCCACAACTTGTGGCCTGTTGGTTGTGTGCTTGTGGCCACAAAATGGTTTGGGAGGGGGGTTAACGGACACACACATACACACACACCACGAGGCACGTCTTTTTCCCCCGATCCCAAACAATATCTCGTGCGTAGTTCAACACACAACCTTCAGTACACATATCAGGCTCCCTGAAAATATTTTCTCAATGTGATAAAATATTACCAATCAAGGATAAGAGGATATTAATCTGTAAGCCTCTTTTTCAGAATAAATTTGTTTGCATAGCCAAAAAATAGAAAAAAGTAATCAACAAACTTTTGTGAAATGATTCTTCTTTGCTATCTTTCTCTGGGGTATTGACAAAAGAATCAAAGAATAGTAAAATCTAAATATAAACTTTCTATTGACAAGGAAATGAAGTGTTAAAAAGTTACTTCATGGAAAGAATCTCATCTTGTCTGTCTTGAAAGCTCATTCTTAGATCTTTTCCTGAAGTAACAATTGCAGGAGGCTACCAACAATAACAAGGATAAGCTTGTTTCAGAATCAAATATGAAAATGAAGCAAAAGTATAAAATAAATGTACCAAACTTGAGCATTTTTTTGAAGCTCTTTAGGCTTGTTCTATTGCTTTACTTTGCAATTTTAAGCATTTTTTGCACATTTTTAAGTGCATGATCTGGCTCTGCCAATAGGACACTCACTTAGTGTAATCACCATCAGTCTGTATGTGTGTTTGTATGTATGAATTTTGCCAGGGGGGGTAACTCAACATGGTGAAATTTAGCCAGGATCATTTTAAGGCCATTTTAAGCATTTTTGATCTTTTCGCCCATATTGAGTTGGCCAGCCCATGTAAAGTTACCAGGGGGGGGGGGGTAACTCAACATAGTGAAATTAAACCAGGATTATTTTCAGGCCATTTTAAGCATTTTTTTTATTTTTTAGCCATATTGAGTTCCCCACCCACCCCCCTCCAATGACCTAATATGGGATGGCTGGCTAACTCAACATGGAAATGTTCAAAATTTTCTGAAATGGCCAAACAATCTTTCGCATGAACGGTGTAAGACCGCGCGCTTTTTAGGCGACTGCTTTCTTGTTATGGATCCTGTGTAACACACACAGAAAGCAAGAAGATAGTGACGGAAAATTTCAGCGTTTGTGAAACATTCGAAGTCATTTTGTGTCATGTTGGGAGGAAACAAATCATTCACAATGTGAGAGGTATTTTGGCAAGTTCGGCGCGTGTCTGCAGTGCTTAGTGTTTTGAGCATTTCATGCACTCTCCGATGGAACTTGTGAAATTGCAAGGTGAAATTGCAAGGCTATTTCACGCTGACAGCCTCCGAATTTTCGAAGCACCTAACAAATTTTCTTGTTCAGTCTCGTTTCCTCAAAACTTGTACCTCAAAAGAAAGCGATGGAGTTGATTTGTGGATGGAAACGTGTACTACGCATGGAAACATGTACAGTACACAGTTTTGTGATTGTGCGGTGAAACACATGCTTTGACTCATCGGTGCTGCTTTTTGCGCTTCTGTTCAACAAACAAGTCCTGGGTTCTTTTTGTGTGCTCTCGAGGTAACGTTGCCAACCGGAACTGCTGTGGTTCCCCACCAAACCAAGGCCATGCAACAGCCACTTGGAACAGAGGAGGCTGCGATCTTTGCTGAACAGTGTTTGGTTTCTGTTTTTCGGGCTTCAGAAGTAGAGCAAAGAAATGAACATTTTATGGACGTATTCGTAGTCTCATCTCGCTTCATGAAAACAAAGACAGCAGACGTTCAAAATTGTGATACATGGCTTCTTGTCGGGCAGCTGTCGTTTCTCTTTGCGCGATGATCTGTGAATGTGAGATCGTTCGGTTTATGGTTGTTTGCTTTGGCGGCCTTGTTCGTGACAGTTTGTCCAACATTGGAATGCCTGCGCGACGTGCCCAACCCTCTGGTGGTTCCAAAAATAAAAACAATGCTCTGGTGTGCGGACCCTCCTTCATCAAGACCAGACCAGTAGATTTGGAGAAAAGCTCTGGCTTCAAGCATGCATCGAAGGAGACTGGTGCGGACAGCTTCATTTGCAATACAAAGTGCGACGAAAGCTGCTGAAATACAGATGTAGACACTGACTTTGGAGCTGCATGCATGTGCACGACGTGATCTTGGGTTGGTTGTCTGCTTGTTTCGGATGTAACCTCTTGCACTGCTTGAAATGTTGAGGATTCATTTGAATCTCCGTCCTCATGAGGCAGAGAAGATGCAGCGTGCCGGTGCGTGCACCAGATGTACGCGCCCAAGCACACAGTCCACCCTCGCTGTTGACATCCCAATTCCCAGTGGACTCTGGGAGTGATCAGAAGGTGGTTATCTCTCAACATTCATTTTGGTCAGGAGTACCCGCTTTGCCAGAGCAATTTGCATTCTGGAGATTTCACTCACTTTGGTCCCAGGGCATCAACAATTTTGTGACAACGCGATGTCAGGTATGAGAGTCGGTTGAGATGTGTCCACAAAAGAATGATTGCGGGAAGTCGCTAAATTTTCCAACATTCATCTTTGCCGATCGTGAAACAAAGAAATATTTTCTGCCTTGCTAGCCAGCTGCCTGCATGGTTGTCACTTGACTGTTTGGACAAAGAACAAACTCTCCTCAAAAGATTTCAGAATCACCAATCATGGGCTTATAACAGATGAGCGAAGAACGTCTGACAAATGACACGTTGTTGCTGATTGTTCGAATTGATGTGATCAGTTCAGAAAACATCAATGCAAACAAGTGCCAACAGCCTGCTCGTAGGTCTATCACTCTGATTGAGCTCAGGTGTACCGCGAGACGCGAGTTGTTTACAACTCTTGTGTTTGCTCTCTCATCTGCAGACACACGACACGCGTCTTGACCAAAAGCGACGCGCACATTCCGGACAGTCCACGAACAGGACCAGTCTGACAACCGATTCTCCGTTTTGGCAAAAGAACAACAAAAAGTCCTGTTTACTGACGACAACTTTTGTGTTCTGATATTTCGTGGATACTTATTCATTTGTCCTTTGTGGCTGAACATTTCAACTGACGGCAGTTTTACATGCTGACACAAGAAGCCCAAGTTTACACTTGAAATGATGCCAATTTTGCTGGCGTTGACAGTTTTGCCGCACTTCTGTAGTACTCCAAGCTCAAAAACTCTCTGAATATTCATCAGTTTTCCGGTTCTTCCAAATCGAGAGAGGCGCACAGGAAGGACTTCAGTCAACAATGTGCTTGTGCACTTCACTTTTTGTGATGTTCACGAGGTTGAGTCTTCGTTTCCTTACAACGCTGTGGCTCCCGACGTTGCACGCACGGTGTCCGGAGTTGGATCAACAGGCCCAAGGACACTCGCCCGATCTTTGTGCTGAACTTGATTTGCACACTGGAAAATTCAGGGGGGCGATGAAAATAGAACGATTTTCTCGTGCAGCATTGTCATGCATGATTTGGTTCGAACGGAGCTTGTTTGGCTTTTTTGCAAGACAATGGGATACCCTGGCCGTTAACGCGTCATTTCTGGTAAGGATGCTGAAGGAAGCTTTTCCCATATTTGGCGGTGGAGTTCCGGCTTGGAACAATTGGCCCCGCCTTTGATTGTAATATTGACCTACAAATCATTGTGGCTGGCTTGCATCGTCTTCCAGAACTGTGGAGGTTGAAATTTTGTTCCCAAAATGATGCCTTGTTGCCCAAATTCCTTTTCCGCAACACAGTTGTCATCGAGAAAGGGTCGAACATTGTTTCTTTGAGGTCTGTTTGACTGCAGGAAATCGGGATTTGCCTCCCGGTCGCTGACGTCGTTAATGTTATGCATTACCTTCTTCTTTCCAACCACTGTGATTGGGTGGATGGTCGGTTCCGACTTGTCCTGATTGGTTCCCACCCGACGCGGCCAGGAATAACGTCTGCCAAAAAAGGAATGCACAACAAGGCTGTTTCATTGATAAAACTGACTCTCTCTCTCAGCCGGTTCATTCATAAGTCTGTGCCGTGTGGTGTGAGGACCTAGTCGCACAACGTAGTAGTGGATGCGGTGGGGTATAAACAATACACACGCTCCATCGTGCTCTCGGACTAGCGACTCGTAAATTCCGATCTCGCGCATTGCCAGGTACATTGTGTGACACTGGATCTGAAAAACAAAATGATTATGGACGGTTTAGATACGCTGTCTAACGTGGCTCTGGCCGAGCTCAGCTTCGACACCATCGGACAGCAGCCGGGCAGCTCGACGTCCGCCTCTGCACTGGGTCGAGTTCTGGAGAGTCTGGAGGACAGCCTCAACACGCCCAACAATCTCAACACCCCGGGCAACGCCTCCGACGTCAACTTCAACTTCAGCTCCGACTTCGAACTACCGATCACTGGTGAGTGAGACTTTCACTACAAGTCGTTCAGTCATGTGCAAAGCCATTCAGTACTTGGCAGGTAGTGAAGATAACGCTTGGGAATTCCTCTATGGCGAGAAACCAACTCGAGTCTGACTGATATCGGTTTTGTGACAGCGAAAGTTCTACATATTTACTGACCCATATACATCTGCACAATGCACACAGTGTTTTGGCAGATCGTTGGTATGTTACATTGGGTGGTGCAGCCCAAATCTGGCACCGGTCCCATTTGGTCTTTTCAAAGCCTATTCACGTTCAATCTCCGTCCCAACCAGCAAACAGTCAAGAGTCTAGACAGATAGACATTTGTGAGGTGCTGTTCTTCGCTTTCACCAATTGAATGCATTTGTTTGAGATGTTTACGGCACAAGGATGACTAAACTCTTGAGCATTGATACAAAAACAAAATACAGTTGGAATGCGCGATAGCTTGTTGATGTAAAGCACGAACAGTTCCATGATGCTGTAATTCAAGACAAACATATACCCAGAACATGTAATTTGTGCGCAGCAAGTATTGATTATTCATCACTGAGCTGCTGTCGGAGCGGGGGCCCTGTCTTCCTTCAGTCAGCAAAACACGACATCGCGACAAGTTTTGTCGCACAGAAATCCCACTCACTTTCAGATATCACGCTTTTACAACAATGTCGTTGACTCGCAGTCTGGAATTTTTGCTTGTGAACATTAGTTTCACGACAAATTGTGATTGTTTTGCTGCCGGAAAGAGTGCAGCTGCCGGAGTCTTGACGTCATTCGGCTGCATCCCGCGTCAGAACTGGATCCAGATTTAGCAGCAGCATTTATTATGAAAAATATAGCCGACTTTCCCCGGAATTTCGTGTTTGCCGTGGAGAATGTTATAAATATGGGGACAGAAGAAAGGCAAAAGCAGTTACTTTTTGACTGGCGCAGTGTCAACAGTTGGAGGAGGTGGTGCTGTATCTAGTTTAGTTGCGTAAAGGCGGAGAGACACCAACTGGATTGAACTCCATTCATGAGCACAGCAACAGACATGCATTTGGAGACAAGTCGTTTGGCGCTTGGTAAGTGACAGCTGACTTCTCTGGGTGTAGCCAGTTGGCACGGGGTGTACCAAGAAGCTGAAAGTGGCAAGAAACACACAAAACACAAGAAAGGACAAAAATTCAGTTGTGTTTGTCACTTCTGTAATTTCAGCTACAATTGAAGCAGCAGTGACGATCCCAGAAAAGCGACTGGAGAGCGGCTCGTCCACGTCGGGCGAAAGCGCGCTGGGTTCGGCGAGTATGACCCAGGCCACGCATCGCATCTCCTACAAAGGCACCTTCACCACGACTTCGGCCCCAACCAGCACCTATCCGGACGCGACGAGCGGCAACAGCGGGGGACTTCCGCTCTTCTCCCCGCTTCTCAGCATCCTCACAAACGGCAACGTGAATCCGGCGCAGCTCGCGCAGCAAGGGAACCTCACCGTCTTCAGCGACGCGCCGGAGTTCGCCGGCATCTTCGGCTCACAGCCCGCCTCCTCCAACACGACCCCGGTCCCTGACGACTGCCCGCTCACACCCGAGGAGATCCAGCAGCACCTCAGCTCTGCCCCAGCGACGCCTGAGGACACCTACCCTGACACTCCTGAGCAGCAATACAGCGTTCCGGCGACGCCCGAGACGCAGCACCAGAACTCACCGCTGGTTGACGTCAATGCGGCGGTCGTGCAGGCGTTCCAGGAGCAGCAGCAAAGTCCTTCGTTGACGAGCAGTCCAGCACCCGTCGCGTCCCCGCCTATGCCCGTCATTTCGTGCACCACTGGCAGCTACAGCTCGATGGTATCCAGCCCCGAACACTGCTCGCAGATCGGCAGTCCCGTCAGCAGTCAGTGCTCGGAGGGCTTCACGACGCCGCCGCCTCCGCCATACACGGCGTCCATGCAGTCCGGTTTCATCAATGTGCAGCCACCAGTATACAGCACGAGCGCCGGCCCACAGCAGATGGAGTTCCCGTCAATCACCAGCGCCGCGACCACCATGCCGCAGACTGTGTCCGTGCATGTTTCGGAAGACATGAGTTACAGCAAATCCGTGAAGCTGATGAACTCCAACGCCTTGAAGTGGCCCTCCACCATGATGTCCTTAGAAGCTCAGCAGTCGACAGTCGCTCTCCCCGATTTCCAGGCTTTGGCTCAGGCACCTGCTGGTCAGATGCCATCATTCCCAACTCAACAACCCATCACCATCAAGACGGAGCCGATGTCCGACTACATGGGGCAGGGCTGCTACGCGCTGCAGCCGGCAGCGCCCTCTCCAAGCACGGCGAAGGGGCTGGAGATCTTGAACACTCAGTACCAGCAGGGAAACACCAACATGAAGCTGCTGCCGGTCAAGCTGCGCAAGTATCCCAACAGGCCGTCGAAGACTCCGGTGCATGAACGCCCCTACGCGTGCCCAGTCGATACGTGCGACCGACGCTTCAGCCGATCGGACGAGCTGACCCGCCACATTCGGATCCACACGGGCCAGAAGCCGTTCCAGTGCCGCATCTGCATGCGCTCCTTCTCGCGCTCGGATCACCTCACCACGCATGTGCGCACGCACACCGGCGAAAAGCCTTTCTCCTGCGACACCTGTGGCCGCAAGTTCGCGCGCTCGGACGAGAAGAAACGGCACGCCAAGGTTCACCTCAAGCAGAAGATGAAGAAGGAAGCGAAGCTGCTGCAGGCGGCCGCCGGCGCTCAGCCGGCTGCTGCGACCAGCGCGCCCACCACTGCTGCTGTGACTCTGCCCACCTGTGTTAGCGGGTCTAACACAGTCTCCTCGCTGCCCCTCCCAGTCACCGCAGCCTCCTTGTAAACGCCACCACTCACAAGACATGGCCTTCTATTTCCCAGTGACTTGTCGTTATGTGGACTGTGACCAAGTGAACTGTAAAGTTTATGGACAGCTTTATTTTTGTCTGAAGAGCTCTAATCATTACATTCTACTGTGTATCTTTGCTGTGTTTGATCACGGGCATTTAGTGTGTACAAAGCTTATGACTCTCATTCATTTATTAATCAGACTTACGTGGTGAAGGGTACATTGTGAATTCCTCTCAATAAGTAATTATTATTATTATTTGTTTTGCTGCTCTCGCTTCTGCGCAGAAAAACAAAATTGAAATCAGATCCCAGATCGGGGGTTGTCCAGATTGCCAGGTGAAGACGGCCGCCTTGTCTCTGCTCCTACTTCAGGCAGTCGGCCAGTAAGGGCCCTGCTGAACGTAGACGAAGCTCTGACATTGCAAACGAAGTCCTGATGAAAAACTCGTCAGTTATTCGTGAGCTTCGTGGCTTGCTGTCACTGTTGATCTGCGTGTTTCACTACGCTTAAAAGTGAGTCCCAGACCCGAAGTAATGTGCTTCTTCAAATGGTGTCATTTCCCAAGTGTAGGAAATCAGCTTGTAGATCAATTTTGATCACCAAATTTACTTGTTCGAATTTAATGCCACGTTTTGTGAATTGTAGCGATATTTATGTGTGCGTTTTGTTTTTGATTCAAAATATTGTTTCGCACGGATGTTGAACGTGAAATACAACTTTCATTTCCACCAATTGTATGTGTAACATACAAAACTCACCTTTTGAAATCGTCTGGATGACTTCTTTGTCAGCGACAACCTCCAGAGACGGAGTTGTACATGGCTTCATAACCTCTGACTGCTGTTGCTTCGCATAAAATCCGGTATCACCAGGAGACTAATGTACAAAATGAGCTCTTAACCGTGACACTGGCTCGTGGGCTGACCACCAAAATTCTTCAACATCTTCAGACACAATTTTCCCGACAATTTGTTATGAATGCAGAAGACTTGTTCGTTGTGTGTACTCAAGATAGTCCCGCAATATCTGTGTAACTTGCAGTGCCTACGTGCAGTAACAACTGTCATGGATGTTTTAATTAAAAACAATAGACGATGTCAACACTTATTCTACCAGCTTGTCAACTGCCTTTACTCGTGTTCCTCACGTCTGGACGTGCACGGTTTTTCGTTTCAAAGCTAAACGCAAAGCTGTATTTACATTTCAAGTACAAAAAGTAAGCACAAGCATGCTGGTCGTTCTTGTACTTTACTCAAGAAATGTTATTTCACCGAGGTACTTATTGTGAATACATTGCTTTCAAGTTTATCGAAATGCTTCTTGTCTTCTTGATTAGTTGTTTTTGAAATATTATTTTTTCGTTTTTGTTGTATGTTAGACACGTCAAGTGCTGTTGTCACAAAAGTCGCAACTTGGATCACATCCCTGTGTCCCCGTCATCTCGCAAATTAGTCAACGTAAACGTGTATGTGCTCTTTCAAATGAGTTTTTATTTCTGGCCAGCGATGGCCAGCTTTGCTCTCAAGGCTGTAAGTGTCCGGTAAACGAAACAGTGAAGTGAATTGGTGAGACGCTGGCGTAGTGCTGATTACTTTCTGTGCGCGTGTACCCCGTTTTGCTCACAGTTCTTTTCGACTTAAAGTGCACGGAACAAAGTTGCGTTGGAAACACTTCTGATGTTTGTTAATAAATTCAAAGGAATTTTACACAACAACGAACTTCTTGTTTTGCTGGCACGTCGCGTGAAGAATAGAGACAGCGCTAAGGGACATCGTCTCTGGAAATAAATCAAAAGCCGAGCTGTCCGTTTCATCAAAAATAATCACCAGAGTCAAAAAATAAACAGGGCAGAACTGTCGCACGCGCCATGAGCCGTCGTTTCCCGGGTTTCACTATCTTCCGACTTGAACATTCGAATCAAGTGTCCTTTAGAACCCCAAGTGTCCTTTGGAACCGCCATTTTCGTATTTTGCCAAAGCCAGACCAATTCCTTTGCAGAACTTTCAATCTCCTCTGCTTCCCACTCACTCGAGATTGCCTGGAATGAAATCCAAAACACAAAACAATGCTCGTACTGAGGATTAATTCTGAGGCAAATGACAACGAAAATAGAAACGAATTGGCATGAACGCGAGGGAGGATACTAAAATTGTTCTGCTAAAGGACACGATGTAATTTTATCCTTCAAGTTCTATTTCAAACTGCTCACAGCTACAACGGACGTAAATTGAGATTGGATTTCAAATATACCGGTCAGCACTTTTGTCATTGGTACCAAATATAGGCTTCAGTCCAAATATAGCAACTTAGTCCTTTGAGGTAAACTGATCAAAGGCAAGTCAAATACTTTTGCAAAGGATTTTGTGTGGTGCATGGAAGACACACTTGGCTTGGTTGATGTCCTGCAACACTAGTCCTGCAAAACTTAAAAATATTCTCGAAGACCGCCGAGACTGAGTGATCTTTTCCGAAATTCTGTCAACTCCAGTGAAGCAGCCACAATGGTGGGAAATCCACACATAAGGCATTCAACCCTCAATGTGTGTTTCTCCTGCCCAACTCATTGGCTATGGATTTGGTTTGGCAGATCCTGATCCAGAAGCGCCCTGCTGGTGAGTCCTGAGGCCATACCTGGGACACCTGCCAGACTTGCTGATTAGATGCTGTTGAGACCACAGTGTGAGGCATTGGTGAACATCAGGCTCTAAGTTCTGGCAAACTGCAGACTGAAAGTGCTGATATGTGGCCACGCATGACGCTCAGCTGGGTAGTTTGGGTTCCCTTCACACATGATTCCAGCATGGCCACAGTCCCGACACCTGGACCATGGCATCATCCCAGCTTCAACCTTCAAATCACTGGAGCCAAACAGAAAAGGCCTGGTGGACAAGTCAGGTGTTTTGTGTGGAGAGGTATTGTTGGCCACCTGACACTGTGAAGGAAACAGAACTCTGGTCACACAAGCCTCGAATTCACAGAGGAATATCCACAACACACTAAAATCTTCATTTTGCACTGTCAATGGCTCTTTTGCTGCTCTTTGCAGATTGTGCAAAGTTAGTTTTCGCATACACGAGAATCTTGACACATCTCATGATGAATCTTCGTGCAATCCCCTTCGAATGAGACCGAATAAGATGCCGTATTGTTGTATCTGCTCTGTGAATAAAGTTCCCTGAGAAAAAGAGAGTGAAAGTGTCCCTTGACCGGGATGTCAAACTGGGACAACAAATGACCATCTTTGGATCTCACATTGGATAGAAAACAATTTATGCAGCCAATCGTGATTATTTGTGTGGAATATGTTCAACTACAAGTTGAAAGCGAGATGGTCCAATCATTTTTCTTAAGTACATACAACATCAATGAATGCTGAGCAAACCAGGGCAATGATGTACTGAAACAGTGGGATCTGTTCTTCGTTGGAAAACAAGGGAAGTCTGAAAAGGGATGCAAAAATCCACAGGGGGCACAGAGAGGAATGTGAAAAAAAACATTTGCAGAGATTTGACCAAAAACAAAGAATTTTCTCATTTGCAGAGATTTGACCAAAAACAAAGAATTTTCTCATTTGCAGAGATTTGACCAAAAACAAAGAAAAGAATGAAAGTAAAGCAGATCAGGAGAGTAAACTGGGACGATAAGCTGGGACGATAGAATGCATGGACTTCAGTTGACACGAAGAATTTAGTTCTCAGCAGTCTTTTGAGGCAAAATCAGCTTTGATCGAACAAACTAATCCCACTGACAAAGATTAGTGAGGCAATCAAAAGTTATGGGACCACCAACATCCCGGTATCCGGCAAAAGATTGTTTTGGCTGAACACCTCTTCAAAAGCAGTTTGTGACGTCTGGTTTTTGGGTGATTTGAGGAGCTTGAGCTGTTTTAGGGAGCTCAATTTTTGAGCGACCCAAACAGGCCAACCTAAACAAATCACCAAAAGCAGCCTCTACCAAAAGGATGTGTATACCTGTTTCACAGTCAAGATGAGGATCAAATTCAGATCTTTAGGGCTTTTTTGTGCTATTTAGGTTGAGGATAATGCATGAGGAAGGAAAATATAAAGTCAAATTGTTTAGGCTCTTCAGGTCAAAAAGTTCAAGTTTGTAGGGGTAGAAATTTTGGGAAATGCCAAGACAAATGAGTTTATATCTTAGAAAGTGGAAATATTTGGTGAAAAAAAGTAATTGATAAAATGTAGTATATTGTATGGGTATTTGAATGGTAGCATTTGATTTTTGATTTTTCAAATTATTTATATGGTTTTTAGGTGGGGTCAAAGTTTGGGTATAAATTTGGGATTTTCAGAAAGTATTCAAAATAGATATTTGGCAAAGATTTTGGCAAGCTTTATGCACATTAGTTGCCAGTTTCAAAGTACAAATCATTTAGGTACATTCTTAGTGATAAAAATAACATATAATTTGTTGAAATTTATCATTTGTACATCTACTTATTGGTGTTTCAATCCCTGTGTTTCGGTCACTGTGTTTTGGGTCGCTTGCATTAGAACTGGTTTCTCAAATCAACGCGAGCTCCATGGGGCTATTTTTTTGGGGGAAAAAATCCCCGTGCGAACGGCAGAAGTTAATGTTTACGTCAATGCAAAACAGGGAAGTACTTTTTGCAAGCGATGATTCGATGATTCACGGATTTCGGCAACAGGTTGCCGCCCAGATCCCACTGTGAGCGACGGGCCTCAGGCGATACTCAACTTGGCCCAAAGCCACAACAACAGTGGACACACCTGTTAAGTTCCGCTGCAATGACAGTTATCGCCGTCGCCACTGAATCACTCGCAGTGTGGAATCCTGAAATAGATTTGCATTTCTAAATGTAGCTCAGATTTTCTTTCTTTTGAAAGAACACCCTTGAGCTGCTTCACGACATGCCTGACCTTTGTGTGTTGACAGTATCGCGGGCTTCTCGCCTTTCATTTGTGAAACACAACAAGCGTCTCCCAGATGGTGGACTTTTAGCAATTACGTCCGGTCCTTTTCCGACGTGCCACCGTTGCCAGATCGTGACACAGAAACCATTTGGTTACTTTCCGTTGGCGCTAAGTGCAAATTTGGCCACTGACCTTGCAATTGGGGCACCGCACGGAATGAAAATGAGTGGTTGCTGAAAATCATTCAAGTAATTCTCCAGGCAACCACAAGTTCACCAAAAGCAAGATTTCAGAGGGCATGACGAATCTAGCAAAAGCGTGTTTCCAGAAGGTGAGTTTCAGGTTTGCACTGGTTTGGTTCAATTCAATTTTGTCTTGGAAATGTGGAGCCCTGCCGATAAGGCCACATGCTGCAGTGGATTCCGGATTTTCGACCCCCATCCGAACACACCTTGTACGCGTTGGTGAGCATTTTGCGAATCGTGACACGAAGGTCTTTTCCCAACCTACGACACAGCTCCCGTGGAGCTCACGACAATGCATACGCAGGCAGATTTTCCTTTTTGGATTGTCCAAAATAAATGCAATGAATTTGATGTTTTGATTGACCAAAATTCGTCGTGCTTGTTTTCTTCCATTTGTATCCAACAAAAAGGGTTCTATCTGAAGAGGAGCACCAGACTCTGCAGTTGACGTTTTATGAATAACACACTAATGTGCGTGGGGTGAAGCTGATTTCTAACTTCGTGAGCAAAACAAGATCAATCGAAGTCGTCTGAGCCCTCTGCTTGTTCCGAAGAAATAGCGATTATGTGAAACAAACAATGTCAGAGGAAAGACCCTTCCCCTCATCCACAGCGTGGAGCAGTTGTGCTTCGCTACAAGCGTAGTATCTTACCAGGCTGAGCGGCGCTGTTGCAGCTGTGAAGCTGCCAGGATCAAGATCAATACGTGCACCGCAACAGTCGAATTCTCTGACGTTGTTGCATCCGAAATAACTCAATCGCTGCCAAATTTAGCACAACAGCTCTATTTTGGTCCCGAACAACATGACGAAACTATTTTTGAGGAAGTGATTTATCGGATCGGGAAAAATACCTTGCAGGATACAGAATCATTCACGAGCACAAAGATATACGAATGAAGCCGTGAATACAAGTGCTCAGTTGCAGACACACGAACTCAATTCAGTACAAATTTCTCAACAAGCTACGTACGTTTTCGCAAACAGCGACAGTGACGTGGTGGACCAACCTAACGGCAGTGGTTGACAGTGAAAAACGAAAACAAAAAACAAGGCCGGTTCATCTCGCCGTTCAGACACGGGGGCCCAACAAAACCACCTCTGAGAAGTCAACTCAACCATTTCGACACAAGTGACCATGTCACCACATTCGCAGTCTCATTGACAACACTCGTATTTGATGCCAACATCGACAACAGCTCTTCCAGTCAGACCAAGGTGAACGATTTTGCCCGAGAGTCCAGATTTTTAAGTCACGATGGGTGGACGGGCAACTGTACACGCGCGTCGATTTACATAGAAACGTGTACATTTTCGTAGCTATCAACTTGAACAAAAGTCGAACCTTCCGGAGATAGGGAAAGGTGGGTGAATCCAAGGCACAGAGCTGGGCAGGTGGCGAGTTCGTTCGTTCCTTGAATACAACACACAAATATTTTCGTTCGTCTCTTGCGATCAAACGACATGTTTGTCTTCTTACACTTGCAAAACCTGGCAAACCTCAATGACTGACCGATAAGGATTTTTTACACGAGCAACAAAGGGCATTTGAGTCAAAGAACGAGCTCATATTTAACAGACTTGAACGAACGGGCTATTTTGTTTTCACGAAACAGACCCAGATCTTGTGGCACTGCGACGTTCACTGAATCGATCCAAGCCTCTGGGTGCTGCTGTCTGCGCAACGGTCTTTCCGAGCTGGTTGGTCCACAGTGCTGATATCTACAGGGAAGCTGCACGTTTGCAACAACGGCACACATCAAGCGCGCCGCTGGCGCCCGCGTCAATACTTCACACCATGACACTTGTTGCTTTGCACCGTCCTTTCCAAGTGACAATTCCACTTCAGTCTGGACACGCGCAGTCAGCATGTTCAGCCAGTGCGGCCCTCATATTCACAGAAAAAGATGATACCTGTGGTGTCCAAGCAACAAATGTTGTTTCCAGGGAAAGGGGTGGCCCCAAACAAACTCTGTTCTTGACTTGACCATACACAAGCGTGTTGTAATGTGCATTGACATGAATGTTCCTTTTGAATTGCAGAATTTCAGCGCCAAGAGCCACATGACCTGCGCTTATGCAAGTATGCTCGTGTAACTAGGCTCACGAAATTCACAGTGAGGCACTGTCAATTGATTTTGACCCAGCGACAGTCACAACAAACGTTAGCGCTTGCCACGGACAGGAGGGGGGTCGACCTCGCAGGTAGCATTTGGCTTGGTGATCAACTTTAATATCAACAGATTGCGCCCGCAGCACAAAAAGAACCGCAAAGCAAACAAGAACTGAATCAGGGAGACTAACCCTCCCCCCGAATCCGCTCGGTATCACAGAAAACACAAATACGGTCAACACACAAAAACGCAACAACTTGATGGCCAACGTCACAAATGTGAACACACACTTCACAAAATGCTGAAATGACACCAGATTCCAAATGCAACACGAATTTGGACATTGGGCTGCACTTGGTGCAACTCACGCGTGGGAGAATGTCGGGAATGGTCGCTGGTGTGCGGAATGAGCTCCAGTTCAGTCTTCACATGAAAGACAGAAACGTCAGCAAACGTCCCGATGAAGCAATCCACCTGAGACCCGCTGAACGTTGTTGCCCTTTATTCATTTTTACCAGTCACTTCGAATTGGAATTCTCCAACCAATTTGTTGCATAAGTGGTTGTCTCTCACAAATTTGTTCACATCAAAGTTTCCTCTGTCTTTCGGTGCTTCCGGTCTCAGGTTTTCAGTTTGTTGTTCGAAGAGCAGCAGCTGATACCGATGAGGACCACTCCCTTTCGGCGGGGTTGGGCCAGCGTATTCTGAAAGACATACAACAGCCATAGAATTTCAATGACGAACAACGACACGACCAGACACCACACGGTTACAGATCAACTAAGTTTTGACGGCGTACCCATGACAATGTTTCCGAGAGCAACTCCAACTTCCAAGCTCGCCCCCTAAAAAATCATGTGCAGCTGTTTCATTTTAACACAAAATACAAATCACCATTTTTGGGAAGAAGACAAGATCGTGAAGCTTACTGACATCTGTTTCACAGGTGCAACTGTGGTGACTTGCCGGTAACCGGTGACTGTGAGACAACTTACGTACTCTTGACCAGAGACGGAGAGTAGCGCACACGCCATTTTTAACATTTTTCAATGATTTTGGATGCCCAACAAAGCAAACCTGGATGTTTGTCAGAAGCCAGTGCAGCCAGTACCGCTTAGTGGGGCTCGAACGGCTTGGTGCGTCTGGGTCCACCATCAGCAGCAAATACCTTTTCTGTGACGGAAGAAGCTGAATTCACAAACTTGTTCTTCTCAACAACAGCTTGCACGAGCGTATCAAAATCTCCAGCATGCCAATCAAACCCTTGCCTTGTTTTGAACCTCAAAGATTAACACGAGTGTTATGCGACGAAATTGCTCAGATATCTTCCATTTACAGACTGGGGTTTCTCCCTCAGACATTGCAACACAAATTTGTGCATAGCTTGGAATTTTACCCAAACCCAAATTGCACCAAGTACGAGAGTTGTCAGAAATTGTTTGGTTTGTCGTCAATACTCGTATTGCACCTGTGTACGAGGCACGTCATCAACTTGTCTCACACTTGGCGAGCCTTGATTGCAATCGACTTCAGTGTCTGGTCATCGAAGCACAGGTGCACAAAGGAAAAATGCAAACGGTTTGATCTTCCCTTCTGATACCGAGATGCTTCACCAGGTCTCTCAGAAAAAAGAATTGAACAGGTCAGCCAAATCTCGCCCTTGTTGAGACCCCAATTCCCCGTTCACCAGTGTTCGAAACCCCCGGGTGCCAACAGGTGTGTGTGTGGGGGGTGTGTGTCATAAACAGGGGGGGGGGTCATCCATGGGGGGTGGCATCTGGCCAACCTTGCCTGTACCTCACTGCCACTTGGTGCTCTGCCCTGTGGGGTCATCGCCCAACTCGTATGTCTGTCGCGAGCTTCTGACGAACTTCCTCCGAACAGTTTCGAAACGTCACTTTTTTTTTCTCTCTTCTGGACACGCAAAAGTATTTCCAGTCAGTTCACGTTCTCTCCTCATTTCTTGTCTGAGAGGGCTTGGAAAAGGGTTTCTTTTCCTTGGGGTTGCCCACGGTCACACGATTTCATGGTTTTACATGCTGAACTGGCAGATCCAAGTGGCAGCTTCAACAGCTTTTTGCCAACTTTCAACAAAATAGATCTGATATCATTGCTCCCAATCAACACTGGTTCACATCTAGATTCTACTTGACATTATTCTTTCACTCACTCCCCCCCCTCCCCGCCACCACTGTTATCTGTCCTTTGCGTCTGCACTGACAGCAGCTGTCCTCAGTGTGACAGGTGGGCCGACGAGTTTTGAGGTGAACTGATTTCAAGCAACATGTTGATCGACAGAAATCACAAACCCCTTGCTAGAATGCGAGAACCTCACATTGGCTGATGCCTTCTTGAATTTTACAGCCGGAGAAGACGCCGTCTCTTCCCTGTTCATCTTGCCGCTACATTTCACAGCCTTCTCTTCCTTGTCTGTGCCGAAGCTGACTTCCAACAGAGACACTCCACCCTTTTTCTCACAGGCATTGAATTTTTCCGCGTCAATGTTGGAACACTGCGCTTGCTCATCAATTTTGTTTTCTTCTGCTTCCAAATCTCGTTTGTTTGCAGGCACCAGAAGGACAAGGCACAGGATGACTACTGCTTGTAGCTCATTTCGCGCCATCGTGGAATAGCCCGATCCTCTGGCCCATATTGGCAGAATCAAAACAGCCCGGTGTCATTTACAAAAATTTGTATATAAGTTGTTTGTGTTCGTCTTCAGTTGAAGAAATATGAATTTTTTAATGTGACAATGTTTTGTATCAAATATTGTAGGTTTAAAGTGTTTGCATTGACTGGTCAAAAACTGTTATTGATACCCTTGAAACTTCCCAATTTGTCCCCGTGACACCGTCTGCTCCAGTGGTTGGAGGTTGAGGAGTTCGGGCAGGAATGGATGTGTTGGATTCACCTTTGAATTCGGTAATTCAGCGCTATTTGCTTCACTTTAAATGTGTTTGCTGAGAACACCTTCACACTCGAACCAAGAACGTTGTTCAGGTGCTTTTGAGGACTTCAAATCACTTGTATGAACTGACCTCTGTTCAGCGAATGTTTGTCCCCATCTTGGTGATCAAAGTGCAAATTCGAGTGATCTCGTTGTGGGGTGACATGGACCAAAACCACTCACCTTAGATGGTGTGCGCTAGCCTTCAGACGAGCCTATCGAACACTTGATGGGGTGCCGGCCCCAAATTGAAGTATTGAACCACTCGCTGTACCAATTGTGGGTGGGTCTTGGGCAGACCAAGTTGTGCAGCAATTTCACAAATTTTTCAAACAACGTTCTGTTATGTATGGGTGCTCAGGCCAGCATCGTTCCGGAGCCTTTCAGCTGGCTGAGCCGTGTC
>JAAUXT010053720.1_pt1 | contig 17911 bp, 14 predicted proteins | sample 7278171 | NCBI WGS metagenome assembly JAAUXT01 (sample SAMN14350112, study PRJNA611818) | marine sediment metagenome | isolation source: surface marine sediment (1.8m) | place: French Polynesia: Moorea | collected 2018-08
CCGATTCGCGCTGCTCGTCGGTAAGTCGGTTGAAGAAGACAAACAACCGTCGCCCTAAATCCAACAGAAGTCGACGCCAGTTGTAACGGGTACCTATAAGCAGTTGGTATGCAGCATCTTTACCAAAGGGCAACGCGTGGTTCAAAACAATGCCTCGGAAGAAATTGTGCCCAATGAATGGCAAATCGAAAAGGGATTGCAACCAAATTCTTGGGCTGTGCCCATTACGTTTTCGGATTTATATCAAACGATAGGGCTCTTCAAGTTATTTCTATACAAAATCAGCATGATAGACCACTTTTTTTGCCCCTTAATTCAACCCCGAAAGTTGAGTTAGGTGTGTATAGATCGATTGAACATAATCCTCAATCGTGAATTGCCTCAGCACGGTGTCTTTGGCCCTATTACCATAGTCCGTAATTAATTGTGGCTTGGCACAGAGTTTGAGCATGTACCCGACGAGATCTTGCGACGTCGAATAGAGAAGACCATTATTTTGGTGAACAATGATTTCACCTGTGCCGGCATTGTCTAAGCCGATAACGGGGGTGCCTGTGGCCATTGCTTCGAGGGTGACCTTGCCCAAACCTTCTTTCGGTGAACACACCAGACCAACATCAACCCGATTAAAAAAATCAAAAGGATCGTCCACATATCCGGTAAAAGCAATATTCGGTATGCCCCCATGTTCTACCATTCGCAAAAGCTTTGCCTTGTCAGGGCCGTCGCCGCCAACGCGCAGTTCTGCGTGGGGGTATTTTTTAACAACTTCGGCAAACGCCCGTATCGCTTCGGCTTGCCCTTTATTTTTTCTTAACAGGCCTAAAATACCGAATTTCAGCGCACCATCAACGGGCCTGCGGCCCAGCGCACTTCCGATTTGGATTTGCGCTGTTTTGATGACGCCATTGTAGACCAAACAGGGGGCATTACCCGTAAAATCGCCCCAGTGCGCGCAGATGGCCTTGGAAACCCCGATCGTTTTTTCGGATTGCCGCAACTGCCTGAGGACTTCCTTTTTCCGGCTGATGAATCTGAGATTATAGTCGTCTTGGCCAAATTCCCTAAAGTGCCAGAGGTGCGGGGTCTTCGTGAGTCTGGATACCAGAAAGCCGACGTTGATAACAGATGAATTGGAATAAATGACATCGGGATTGAAATCGGCTAACCGCTTGGCGATTGTTAGGGCTTGACGTTGGTTGCCTAATTCGATTTGTCTTTTCCGGCGCTTAAACCGCAATAACGCTCGAATATATTTGGGAACATTACGGCGTAAGTGGGGATAGTGGCGAGCTTCAAGCATCCACCACCGGTAGTCCTCAATGATATACGGCACGCCGATTGAACGCAGCTTGGCGCTTAATTCGCCCCTTTGGGGAACAACCACCAAGGGTTCAATATTGAAATCCGCGATGCCGGAAAAAAAATTTAACAGCGACCGGTTGGCGCCGAATTGATCATGATAGTGTGCGAAGAAAGCTACTTTCACTGGTGATATTGGCGATTGCGCGATAAACCTCAAAGGGCGGGCTAGCTATTTTACAGTGCAACCGCCCTGCTTATACTTGGGAAAATCGCATCGTCGAGCATAAGATCGCCTCCCCCTTTTAATAAACATGTAGCTTAAAAACAATCCAGGAACACATTGTTAAAAGTAGGGATCGATAGTGGTATGTGAAGCACCTACCCAATTTTTAAGGGTCGAACAAATATACGGCGAAGAAAGTCCGTAACCAATTTCAATGATGATTGATAGCCTGTTGGCTTAAAACACAGCATGTCGTCACCTACAGAACTGCATTGGTAGCCTCTTCCTTCCAACCAGCTAAGACACCTTGAAGCACGATCGTCCTTTAGGTGTACATACTCGAAATTTATAATGGGCGGTGATATATTATCGCTGAGTGAGTTATAAAGGACAATATCGTCATGCCCTTCCGTATCAATTTGCAGGACATCAACATCGCCATTTATTTTACTTTCGGAGAGTAGCGCCTCCAGCGTTTGCACCTGAATGCGTCGCTCGACAATCATTCCATCGATCGGACCTGAAAAATTTTTGGCCACCATCTCCAACCATGTTCGCACATGTTCTTTCGATAGCGAGGTTACACCTGTGGGAGCCCTGTAGATCGGCCAGTCTTTGGCATAGGGAACCTCTAGTTCGCCCCAGACTTTGGCATCAATCGAATATAATTTAGCCTCACCCGGATCACCAATCGCGCCATTGATGAAAAACGCATTGGGGTGCGCTTTATAATTTTCGCGCAGAATGGGTAGTAAATCTTTTTGCGGTTCAATCAATATGACGGATACGCATTCCTTATGTTTGTTGACAAAGCGAAAAATAGGATCATTGGTGCGGCCATCATTGGCACCTATTTGAACCACATTGATTTGGCCCTTGGCCGCAAGCAAGTCCTTCATGCAGGCCTCTAAGTTTAAGGCACAACGCTGAATATCCTTGCGGCCCATAATACTGTTTGCCCGCGCTTTGGCACGACCCATCATGTTGCTGCAGACCTCATTGCCGTTTCCATCGGAAACCTTCTTTATACGCTTAAATCGGCCTTATAGTCGCTATGGGAACAACAAGGCTGTTTAGCAATCGTCGAAGCGTTGAATCCGCCGGGCGAGACTCTCCCCGTCGAGTTCATGCAAGCGCAGCACTTCTTTAGGATTCCCGCAGGCCGCGTGCTGCTCAACGGCGAACTTGACGATCTGCTTGCCGCGCAGATCGTCTGTCTGCATAACGGCATTGAGCAGGCAATCCCCGAGCCCTCCGAAGGCCATGTGATTATCCAAAACGAACAACACCTTGAAATTTGCCGCTGTCGCTTTGAGCCAGTCGGTATCAATGCGATTCAGCCAGGGCATGTTAATGACCTTGAGCGTAATGCCCTGCTTTGCGAGGAGGTCTGCCGCCACCAGGGCCTCGTTGAGCATAACCGGTCCGTAGGCGAACAAGACAGCGTCCTGCCCATCCCTTATCACGGTTCCCTGCCCATAGGTCAGGTTATAATCGTCCGGCAGTTCGATCGTGCGCGGCGACGGCGATATAATCAGCCGAATCATGCAGTTGTGCTCGGCCGTCTGCACGCACCAATCAAGTACCTGTTTGGTTTCTAAAGCATTGCACGGCTCCAGGATGGTGCAGTTCGGCAGGGCCCCGAGCAAGGATATGTCGCGCAGACTCTGGTGCGATTTCCCCGGGCCGGCCGGGATCAAGCCGGCGTAATGGCAGACGTAGATGATTTTGGTCTTCTCGGTGGCGTTGGTGTAGATTTGCTCGTTGGCCCGGGAGGCCAGAAAAACACCGAAGGAATTGACGACGGGCAGCATGCCCTGGAGCGCCAGTCCGCCGGCGGCCGACACCATGTCCTGCTCGGCGATCCCGGATTCGATAAACCGCTCCGGAAAAGTCGTTTCAAACGGTCTTAAACCGCAATCCGCCGAGAGGTCGGCATCGAGGACAACCACGTCATCGCGTTCCCTGCCGATTTCGACCAAGGCTTCGCCATAGGCGGTCACGACCCTCTCAGCCGTATCCTTGAGCCGCGTACGGTTTTTTTCCTTGGTATCGATTATCTCCGATTGAAGTTTTTCCAGGCCCAGGGCCACCAGCCGCGCATTGATGCGTTCGATTATTTCGGAATAGCCGGCCTCAAAGTCATCATCGCCCGGAGCGCCCGAATGCCAGCGATAAATCCCATTACCGTCCTTAACCGCCTGGGGCCCTTCCATGAAAGAAATGCCTTTGCCCTTGATCGTATCGGCGATCAGGATTTTGGGCTTGTCCGTTATACCCTTGAAGCGCGTCATTACGCCCGCGAGCGCCTCGAAATCATGCCCGTCACAACGCTCCACATACCACCCGAAGGCCTTGAATTTGCGTTCCAGGTCCCCCAGGCTGACGATTTCATCCAGCATTTTGTCGGACTGGAATTGGTTGCCGTCCACGATGACACTGACGTTGTTGATCTGCTGGTGGACCGTGCTCTGGAGCGATTCCCAGATCTGCCCCTCCTGCAGTTCCCCGTCGCCCGTCATGACGAAAACACGCCCGCCGTGGCCCTTGAACTGCTTGGCCCAGGCCATGCCCTTGGCCTTGGATATACCCATCCCAAGAGAGCCGGTGTTGGCTTCCATGCCGGGAACGCTCAGGTCGGGGTGCCCATGGGTGCCGCCGAGACGCCGCAGATTGATGAAGCGTTCCTTGGGGATCAGCCCTAGAGCGTAGAGAACAGCATAATGCCCGGGCACATCGTGGCCTTTGGATGAAAAGTAGATGTCGCGATCGGGATGGTCGATCCCGACCCGGCTCAAGTTCATTTCATCGAAGTAAAGCAGGGTGACGATATCCAGGGAACTCAGGCTCGATCCCAAGTGCCCGGAGCCGGCCCTTTTAACCGTGGCCAGGGCGTTGGCCCGGCACATGTCGGCAATCAGCTCCAGCCGATCTTTATGCTCAGGGGTGTGTTTGTTGATGCGTTGGAATTCTTCGACCGGTATCAACCGGATTTCGTAGGTGTCCATGATATTTATCGTGCCTCCGATTCGTAGGGCGCTTTATCAATCTCGGGAAGTCGCGCCTCGCTTTTCTGTACCAGGATTTCCGCCAACTGCCAATCATAGCGGCTGTTGACATCGAAACCTTCATAGCCTTCCGTCAGGAAGGGCATCACCACGTTGCCGGCAATCGTGTGCTCTTCCAAGACGACGCGTGTCCAGGCCATTTCCAGGCTGGCATTCTGAACATATACTTCGGGCAGCGATGGATACTGACTGCTGTGCCAGGGCTGCTCCGGCGGCCCTAGCGGCAGCAGCGGCATCATTCGCTGACCCCGGATGACCCACATTTTCCCGGGGTGCTGGCTGCATTTCTCGACGGCGCGCAGGGAATCCACACCGGTCTGTTTGGCAAACGCCTCCCAGGCCCGCCGGATGGTCTGCGGCAGACGGAAAGGGCTGGTGGGCCGCAAGATGCTGAAACCGTCATAATGGCGGCCGCTATCCGCCAGGCGCTTCAATGTATCGTCGATCCACGCAATATCCGGCGAAGTATCGCCGGCAATTGCGGCCGGGCGCATGAAGGGAATTTCAGCGCCATAGTGGCGGGCGATATCCGCATAATGCGCGCTGTCGGTGGAGACAATCACATCGGCGAACACCCCGCTTTGAAGGGCGGCCGCGATGCTGTAAGCGATCAGGGGGTGCCCGGCCAACGGGCGGATGTTTTTATCGATCACGCGTTTCGAGCCTGATCGCGCCGGTATCAGGGCGACGATGCGGGGCTGATTGTTGCTGCTCAAGGCAACTGAACGGTCGGATTGCGTCATCTCGTGATTCACCATAAAAAAAATTGCGGGTGGCGGCTCCTCCGCAATCAAGTCGTCGTTGAGGCCTGGGATCGAATTATGCGCAGCCGCAATAAACCGGTTAATGCACCGGTAGGTGGTTGCCGGGCTCTCCCTTTGAGTGCCCCCTAGATCAGATCAGGCTCAACGCAAATATAAATGTCTTTGAGGTTCGAGTAGATATCCAGGGCTTCCGTGCCCGGTTCCCGGGACCCGTTTCCGGATTGCTTCACACCGCCGAAGGGCATATGGGGCTCGCTGCCGTAAGTTCCGGCGTTGACCACCGCCACACCCGCCTGCACCTTTTGGGTGAATTCCATCACCCGGTGGACGTTGCGTGAATGAATGCAGGCCGTCAGGCCATAGGGCGAATCGTTGGCCATTTGCAGGGCCGCATCAAAGTCGCTGACGCGATAGAGGCAGGTTATGGGGCCGAACACTTCCTGCGTCGATATGCCTGATCGCGGATCGGCATTTTCAATTACCGTCGGTGCCATGTAAAAGCCGTCGGCATGATCGGGGGTTGTCATGCGGGATCCGCCGATCAGGACGTGAGCACCTTCCTGGGAGGCCTGTTCAACGGCGGCCACCATGTTTGTCAGCTGCGTTTCGTTGATGACCGGCCCGAGGTCGTCCATGTCCGTCGGACCCACTTTCAGCCTCTGGGTGGCGGCAACGAGCAGCTCGCGGAATTGGTCATAAACGGCATCGAAGACGATGATCCGGCTGCCGGCGGCACATCGCTGCCCGGCATTGCTGAAGGCCGAGAGCACAACCCACTTGACCGCATTGTCCAGATCGGCGTCGTCACAGACGACCAGCGGGTTCTTGCCACCCAGTTCCAGCGAAACTTTGGCCAGGCGGCGGCCGGCGGTCTCAGCAATCTGGCGCCCCACCGCGGTCGAACCGGTAAAGCTGACAACGGCCACATCCGGGTGCGCCGCGAGCGGAGCGCCGGCGGCCTCGCCCAATCCCTGCAAGATGTTCAGCACACCCGGCGGAAGGCCGGCTTCTTGAGCCAGTTTGCCAAAATACCAGGCCGTGGCAGGCGTGTCCTCGGCCGCCTTCAACACAGCGGTGTTTCCACAAATCAGGGCGGGAAATACTTTCCAAGCCACATTGGCGATGGGCGTGTTGGCGGCAATGATCAAACCGGCCACCCCCAGGGGATGACGGACGGTCATGGCGTATTTGTTGGGCACCGCGCTGGTGGTCGTGCGGCCGTAGAGCCGCCGGCCTTCTCCGGCCATGAATTCCGCCTGGGCAATGGCCCCGCCGGTTTCGCCCAAAGCGGCCGATGGCGCCATACCGGTCTCGGCCGCCACGATAGCGGCGATTGTCTCGGCGTTTTCACGCATATTTCGGGCGATGGCCATTAAAATGTCGCCCCTTTGTACCGGCGTCATACCTGCCCAGGCGGGATAGGCGTTCTTGGCCGCAGCAACGGCTCGGTCGACATCCGCCTGTTTGGATCCAACCGCCTGACACAGCATTTTGCCGGAGGCCGGAGATAAATTATTGAACAGGGCCCCATCGGTCGCCCCTTTTTCAGCCCCATCAATCCAATTCAACACGATTTCAGGAAACAATTTCGTATTCCTTTTTTTTCCTAAAAGGTATGGACCTTTGGCTACCAGGCGGTAAATCCGCCATCGACAACCAACTCGGTGCCTGTGACATAAGATGATTGATCGGAAGCGAGAAAAAGCAGCGGCCCCCGCAGATCCTCCTCTGTCGCCATTCGCCCCATGGGTACCCGCGCACAGAACTTGCGTTTGAAGTCATCATCCTGCCCACCCAAGACACCGCCGGGAGATAGGGTATTCACCCGGATCCCTTTAGATGCCCAGAGTGTTGCCAGGTAGCGTGTCAGGTTCACGACCGCCGCCTTGGATGCCCCGTAGGCCGGTGGTTTCAGAAAGGGGGGATCACTTGGGATGTGATCGTAGAACCGGCTGTCCGGTGCAACGCTGGCATAGAGCGAGCCGATATTGATGATCGATCCGCGCCCGGCTTTGACCATGGCCCTGCCAAAAACCTGGGAGACGAGGAAAAGGCCAAGGGTATTGACTTCAAAAACCTGGCGGTTGACCTCCAGCGGAATGTCTTCCAGGCGATAACCCCCACCCGGCTGGTCGGGGGGTTGGTCAATACCGGCGTTGTTGACCAGAATCGAGGGGACATCGAAAGTCTTCTGGCAGAGGTCGCAGGCTTGTTCAAGTTCAGCGCGGTTGCGGACATCGGCGGTGGCCGGTAGCAATCGCTCAGCGCCATAACGTTTCTGCAGCGCTAAAAACACCTCGCCGGGTTTCTGATCCGGGTGATCCAGCCCCATGACACAGGCGCCGGCGTCGAGCAGGGCTCCCGCCCACATGGGGCCGAGTTTACCGAAGGCCCCCGTGACAACGGCAACCGCCCCATCCAGCCGGAAATGACCTCCCCTCAAGATGTCATTCCCGATGCTTGCTGGGCGCCGTTCAGCACCTCGAAGGTGATGTCTTCATCCACGGCGATCGGTTTCAGCGTTGTCCGTCCGACGACTTTGTCGATTTCGTAGGGTGGAAGACCGTCCCCCGGACATTTGAGGGCCAGATCTTCCATCTGGATGGCATGTCCCTGGGGTAAAGCCCTTGCCGCCACGATTTTCTTACCCATCTTGATCATGGGATCGACTTCGCTCTCGTAAACCCGCTTGACCCCGTCGCCCATGGCCACCTTGACGCGCTCGAGGTCTCGGACCATCTTGCGAAATCCAATCGGCTCCAGGGAAAAAGCATGATCAGTGCCTTTCCAGGTGTGATTCAGGGTGAAATGCTTTTCGACGACACGCGCGCCAAGCATATAGGCGGCCAGCGCCATGGCAATGCCATTGTCATGGGAAGACAAGCCGACCACACAGTTCGGGAAGCGCTCGCGGAAAGTCGTTATGACATTGAGATTGAGTTCTTCGAATGCGGCCGGGTAGCCGGCGGTGCATTGCAGAATGCACAACTGCGGGTTGATCGGCATGATGGCGTCGTGGGCCCTGCGGACATCCTCCATGGTCCCGCCGCCAGTGCTAAGAATCATGGGCTTCTGAAACTGGGCGATATGGGTCAGAAGCGGTATGTTCTTCAAGTCGCCGGAAGCGATTTTGAAGGCCGGCATATCCATCTTGGCCAGAAAATCCGCGCTGGAAAAGTCAAACGCGGTCGCGAACATGGCCAGCCCCAGTTCTTTGGCGTAGGCCATTAATTCCGTGTACTCCGGCCATTCGAACTCCAGGAATTCGCGGTGTTCGCCATAGGTCTTGCCATAGCTGTTGGGGTTCTCATAGGGTTTGGCGTAGGCCTCGGCCGTATAGAGTTTGCGGTTGTCGCGCTTCTGCAGTTTGACCGCATCGGCGCCGCTCTCCTTGGCGACCTTGAACATCCTCTTGGCCGTATCCAGGTTACCCTGGTGATTGTGGCCGACTTCGGCAATCACATAACAGCCGCTGCTGTCTTGAATGGTCTTGTCTCCTATGGTGAGTTTTCGCATTAATTTTTCTCCCTAATTTGGTCTTATGGATAAGACTGAATCACCGCCTGACGGTTGATACCCGGCGGTCAATAGTTAAATCGGTATTATCCCCACAACGGTCAGCACGCGGCGATTGTTCGGGATTCAATGACAAAATCAAGTGTCTCCCCGTTATAGCGATGATCACGGGACGCTCATCAAAGCGTTGCTTGGGCCGAAGCGCGGATAGATGTAAGATCCGTTAGGGGTTCAGCGATGTCGCTATGATCATCCTTGTTTTCCAATATCTTCACGGATCCATTCTCAAGACGATAGGCGATGTCGGCGGCATCAAGCAGTGCTCTTTGATGTGAAATCGCAAAGATGGTGACCTTGCCGCTGAGTGTCGTCATGGTGTCACAGATGGCTTTTTCGGTCTCCGGATCGAGTGCCGTGGTGGCTTCGTCCAAAATCAGGAGCTGGGGCTTATTGACCAAAGCCCGGGCGATGGCGATGCGCTGCCGTTGGCCGCCCGATATTTTGCTTCCGCGCTCACCGACAATGCTATGGATGCCCTTGTCAAGGCTACTTACGAAATCCCAGGCCCCTGCTGCCTTCAGAGCCTTTTCGACATCCTCATCGGATATGCCTTTTCTTCCCAAGGTAACATTGATAAAGACACTATCGTGCAACAAGAGCGTTTCCTGCGGGACATAGCCGATCATGCGACGCCATTGCCTGATATCGACATCTTTCAGCGACAGGTCATCAATCCAAACCTCCCCTTCCTGCGGGCGGATCAGTCCGATAATCAAATCGGCCGTGGTTGTCTTACCCGCACCAGAAGAGCCATTGACCGTAACAAACCGACCCTTGGGCAATTCCAACGAAAGATTTTTTAGCACCTGGCCTTTACCGTAACTGAAACTGACATTTTCAAAGCGAATCATATTTTCGAATTCGGGCATTTTGCCGCCCGCAAGGGTTTCTCTTTTTTCATCCGCTTCCGTCATTTTGGTCTTTAGGGACAAGTAGGCAGCTTCGTGATAAGCCACCTTCTGATATTCTTGCTGGAGCTTGTGGATGTTTTTCAATACGCGCCGTATGAGATAAACCATGGCCACGACCACCGGCAACGACATTTGCAGCTGAATCGTGCCCACATACAGGACAATGGCCACGAACCCCATCATCAGCGGTTCTTGGGAATTCGATAGAAACGCCTGGCTGGTAATTACTTTTTTCTGAAGGCGTTTCAATTCCTTGGTTTGGCGCCTTAATACAGTGTGGGTCGAATCTTCCCAGCCCATTGACTTGAGCGGCTTTATGGAAGTCAAACTGTCGGTGATCTGGGCAACAAACGCCTGGCCTAGTCTGGTCGCCTTTATGCCGATGCGACGTGCCCTATTGACAAATGGTCGCAGGGCAAAGGTAATGAAAACAGCCACCACCAGGGCGATCAAGGTTGCCTTCCACGAAACCATAAAGGCTATGATCGTATAAATAATGGCTTCGATGGTAAAGCTGACCATTCGGGCACTGGCATTGAAAGCCTTTGCCGTTTTCCCGGCCTCACCGCCAATACCATTGACCAGTTTGCCGATCGGCTGACGCAGGAAATACTCCCAGCGGGTCCGAAAAAGGATTTGCAAATATTCGAGCCGGAGGTCTGTGATGATCCTGGCGGAAGTATGGCCGACCTGTCTTTGAGCAAGGAGCACCAGCATACACTTCAGTAAAATGCATGCAGAGAATAATGTCAGCAGGCAGGCAATGACATTGCCAACACCGAAAGTCGCCAGCAGATAATTCAAATACGTCATGGCCTTTGCTTCAAAACCTGAAAGCTCGGAAGTCTCCACAACAATGCTGTTTCGATCTTGCCCCAGGATAAGCGCCATCAGGGGGATGAAGATCGAGATCCCTAATCCCTCCGATATGCCGGCAAAAAGGAGTGATCCTATCATAAGCAGGCTACGGTAGGGGTAGCGCTTTGCAAAAATGAAGAAAAATTTCATCGGTTAAATCGCAGTCGTAATGGTCGGCAATAAAAGCGTATATTGGTGCCGTTTCGGGCTAATGCGGCAACCCGGCAAAGGCATCCACGATGGCATCGACCTGTTCCGGCGTGTGGCCGGCGCTCATGCTGCAACGCAGCAGGGACCCGCCATCGGGCGAGGCCGGCGGGAGCACAAGGTTGACGTAGACACCATTCTCAAGGAGCGCACACCATTTTCTGATGGCCTCCTCTTTGTTTTCCAGCCGAATGGCGACAATCGGACTCGGTTCGGGACTTAACTTGAATCCCAAGGCCTCAAGTCGCTCATAAAGCCGGTGTGCGTTATTCCAGAGCCGATCCTTCAATTCCGGATGACGCCTTAACGTTGCGAGTGCCGTGCGAGTGGAAGCAATAATCGAGGGAGAAGGCGAGGCGGTAAAGACATAGGGCCGGTTCGCAAATCGTATGATATCCAGCTCCGGGTGGTTGCTGGCACAATAGCCGCCGATGGCGCCCAGGCTTTTGCTGAAGGTCCCGACAATAAAATCGACATCCTTTTCGACGCCCTCCTCTACCACCAGTCCGCGGCCGTTGGCGCCCAAGACACCGAGCGAATGGGCTTCATCAACCAAAAGGAAAGCACCGTATCGTTTTTTAACGTCCGTGATTTCGGCCAGGGGCGCCCGGTCGCCCAGCATGCTGTACATGCCTTCCACGATAACCAGGGCACTGGCCGCACGGTCACCCAACCGACGCAGGCGCTTATCGAGATCGGCCGCGTCATTATGGCGGAAACGGATGATATCGGCGCCGCTTAGCAGACAGCCATCGTATATACTGGCATGGCAGTCGGCATCGATCAAAATGACATCGCCCTTCCCGGCCAGGGTCGATATCATGCCGAGGTTGGCCACATAGCCCGTGGAGAAAACGATAACGCTGCTACAGTTAAAAAAATCGGCCAGGTCATTTTCCAGGCCCACATGCGCAGAATAAGTGCCGTTGGCCGCGCGTGAACCGGTTGTACCGGTCCCCTCCGTCTTCAGGGCCTGGCATGCGGCTGCGACGCATTCCTCGTTGAAGGTCAGCCCTAAGTAATTGTTCGTACCCGCCAAAATGGTGGACCGTCCGTTCACGATGGCTTCCGTGGGCGAGATCACCTTTTCCATCACAACGTTGACTGAAGTGAGACCGAATTCGGCCAAAGATTGGCGAGCCTCTTGCAGTGCGGTAAATTTATCGAAAAGGGTCATTTTCAGTCTTCTCCGGTCAGGTGCTGGAGTTGAACCGCCAGGTCTTCGACGCTGCGTACGTCCGGTAAAATATTGAGGGGAATCGAAATGTCGAAGCGATCTTCGATATCCTCCATCAAATTCATGACTTTGAGCGAATCGAATTCGAGATCGGAGATCAGGTCCGTCTTGGGGTTGATCTCCAATCCCGGCGGAACAATCTCCTTGATCGCCTCGATAACCTGCTGGACGATATTTTCATAGGTCGGCATGGCGCGTTCCCTTGGCCTGGCGTGTTGCGCTATTCTATATAAGTTTTTGAAATTGTAATGTTTTTTTAATTCCCGCACCCAATGGCGTTTGGGGATGCCACCCGGCTGCCTTTATGATCGAATTGTTGTCGCATGTCCAGTCCTTATGCTCAAGTTCGCGAACTTTACCGGGACTGAGCATGGGGGCGTACCCCATAACACGGGCGGCCCCTTGATTAAGCACGGCGATCGATCGGATCAGCAGGCGGGGCAGCCTGAAACGGCAAATCGGACGTTCGATAACCCTTGAAACCGTTTGGACGACCTCGCACCAGTCATAGCCGCCGGGTCGTCCGTCATGAAGTTCGAATATTGAACCTTCCCAGTTCGTTTGCTCCGTCAGGGCAACAATGGCCTCGGCCAGATCATCGATATAGATCATCGAGAATCTGGCGCTCCGGGGTGTGGCTTGCGGCGCAAGCCCCTTGCACATCAACTTTAACAACGGGGCAATTTCACGATCACCCGGCCCGTACACCGCCGGTGGCCGCAGGACCGTCCATTCCAAACCGTCCCCCTGGGCTTTGAGAATCTCCTCGCCAAGGTGCTTGCTGGCCGCATAATACGATAGTTTGGGCTCACGTGCCGCCAGGGAAGACAACAACAAAAAGCGTGGCGAGGGGTGCATTTGTTTTGCAGCTTGCACCATTCGCGCCACGCCGTCAGTGTTAACCGTTTTAAATTGTCGCCATTCAGCCCCGCGGACAACACCCGCGCAGTGAATGAGTCCCTCAGCGCCGCTTAGCAGTCGCTTTAGGCTGCCCGCATCCTCGAGTCGACCCTGAATCCATTTCACGGATCGATCCTGATCACGCGGGGCCGTCTTGTTCGCGCGGTATAGGGCGCGAATCCGAAACCCTGCCGATCGCAGCCGATGCATCACGGCCGCACCAATAAAACCGGTTGCCCCTGTCAGGGCAATAACTCTGGGCATATTGGCCTGTAACGCGAAGCGCGGCGGCTAACTTTGCCCCGCCGCTACACTGACAAGTCGGTGCTGAAAATGGCAGGCCTCGGCATTGACACCGGGCGGCTCCGCCTTTCCGTTGGCAACCCGCTTCAGAAAATCGCGTTTGGCACCGGAGCGCGACAACTTGCCGGATGTTGTTCGCGGCAGGGTGTTGCGCGGAACGAGCTCAATATAGCATTCGATACCAAGTTCGTTGCAAACCAGCCCCTGCAGGTTGTCCACCAGCACAGACCGCCTCTCTAAATCGGATTCGCGGCATTCAACGACCAAAACGGCTCTATCTTCGCCATCGACGCCGACAACCGAAAAGGCCGAAGCATCACCGGTACGCACTTCCGGTTGATTCTCGGCGAGATATTCCAGGTCCTGGGGCCAGATGTTGCGGCCGTTGATAATAATTAGGTCCTTCTGGCGTCCCGTGATGACAATACTCTGATCGGCGATATAAGCGAGGTCGCCCGTATTCAACCAACCGTCGGTCGATAAAATAGCGCGCGTCAGCTCTTTTTCCCCGAAATAGCCCGACATCACGCTGGGTCCCTTCACAAACAGCGTTCCCACATGACGCTCGGGCAGGGTGTTGCCTTCAGCGTCGCGCACTTCGACGCTATGATCCGGCAGAGCGAAACCGCATTTGACAAACTCCTTGGCATTCATGGCCTGCGTGCAAGGTTTCAGTGCCGGAAAGGCCCGCTGCGTGCGGGCCAGGGTTTCGGATTCCACCTCGTCGACCTGAATCCCCTGCCCCAAAGGCGAAAAGCTAACCGCCAGGGCACACTCGGCCATCCCATAACAGGCCAGAAAAGCACCCGTGTTGAATCCGCTGGGCGCCAACTTTTCCGCAAAGTCCAGAAGCGGTTGGGCGCGGATCGTTTCCGCCCCGACACCGGCGACCCGCCAGGAACTCAGGTCGTATTTGTCCAGGTCGCTTTCCCGCAGCCGCTGCATACACAGCTCGAAACCGAAAGGCGGGCTGAACGAAATCGTCGCCTTGTTCTTAGTGATCAGCGATAACCACAAGCGCGGGCGCATGGCGAAATCACGGGTTCGGAAATAATCGACCGTTACCTGCGCGGCCATCGGAGCCAAGACCAAGCCCACCAGGCCCATGTCATGATAATAGGGCAGCCAGGATATGGCCCGGTCTCCCGGTCTGATTTTAACACCATTGCGCACAATGTGCCCCAGGTTGTTCATAACCGTCCGATTGGTGATCATGACCCCGCGGGGGAAACGAGTACTGCCGGACGTATACTGCAGATAAGCCAGTTCGTCCGGACCCGAGGGTGCCAAAGCGGCCTGGCTTTCCGGCAAGGCCATCAGCGCATCCGCTGATCCGATAAAGGACAAGGGAAGCTCTTCGGCCGCCTCGGTCAGGAAGGATAGATATCCTTCCGGGGCAATTGCGACTGAAGCACGGCAGTTCATCAGAAGCAATTTCAATTGGGCCACATAGGTGTCATGTCCCCCCAGACGAAGCGATGCCGGCAACGGCACCGGCACCATGCCGGCATACTGGCAGGCATAGAACATCTGGAGAAACCCCGGGTCGGTGTCGGCCACGAGCGCCACCCGCGCGCCGCGCTCGAGTTTCAACCCCACCAGACGCTTGGCGATCGCAATCGCATCTTCCCTGAGCTGAGCGTAAGGAAGTACAAACGTCAACTGCCCTTTACCGTTATAGAAATTATACCCTGTCTCGCCTTGGGCAGCATAGTCCAGGGCTTCGGTTAAAGTTGAAAAATCGCCGTACCTCAGCTGCAACCTGTGTTTAGTAGGTGTCGCCTCCAACATTAATCAACTTTTCCTTTTCGATTTTTTTACTGAAATTGTTATTCGGTGCCGATCGCTGAATTACTTTGGCATCATACTCAAACGGTGCAATTAACTTTGTGATTGCACCGAAGCGATACGAGCAGGATTAACAATGAACATTTTTATCTAAATTTGAGTGTAATGTCAAATACAAGCCATTAATTGTTAATCATGAAGCCAAAAATGGCCATCGGCCAAAGCCGAAATAACATTAATGCATTCATCGCTCCGAGGGCGAATTTGGGCCACTTGGTAAACCAAATTAGCGGTAAATGCAAGGGTTTATTGATTTAAAATAAATTTAACTTGAAAGCAGAATGATCCTATGCAATATTGCACGGTTGCGTACAAATTTTCCAGAAAAACGTTCTTTCGATCACGCGAACGAACACTTCCCAATCGGTCATCTTTCATCTTACAAGGGGTAGTCAATGGCAGATATCGTCGTTAAAGAGGTTGACAACCAGCGTATGCTCAATCTGTTCATTGGTCTCCCCGGCCGTATCTATAGCAGTGATCCGGCCTGGATATCACCGCTTTTTTTTGAGCGCAAGCAATTTTTATCTTCCCATAACCCCTATTTCGATCATGCCCGCTACCAAGCCTGGATCGCTTTTCGCAACGGCGACCCGGTCGGTCGCATCAGCGCCCAGATCGACGAACTCCACCTTGACCGCTACCAGGATGCCACCGGCTTTTACGGCCTGCTGGAAGCCGAAGACGACCCGGCGGCCTTTGAGGCTTTATTCGCCACCGCCGAACAATGGCTTGGCGATCAAGGCATGCGCCACGTGCGCGGCCCCTTCAACCTCTCCATCAACCACGAGTGCGGCATGCTGGTCGACGGTTATGATACACCGCCAATGGTCATGATGGGACACGCACGCCCGTATTATGAAGAACGGATAAAGCAGTTGGGCTATCGGGGAGAAAAGGATTTATTGGCCTACCTGGCGCCGACGGACTTCAGCTTTACGCCGGCGATGCAAAGCATTATCCGGCGATTTCAAGACGTCATCTCCATACGTGCTTTCAACTTTTCGCGCCTGGCGGAAGAACTAACGATCTTGAAGGATGTCTATGAAGATGCCTGGTCCAACAACTGGGGTTTTCTGCCCTTTACGGCCAAAGAACTCCAGCACATGGGCCGCGACCTCAAACAGTTTGTCCCGGAAGAATTTGTGGGCATCGCCGAAATCGACGGCCGGCCCGAAGCCTTGATCGTCGTCTTTCCCAACCTTTACGAAGCCATCCGCGATTTGAATGGGCGTCTCTTGCCCTGGGGCTGGCTGAAATTGCTCTGGCGCCTAAAAACCGCGGCCCTCAAGACCCTGCGTGTCCCCCTGATGGGTGTCCGCCGCGAACACCACAACAGCCGAACCGGCGCCGCCCTGGCGCTGTCCCTGGTCGCCCATGTGCAAAAGGTCGCTCTGAAGCGCAACTACAGGCAGGTCGAAATGTCATGGATCCTGGAGGAAAATCAGGGCATGCGCAATATGATCGAGGGTATCGGCGGTGAGGCTTACAAGCGCTATCGCATTTTCAGCAAAGCGATCTAAACCCGCAATTAACAAGGATTTTCCATGACGGACCCGCAGGCTCCCTTCACCGCTGTCGTATTGGCCGCCGACCGCGGCAGCCCCGATCCTGTGGCCCAGGCGGCGGGGGTCAGTTGCAAAGCCATGGCCCCTGTCAGCGGTCATCCGATGGTCGTCCGGGTGATCCGGGCCTTACAGTGCGCCAAGACCATCGGGACGATCATGCTTTGCGGCCCGCCGCGCGCCGTTTTGGAAGACGAGCCCGGATTGCAGCGGTTTCTGGACGCCGAAGGTATCCAATGGCTGCCCAATCGCGAAACGCCCAGCACGAGCGCGGCCGCGGCCCTGCAAACCCTTTCCCCCGACGTGCCTGTCATACTCACGACCGCCGACCATGCCCTGCTGACCCCCACCATGGTGGACCATTTTGGCGAGCAGGCCCGGCGGGCGGCCGCGGATGTCCTCGTCGCCCTGGCGGACTACAAAGCCATCATGCAGGCCTATCCGGGCATGCGTCGCACCGCTACCCGCTTCCAAGACGGCCCTTTCTGTTCCTGCAACCTGTTTGCCATGCTGAATTCACGCGGCCGCCGGGCGGCTGATTTCTGGCGCCAGGTGGAGCGCGATCGCAAGACACCGTGGAAAATGATAAATAAAATAGGATGGTTGATGGTTATCAAGTACCTTTGGGGCCGTTTGACCCTCACAGAAGGTCTTGACCGCGCGTCGCGGCAGCTGGGGTTTCGTGCCGGCGCGGTGATGATGCCGTTTCCGGAAGCGGCGGTGGATGTCGACACGGCCGCCGATTGGCATTTTGTTCAAGACATCGCGCGTAAATCGCCCGCGTGATGCCTGGGTCGGCATCCATTAACGCAAACGACTTAGAACCGGCATGATCATTCGGCGCTATATCATCTCGGAAATCATCAAGCCGGCGACCAATATCCTGATTCTCCTGCTGGCGATATTCGCCAGTTACACCGCCATAACGTATTTGACGGACGCGGTCGGCGGCATGATGCCCCCCAGCCGCATCGGGACGTTGATTGGGCTGCGCATCGGGATGTCCCTGGAGATGCTGCTTCCCACCACGCTCTACCTTTCGGTCATCCTGGCTTTAGGTCGCCTTTACAAGGATTCCGAAATGACGGCGTTGGCCTCATGCGGCCTGGGGACGGGCGGTTTGGTGTGGCCGGTCTTTGTGCTGTC
>JAAUXT010066460.1_pt1 | contig 17910 bp, 17 predicted proteins | sample 7278171 | NCBI WGS metagenome assembly JAAUXT01 (sample SAMN14350112, study PRJNA611818) | marine sediment metagenome | isolation source: surface marine sediment (1.8m) | place: French Polynesia: Moorea | collected 2018-08
CCCCCCCCCCCCCCCCCCCCCCCCCCCCCCCCCCCCCCCCCCCCCCCCCCCCCCCCCCCCCCCCCCCCCCCCCCCCCCCCCCCCCCCCCCGGGCGGTGAGAAGTTTTGCAGCAAGAAGTTCACTGCTTTCTTGGAAGCGCCAAAATTCTCAAGATTAACAATTTCGAATGCAAGAAAGTGAAATTTACTTGCAGCAACTTGTTATGAACTCAAAAGAGTTGCGATTTGTCAACAATACCAGATTTGTCCAAGTTTTGACCTGAAGTAACAAACCCGTGATCCTGACATATCAAGCCCAGGGTTGACATCTTTGCTGTGATCCAATCACAGGACAAAGCAGATGTTCCCAAGTTTGACACATTGAGATCTCAGACTGGATTTGACTTTGGTTCTTCCTTTTGCGACAATCCTGAATCCAAGACATTTCAGAATAGTTCAGATGTAGACACTCCAGGATGATTCCAGATCCTCAGTGGAGGTCACTTGATTGTTGGCTGGGCTCAGAGGGAAGGGCCCACCTTGCGTGCGTGTGTGGGTCTGGGTACACCCAACCAAAAGATGGCGAACTTTGTTCCTTTGTACCAGGGAATCACAACCTGCCAGGCCCGGCGTCTGCTTCTGAGGCTTTTATGTGTACTCGGCTCGGTTTCGGCTGACCTTCACCAGAAGGACCACACCCAGGGTACACAGAGAAATGTTTTTTTGTTTTCATCGATGACTTTCAGCAAACATGTCCGCTCCTTTTTCGACGTGCCAGAAGCGCCACATTGGTGGCACTGACACCAAATGCTTGACTGGTCATTGGCTGTCAAGTGCAAGTTTGGTTGCTTGTGCCCCCCACCCGGTCTGGCAGTTGGGGCACCGCACGGAATGAAGAAGGGGTTGCCAAAAGCTGAACTCGTCATCCTGTGGAACGCTGTACCACGGACTCTGATGAACAAATTTGTAACATCAAAAAGTCTCTCCTCCGTAATTTATGATTTCCATTGACCACCACATATCAAGCTGGCTGCTTTGTCTCCTTGTTGTGTTCTGCAAAATGCGAGTTTCAGTGTTCAAACAGCAGAATAAGTTCCTCATTATCTCTCCATCGCAATGGGGCATTCTCCTCGAAAATTGCCCCATTTTTCAGGGACTGTTTCCATGGCTGCTTTCAGCAGTTATATTGGGAGGAACAACGGTTTCATGTGTCCTGGAAAATCACTTCTTTTGGCAAGCACTTTGCGAGATGCATAACTCAAGTTGGAATAAGCGCAGGGAAGACATCTCGTGCTCCCCTGGGTGACGATAATAATACCTTGCCTTTGGAGGTTGGAGGTGATGAATAGATTTTAGAACACTGTAAAGCACTCGTTTTCATGCAATGACTCGGAGGTCCTGTCCTGCGTGGGTGGAAGCTGAGAAACAGTGATGAATCACCACGACAAACGCAGAGTGTTCGGGAACATTGCTGAGTGTTCCCGAGCAAGACTTGCAGGATTTGCTCTTGAAAGTGATGCCAAATTTGAAGTCTCGTGTTCCAATCATGTTTGAACATCAGAAGAACTTTCTGCGATAACATTGTTCCCATGGCAAGACCTTGAAGCGGTTTCCAAGTTGGACTTGAGGAATTACGCACGCATCTCTCTTCCCAAATGGATAACTTGACGAAAGACACTCGAGCAAGCAACACGGACCTCACGAACATTTCTCCTTGAATGACACATTCTGAACCTTTCAAAGAAACTTTTGCCCTCACCCAACGATCAGAAAATTGCATTTCTTGCCCGGGTCTGGTAGCTATCCGGGCAGTTCATAAATTTCAGAAAACTTATTTTGTGTCAGGCTTGGAGTTAATTTTACGGGGACCGACGCCCTTGGGGTTCCATCAGTGAACATTGCACAGGTAAAAGATACAATGTACGCCTGTGGCACAAAAACTTTTTCCTGAAGTTGTGGTTTCTGAGGCTCGCCCTGCAGGTTCAGCCCGTGGAGCTGAGGATCTCTCCTGCACCACAGAAATGCTGATGTTACAGTTTGGTCAACGCAGGACGTTGATTCTGCTCAACGTCAGATCTTGCATGAAGATGCTGACATGAAGCCAAATTCCCTCACCGAGTTCCACACCTCGAAATAGGATCTAAAGTACAGCGTTGGACACAGCTGTCAATGCGTGACTCCCATGGCTTCTCAACACATTGATATTTTGGTTTTTTATAAATTCGCTTCACATGTATGGCACAATTCGAAAAGAACATTCCCATGGAGCGTGTGACATTTCTCTTTCTTCTTCGAGTCCTCGTGTACCAACCATGCAGAAAGGGTCTATCGGTATCTCAGTTCTGACTGACATTCAATTCTGAATTGTTTACTGAGTTTTTCACACAATCCATGGGGAAATATGCATAGCACAGTGATCGTGTGATTTCGTCAATTCCAGCTCGAGTTCACGCAGACACAGACACAGACGTGTTCGCAACTCATCCCATTTATTTTGCAAAGAGATCAGTAGCAAAAGAACAAAGAGATTTCCAGAATGGAAACACCACATCCGCATTCTCAGGTTTACTGACCTCGGCACAACGTACACATACCTTTTTGGCCTTCCCCGAATTTTGCTTTCGTGAGCGTGATGAAGAAACAAGTAGGGCAGTGTCTGCGAAAGCACCGTGTCTTGGAATGAACAACAAGGCTTCAGATCTATTTTAAGCCAGGAGCTGATTATACAGAAGTGAGATCGCTTCAGAACTGGAGGAAAGATTGAGGGGATTATTGTCAGAGGATTTGCGTCTTGTTCTCACGCATGCTGCTCCGACAGCAGAAACACTCCACGCGCTGTGGTATCAATCACCACAGAAGGAGAAACAGCTTGTGATGCTCTGACTCAATTGTTCGTCCATCAAAGGCGTCACGAAAAGACGCGCTGAGCTGTGTGCGAGTGCACGCTAAAAGGCGTATTCGTCCTTGGTACTCAGCAGCCAGAAAAGGGATCTGCTGTGTTGTCTGCTGATGTTGTTTCAGTTCCAGAAATTATCATTGAAATTTGAACCAAGAAACAATGAAACAGTGAAATCTGATGACACAGTGAATGGCAGATTTGGACATTGCTGACCTTGTTTAAGAACTGCGCCTGCGGGCAGTCTGGCAGACCATGCAGCTCGCATTAGGTCCGAGAGTTGTCCTTTCTTGTGTCGACTCACACGTATGCTGTACCAAACAGCCTGTGCAAGAAGAAAAAGTGGTTTTGGGGAGAAAAAAGCATTGTTTTGAGACGTTAGATCAGGCATTCGTTGTTTGTTTTTTTTCGTTTGAAAATCGGCGTCGTTGTTCCAGTCGTATTAGGATGAATACAACCACTTTCCACTGGCTTCCGGAGGCAAAGGTGATCGTCCTGCTCAGGGGGCTTGAACGTTGAAACTGCAGTCTGCAGACGTGTTGTTGTTGGACGAAAAAGAAGAACGCCAAGAAACGCAACCACGGTCTATTTTTGCCTTATTGAGAAGCCACACGGGCACTGATTTCGTTTTTACAAGCCCTGTGGCAGAGGCTTCAGACGAAATCACCACTGGGATGTTTCGTGACACGGCAATGACAGACCTACCGAGACACTGAAGGATTTACGCTTTGAGATTCAACCGAAAGAAGTCAGATCAGGTTCCAGCCAAACCAAATGAGGGCCAACGTCAGGAGGACATGCTTTGAAGTTTTGGATTCAATTGTCTGGACCTCCCCCAAAACAATACATTTGTTGTCAAATTTCAAAACAAAGCCCATTCGTTCGCTTGCAGATTTTGTCTCTTTTTCCCGTGTGGAGATTCCTCGAGTCCAAGAGCTCACACGGAAGGAATCCGGAAGTTTCGGCCACGCTTTCCACTTGTGATCTGGAAGGGCTGATGAAGGGGCTTTGCACTCCGTAAAATTCGAAGTCGAAAGCTTGAGACAGAAATCAGTGTGAATGGGCACGTGAGATTGCTTGCTTTTTGTGACAGTTTCATCGACAATTCGTGTTAAGATTGAACGGAGCTTCCATGGTGTTTTGCTCAGATACTCTGCTCTGTCAATCGTCTCTTGAAACAGAAAAGAATTCTCCGTGTTTACGAGAGGAACATGTGACATTCGTTTGACCAAAAACTCACCATTGCCTCTTCCCTTTGAACTGCAGATTCCTGACAACACGAGACACTGACGAGGGTAAGCATGGACGTGCGTTCCTGCTTCGACGTACCCTTATTACGCGGCTGACGTCGTCTGACATTTGTTCCGTGGAAAATTCACAACACACGTGAAAATGTCCGCTCTTTTCTGCTTTGGACTTGTCACAGACAAAGACGTGTTTCTCTTAGTTTTGATAATTTGGGAGATTTGTGTCGAAATCACCAAATTCCACCTCTGCGCTGTCAGTCATTGACGTCAGCCACGTAGTACGGGCCGTCCACGAATTTTCCGCTCCAAGTCTTCACCTCCACTCAAAGTCTTTTGTTGTGGCGCAGCGGAAAATTCATGGACAAGCCCTCACACCACCGCACCGACCACATGTGCAAGACGATCCTGAACCGGCTCACTTTCTGCTGGTCAACGTGTTGAAAATGTTCAAAAATTTGCTGTTGACATTTCTGGAACAAAGAACACTGATTATTCTTGCAACCCAAGAGTTTGAAACAGTATACGAGTAGGCTTCATTGACAACCATGTTTGTTCCAAGTCGAATCAAGCATGGTTCTTCTGAGGCTTTTGTTGAGCTCGTGAATCAACTGAAATGACTTTATCCACCACCTGTCAGAAGCGTTTGAACGACGTGGTGGTCTCAAAAACAACGTGAGGAGAGTTTCCCCCGCATTTGAACCTGCATCTCGAGGGTTTCCGCCTCTGGTTGTGAGTTTTTTCCCATTGTGTCTGAAACGAGTTATTTTGTTGGTTCAAGGTCTTCTTTCAGCGTTTGGTGAACAGCCGTGATGATTTTACCTCAAATAATCAGCCGGCGTGCCACCGAAACAGCACAATTGAGTGCGTGAGGATAAAACTAAGTCTGCAGTTGCCATGGTCTCCAGACTGTTAGGTGCATCATGTTCTCTTGCAAATTAATTTCTTATTGTTGGTCCGGAGTCGTCAGGGGCAACCTTTGTTCTGAACAGTTGATTCTGAACAATTAATCCACAGTTGTCACCGAACCCTCGGGACGCCATCGCTATCGGTCTGTACTCGTTTCAATACAATTATCTCGCTTGTGTTGTGACGGAGACTCTGAAACAGCTTGAAGAACCATCTATGAAAGCGTAAGCTGAGTACCCCTCCACCCAAGTATGAGTGCAAATGCAGAGCTTTGCTCAACACTGAGAAACAAACAAGCTGACCACACTTGTTCTGAGTTTGAGTGGTGGGTGTGAATGGCAGTTGTCCATGAGGATCAAGCTGCAGTGGCGAAGTGACAACTGCTGCCAAGGTGGGATCCAACCCACCAATGATACTACAGGTGTGGTGTAGCTGTGACCACACACACACATACCTGGCAGAGTAATGGAAATATCCTTCATTTCTTCGGCGCAAGGGAATTGGCACATTCACTGAAAAGGATCAAACGTAAATTTCACCCATCATTATTTGGTTTCTAGGGTTTGAATTGAGATGCTGTCTGTAAGCTGACACACACTTGCGTCTGATGGTGCGGCAAGACAGAAGCCGCAGTACAACATCGGAGAAGGGTAGACGAGGGTCAGCCAGATGACTGTTACACCGATGTGCTCCAGAATGGCACGTGCTTTGTGTGCTGATGGCAGCACCATGATACAATTGTGTACGTGTGTCACAAGCTGATGAGCTTGGATTGAGATTCGAATTGATCAAGATGTCGTGCGGTTGAAAATTTATTGTCCGAGAGAGAGGGAGCCAGTGAAGAATAAAGTGTATAAAAAACTTTGAAATGGCAAGCACATTGTAATTCGTATTTCTCTGCATTTCACTCACAAACATTTCATGAGAAAGCAAAAGCAAAAAAGCAGAATAGAAACACAAAAAAGTTGGAAAAGTCTTCAGTTGTCTGTTCTGTTGAAATTTCACTGGCAGCCCCTTTGTGCAGGGTTTTGACAATCTTGGTGGGGACGAAACAATCTCCCCGGTGGCCAGATTTGCGCATGCACATGATGAAAGCTACGGAAAAGAGCGCAAATGTGGCGTCCCGAGGGTTGTTGAATAGCTTGACATTTTGCATTGCACAGTGAAATGACTTGTGGCTGAAGTCGGTGAAACCACAGATAATAGTTATAACCACCTGGAACATTGAGGTTGTCAATTAAGGACATTTCTTTTGGGCTGTGCACTAACACAGTTGTGTTCCCCGGATTGTTCCCCGGATGATCGCAAAGAAAAGTCTGTTCTACAAATCATGATTTTGAAAAGAAAAGCCACTTGAGCACATCTCAAAACTTCACGTTTCCACATTCCTTCAGAACGTTTCCTTCGTTCGCGAGAGAGGCTGTTGGTCTGCGAGAGGAGGCAACAAGTTTGTGCTGGTGATTGTCAGGCTGAACCCTGTCACAATGAACCCAATCAGGTCGCACAGGAAGCAACGCAGCTTCGCTGACCTTGTTGTGGATGCGCCACCGTTGCTGCAGGTCAGGACCAATTTATGGGCTGCAATTTGGGATTCCGGATTTGGATTTACCGAGATTCTGTGGAAGGGGCTTCAAGCCAAGACCCTCACAAAACAGTTTGTCTCTATTGACTTGAGTTCTGGCAAAATAACGAAGCGACAGGTTGTTGTTAAAGTTGAAGCAGTCGAAGTTTTACTTGATTGGTTGGATAAACAACAAATGAAGCAAGAAAGTTGGAACCCGGGATTTTGCTGCAGTTTGTCACGACAGATCATCAAGGGAACTTTGTCAGAAGCCCCTCTTTGGGGATGAACAAACCTGCTTTTGTTCAGGCTTTTGCTTTTTGCTGTCGTTTTGAAACAAATTGCTGCAAGTCACAGTCGCTAAGTCGTGTACTGTCACCGACATGTCTGCAGAGGATTTTCTTTCGTCCTGCATGCAGAGTGAAGGGGTTCTGTACGGGAACAATCTGACAGCAAAGAGACCTGCGGAGAATTCAGCACGCCGTGCAAAGTCCAAACTACTCAGTGACCACCAGACTCCTCCGAGCTGTCACCGTAATTCAGGTTCTACATCTTGCTGACCATGTGAGATAAAGCAGACTCTTGAAGAACTGCGTGTTAGGGACCATAGAGTTGGCTGTGGCTCGTGTAATCACATGCAGGACAGCTTCGTCCGTTGTAGGGGCGCTTGCTTGCCGCTCGACACTCGACAGGGAAACCATCCAGAACTCACTGTTGTGTGTGGCCTGAACAGAAGAACTCAACATTTTTGTCTTTTAGGTGTTTTAGAGGACATGAGGAAATGACCCAGTAGTGGTTCAATGTGACAATGTCTTCTCTGCAAGAGTCGCAACTGTTGAAGCAACTGTGCACCATTACAAAGAAAGTGTATGTCAAGAAGCTCACTTGGATGTCGAAACGTCGGTTGTTGGTCACACTGTGTGCTGTACCCAATGAAACGGAATCCGAGACCAAGGAGAACAAATGAACTGAGATGATTGAACACCAAAACAATGGACAGGATAAAGAAGGTTTCCTCTTCTGCTTTGGGGGTTTCAGTTTGTCGCGGCTGCAGCGGTGATCCAACCTGGGTTTGAACCTGTCATGTCAGCAAATGTGTCCGACAGTGAACAATCATCTTTGAGTCTGTTTCTTGGTGTAGAGGGAGAAAACATCGCGGCTGGAAACAGAACTGAAGCGCAAGAATATCTGTTGCAGAACAGACAACAATTCGTCACGAGGGATTCCTTCAAACTGGGGTTGGATTACGCCAATCTGTACCTCACACCCGTTCTGATTCTCGTCGGGATTGCAGGAAACCTCGCGTCGATTCTAGTTCTTCTGAAGACGTTCTTGAAAGTGAAACCCTGGAGTCTCCTGTTGGCGTTTAAGGCCTTCGTGGACACTGGATACCTTCTGTGCTTGTTCCTGGTCTGGCTGCCAAGAGTAAACGTCTTGTTGTTCCACTCCGTTGGGTTGTGTCAGACTGTCACTTTCCTGAACTACGTGTTCTACTTCCTCTCAACATGGAGTATTGTCGGACTGACAGCAGAAAGGTACCTCACGTTTTGCTTTCCCTTGGCGATGGAGAAACACTGCACGAGAAGAGGAACTTTCATCTTCATCCTGATCGAGATCCTGGTTGCAACTGCAGTGTATAACTTTGCTACATGGACCCACAAAGTTGTTCAAATTGACAAGACTCCGATTTGTATGCCAATCCCAGAACATTACCACTTGCTGACAGCACTGAACATTTTTGACAAAGTTCTCATTTTTGTTTTGCCCCTGATTTTGATCACCACCTTCAATCTCTGCGTTCTGTGCAAGATCTGGCTCTACCAAAGGCTCTTCAGTGACTGCACCAAACAAACCCAGAGCACCACGGACTCGATCGCGCGTTTGAGAAACAGCTCGTCCATCTTTGAGGCGTCGCTCTCACAGAGTGGCCGAGTTCGGTTCACCTTCTACAAGGCTTCAACGTCAGGCAACGCGTGCAACTGTAGCATCTGTCTGGCAGATAAGATGGAGGGGAGTGGGCGCAAGAGCCGCGGGGACGGGTTCCAGCGCTACCAGGCTCGCAGAAGCGTGTCTCGCTTCCAATCGTCTCGACTGCTCCACGCTCTGGGCCTCCTCTTCGTCGTCACCACCTCCCCAACCCAAATATTTCAGTTCAAAACCCTGCTCACGACCTTCTCCGACAACAGCTTCCGGGAATCCAAGACATACCTCAACGTGCAGGAACTCTGTCATCTGGTGTCTTTTCTCAACTTCAGCATGATCTTCGTGGTTCTTGTGTTCAGCAGTGACACGTTTCGCACCGCTCTGTTTCGACTCATGCTACGATGCGGACAATGCAGGAAGAAGAGCAAAGTTCTCGACGATTCCGGGTGAAAAATAACTTCACGTGGTTTTCAGGTATTTCTTGGAGGCAGCAGGTCTCCCGGAATGCTCATGCGGATGTTAACTCTTCGTAGACTGACCAACCCGTTGGTTTTTTTCGCAGTCAGTGCCGCTGCGATGTTCGTAAGTGCGGGTTGTCTCGTGGGGCACAATCAAGCGGCTGTCGATTCACCCTTCGATTCTCAAAAAAAAAATATGACGGAAGATGGAGTGTTTGGTTTGTCAGTTGTAAATACCAAAGTATTTGAAGAACCTCAATGCGAATGGCAAGAACAACACACGTGCATCCACGGTCACTTCCAAACGGATCGTTGTTTTGTTCGTGCAGCTGTTGTGATTGTTGTGTGCCATACATGTTGCTACAAGAGAATGCCTCTCACAACTGAGCTGTCAAAAACACTTCAGCGCATATCCGCCACACCAAACTCAAATGTTTTTCCGGATTAAGTTTTGATTCAAGGGGGTGGTTATCTTGGTTCAGGCAAGCCCTCTCGGAAACTTACGTCCTCTTGAACCACGGTCTTACCATACAGGCATGGAAATCAAAGCTCATGTGCGTTTTGCCTGTGAGCGACACTGAACACGATGTCTTGGGATTTCTTGAGATTGTACCTGGTGAGCATTCTATCAGTGAGAAAAGCATGCGGGACTTCGACTTGAGCAAGAAAGAAAAATGTTCAGCTGTTCAAGTGTCTCGAATTTCCACGCTCCCGCGTGCACGCTCGTGAAGAGCCCAGGGACATGCCCTCCATTTAATTTAATTTCTGCTCACTTCCTTGCTGATTTAGCGACGTCGTGGCCAAATGTTCACGCCGTTAGGTCAGATCCTTCCTTGGGTGTGATCCTCGGCTGGGCTCTCAAAATCGAGATATCGTCATGTCTCGTCATTCACACTCAGTGGAACGCCGTCGTTCTTGTTGTTCCCACAAGTAGATCCAGATTTCCACACGTTCGTATTTTGGTGCAGAGCCCGTATTTTTGGAGAAAGAAAATGTGGATTTCATGTAAAATTTAACCGAATTTGTGTGTTTGTCTTGAATTAGGAACTTCAATTGCAACTCTTCACAATAAACTCACAGGTCGGCATTCTGAGTGTTACTCATCAATGCAATCTTTCATAAAAGATCACACGGAAAGGCGCATCGCAGCTTGTCAGGTGGTCGCTTCTTTTTTGTTCGTTTGCAACCGTGTGTTTTGATGGGCGTGGTCCGTTCATCTTCGCATCAAGACCATCAACGTGATTTTGCATCGTACACCGTTCAGAGCTCCGTATCTGCCACAACAGCTGCCTGCTTTATTTTGATTTTGCCGTTTTGAGCAGCTTTGCTTGGACTAGTTTCATTCCCATCCAGGTCTGCCTCTCTGCAGGGAGATGTTTTTGGTACTTCTGCATAATTGTTTCCCAAAGGCCTACCTTTGATGTGCGCCTGGTGGAAGTATTTTTGTGAGAAAAGCTGTTTTTGGCGACGTCCCTTTTGGGTAAGAGCAACGTGACACTCGAAGAACAAATTATTCTTGCCAACTTAGGTTGTCCCGTGTCCTGTGCCATGGCACCTTTTCCCTCCTCCCCCTCTGACCACGATGTGTCTGCTTCCAGTCAACATAGAACTTCACATTTCTTGTGCTTGCACTGGAATAATCTTGATTTCAGGTCGTCCTCCTCAGACCCTTTCAAGAAGAAGGCTGTGTGTGCACGTGGCTTCTTCTTTTCACAAGTCTGATGTCTCAGTTCGTACACTCACGGTAGAAAGTACAAACCCCACAAACTTGAGCCTGTTGCTTGTAGGGAAGAAAGCAATTGTGAAATCTGTTGTATATATGAGTGAAGCCCCAGTAGTGATGTTGTAGTATAGTTTATTGTAGAGTATAAGTTGGAGCTCAGTGGTTTAGGCTACCTTCCTCTATGGTGTCCCAAGCTATTGTGTGTTGGCAGTCTGGGTCATGTGCCCAGCTTAGGATAGTGGCTCCATCTAGGGAATGATATGATTGGCTGTGGCTATGCTGTAGCTGTGGCAGTACTTAGGGGGTGGTCATGGTAAATATATATAACATAACACACACATTGATGAAGATTTACACTGCTGTGCTTGCATGCGCACACCCCTTCGCGTATAAGACACCCCCCCCCATTTTCAGCCACAAAACCAGTACAAAGCCATTTTACATGTTTAGGAAAATGGTTTACACATGCAAATTTTAAGTTTTCTAAACCAAAACCTGAGAAATTCCTCTTTCTCACTTTCTCTCAATATTTTTTCCTCAAAAGGCTACAAATATAACTCCTCAGGCAAACCTTTCAATAATTTTGAGTTTAACTTGACTCCTTCAACCCATCCCACTCTCCTTTTATGCTTCACTTCCTTTTTCACTCTTGACTCTTAACTTTTGATCCTGTCATTGATCATTGATATCAAAGTCAAATCCGCATATGTAAGACACACCCCTTTTTGGTATGAATTTTTGAGCATCAAAAGGGGGTCTAATACGCGGGGAATTTACGGTACATGCTTTTTGACAATATCTCCGCAGTCACACATGCACAAAGGGTTCCAGCTGATTTGTTATGACTTGTTATTCTAAAAAATCTTGGTTCTAAAGAAAACAGCTGTGAAACTTTTCTCTCATTTTTGTGTTAGCGAACATTGGTGTCATGTCAGACAGAAGCATGTCACAAAGGTTCCAGACAAGTGCATAGAATTTGGACAAAACTTTCGAGTGACACCTGCGAATACAGGAGGGTGTTCCAGCAGACGAATGCACAAAAAACCCGATGACCGGAAAGTGGAAAGAAACATTGCCAATAACATTTTACTGGGGAGAGTACGTAGGTCTCCCATAGGTATCATAGTATCCACATGCACACAAACAGAACACCATCAGGGGGGCTTACCAATGACTTAGGCAAGCTGCATGAAGAAAGACAGAGTCAGGTAAAGTCCTCACAACAGTTTCGCGGAGTCTCCACAGCAGAACAGAGTTGTCTCTCAATTGTCGTTTTCTGTGAACTTGGGACGTGTTCTCAGAGTAAAGTGCCCAAATTTTGCTGCACGCGTTTGCTTGACAAGTATTTTTTCCTGACTGAAAAAAGATGTTCATTGCCGTACAAAAGAAATCTTACTCTAACACCAGAATGAAGATTGGCACACGCAAACTATTGCAGACAAAGGAATCAGATTCTGGAATGAGGCGAGCAACTACAGGATGGTGTCGTGCAACACAATCATGCTCAGTGAATGAACAAGTGTTCACTTTCTGGTCGTGCAGGGAGAAATCCGAGTATCACAAGCGGCCTGAAGGAACCAAGGCACCATGCAAGTGCAGCGCGCGGATACCTTCGCAGACGCCTATTTCTGTGGGCGGGTCCTGCTCCGCTCCGGCCGTCGCGCACTCCAGTGCCATGCTAGATCTCAGCGTCGCACACGAGTAATACGTTTGCGAATCATAGACGAACGGGAAGATACATTCCTTGCGTTCATTGTTCACGTTAGCAAAAACTGATGGTCAAGGAAAAGAAGACATTGAGTTGTGTCATCAGGAAACCAACGTATGGTGCTGAGTGCAACTGACAATACAAAACGGTGTACACAAATCAGTTCGTACCAGGAACACAGTACTCAAACGAATTGGCGTCATTTGCATTGGTGAGGCACCACTTCCTGTTTTCTGGTCCACGTTGAGGAGTATCAGTACAACCAGGGTACTCCACGTTGTTGAACGTGAAAGGCAGGACGCACACATTGCCACCCTCTGTTCTGACTGCGATCAAACGTAAAAACAACCATAGTCACACAACTTTCTAGAAAAACAAGAAGAAACGGCGCAAAAAACAACATGAACACGACAAAATACTGACGCAAAGCAGCGTTCTTGAACCTGACGAAGTACTCAGGACTTCAGACGGCAAATCAAATCAAATTTAGGAGCTGATAACCGTCACGTCTTCAACAAGTTGTGAGAGAGTTCTTGCGCCCACAGTTTCACACCGACTTGTGCCAAGACTCCCGCCCAGATGGTTCTTGCAGCCACGAGTTTCAAACGAAATTCGCCTTCCCGCTATGCGCTTCAGAGGCTCCCGAAACATCGTTTGCCTGGATCATTCGGGCCACAGCAACAGAAAACACTTGCCGTCCTGAGTGGTTCCATTGGTATCAAGAAGCTGCTCTGTCAGAGAGCGGTCGCAGTCATGAGCCCAAACCAGTTCAGAGATTTATTTCATATATCTGAGGAACAGAGTCCTTCGATATGTGTTCTTCATTTGAAAGGTTTGGCAGACTTTTCCTCAAACATTTCCAGAGTGGAAACACTTCTCGTGAGCGTTGCAAAGACACACTCCCAGCAAGAAACAGAAGGAATGTGATTCAATGAATAAGAACCTCCCGCCGACCCAGCTTCAAGACAACGCACTACTTTCGCTTGAGATCCAAACTCACAACTTCAAACATTGGCTTGTGGAAATGACGACAAAAGAGAAAGTTCAGAGGCAGGAGAGCATGCCATTCAGAGACATAATGTGCCTCAACAACACCCTGGATCCGCAAGAAAGAACCATGTTCTGAGCAATGAAAACGGAAAAAATGAGAAAATGCAGATCATAAATTGGTTGCCATGCTGTCAAAGAGATTCTACTTGCACAAAGCTGTACAACATGCACTGCATACAGAAACCCGACACACCAAAGATAGACACCGAATGCCGCCACCCACCAAGAAAACCATATCAGATTATGTGCACGCGTTTGGAAAAAAGGCGAAAATACGTACTCATGCATTACTGAGGTTGCATTAATTATTCTTCCAAACATTTCAGGCTCGCGTGCAAGTGGCAAGCTTGCGCTTACATATTCCACACGTACGAGTATAAATAAGTACGAGTATGACCGATGATTACATGTATTTCTCCTCTTCCTGAATATTTTGTTCATTTTCCACTTGCGTTGTGTTGACATGTCTTTTCGTTTGCTTGTTCGATAATGAGACAACACAGCACGAGCAAAACTTACCCTGAGCGTTCACAACGCCGACTAGAACACACAAGGAGTACAAGACGCATCTTGTTAGCCGATGGTCGATCTTCATTGTGACCTGAAAGAAGAAAAAAATGTAGTTTTGATGGAGAAAATGTGGCGTGGACACTCAAAATGTTTGCGTCAAGTTCCGCACGTGCGAGTACAACCCATCGTAACCGCGCATGCGCTGACATTTCAATTTTGAGTGGCAAGGGATGCAGTGATGTCGTTCTGAGGTTCGGAGCTGCATGCCATCGTGAAAGATGTTTCTTCCTTGCATGTAGAAAGACACCTCGTCAAACACACGGACACTGGGCAGCTACTGACCAAAATGTGCTCGTAACATTGCACACAAGACCCCCTCCCCCCATCCTACCCAAGAGATACAGACCGGCGTCTTCAGTGTCGGGTTTGGACGAAAGCAAACCTGAGCTGCCAGTTACTTGGCGGGAGAATGTGCGAAAAGGAAAAACCAGTGACACCAAGTCGAAAATTCCAACACTGTGTGAAAAGTGAGCGAGACAGCGCAGCTCAATGGGACTCGATCATGCGGGTGCGTGATGTGTGGACACTTGTGACCAGAACTGCAAAGTGCACAGGAAAAGGATGACCAAAGGTCTTTACACAGCTTCTTCTGAAATCTGACCTCACACTACGTGGCTTTTGAGACAAAAGGTGTCCGGTTTATCTCGATTGTGTGCAAAATCGGTTGCTCAGCAATGTTTTTGTCGTCACCAAGAGACATTTAAGTGCGTAGATATTTGCAACTTAGTTGGGGGATGGCACGGCAAGCTTGGGTTGTGCCCTGTTGTAATTGGTGCATGATGACACAGTGCATTCTCCTTTCTTGTGCGCCTGTGCTCATTCAGTTTCGCATGGCCTTGTTTGCAGTGAACGCTTGGGCAACGGCTCACCCAAGTGCACGACGTGTAGTTTCGCAAATTTACTTTCAAACATTTCGTTAAAATGGAGGATCTGTCCATGCGCACCGGGAACCCCCCCCCCCCACAAAACAAAACATGCGCAGCTGATCCAAAGCACACCAAAGAGAAGGTTCACACATTCTTGCCTGCAACCTGGGTGATACAATCAAAACTTTGGACAACAGACAGAGTTAACTTCCTTCAAACATCTCCCGTCGAAAATGCTGGAGACCTAACAAAATCTTGTATTCCAGCAAATAGAATTGATCGGATGTGTGTCCTCCGTTGCAAAGGACAAGTGCCAAAGCCGAATCGCTTTGAAAGTTCATTGAAATGTGCTTGGTGTTCCTGTGTCGACATTGATGTCGTGTTGTGGATCCACACAACTTTTGATAATTGTATTGTAATGGCAGCCCCACAGCAAACATTTCATCAAAGAAAACTGCATATTTGTTCTTTGGCTCTCTTTTCGTTGCTCGGAGTTGCTCAGCGAAAACTGTTGGTTGGTGTGGATGATAAATAAACAGCCAGTGGACATGGTTTCTTTCAACATTCTTCCGTTTTCTTCCTTCGCCATGCAGTCAAACAAAAAGACCACTCCCTTCTTGACTTGGTCTACCATTGACCTTCTTGAACACGCTTGTTTCACTTGTAAATCAAAGTTTGGAACGACGAAGATCCTGCGTGAGATTGGAATCAATAAAGACACGGCTGAGAACAACAATCATCGGCCATAAGTATTTCTTCTTGGCCAGATAAAATTCCTCGTGCATGAAAACATGCATATGAGAAGGTGTGATTCGTGTGATTCGTGCAAGGTGAACGTGCCTTGCAGGTGTCACATGTCATTTGCAGAGAAACCGCGACATAATGAGAACAGGTCGGTTCCACTCTCCGTGACGGTCCATTGGTTTTTCGTGTTTTTCCACAACTGCAATTCATGACTCTGAGATGACAAGTACAGAAAATTCGCACGAGATGCCTGCATCATGCATGCTTGTCGTCACAAAAGAAAAGCGAAAAAATACACCACCCACACCAAGGAAAGCAATTAAAGTTATGTTTCTGTGAATTTACGATACCTTTGTTCCTTATTCACAATTGTTAGAACTGCGGATTGACATGCAGTGACAGAACTTTTGTGGCCCATAAACACAGAAGACGTCATGCACACCATTCGTCATCATGGAAACTTGTTTGACGACGGATGTTCGCAAATTTATGCAAAGCTACTGCCAAGCAAACAGCTCAGGCCCTGTCACATTCTTTGTCAAGCAAGAAGGTGTCAGCTGCATATTTGCACGAGTGTTTGGTAGGTACAGGGCCTCCTGGGCCCCGGTCCCCATTTACCCTGTAGGACTCGCCGATTTACCCCCTAATTTTCTGGCAGGTGCACTTTTGTCATTTTTCACATTTTTACGGGTTCAATTTCTGAAGCGATTGGTTGTCTGCTATAAAATCCATCCCAAACCCTTGATTCAAACAAGTGTTGTGATTGACGTCTGGTGGACTCTACCTCCTGCGTCTTCCCCGGCAGGTGAATCCTGCGGGACCATTGCAGAATGCGTCGCCTCCGCGGAAGCAGGACTCTCACACATGATTTTGGAACACACTGGCACACAGGCAGAAATCTTTCCCAATCTTTCCCAACTAAATCTGGTTGAATGCAGACTGCGCATGCCATGTGCCCTTCAATCTGTGCACAGCGCAGAGTTTTGGTTCCACTATCTACACCAGAGACTTCACGTCTTGGCGATCGTGACCAGTGTTCTTGTTTCCGAAGAAAGGAACCGTCACTCCGATGGCGACAATGCGCTTGTACGCGTACCACTCGTGCAACCCGAGCGTTCATTCTATCACGTACTGCACAAAGCATCGTTCAATATTTGTTGCGTACAGAACGCTGCGACGTTTCTGAGGGCGATTTCTTTTGTTTGGGCATGCAAATAATTTTCAGTAATGAACCCTTTGCGTGCAATATTTATTGCCAAACTGGGACAAAACGCACAAAACGCCACAACTCTTGCAATCAACACAGAACAGTCAAATATTTCCAAACATACATTCAAACAGAAACACATCACTGAGCCTTATCACGCCGAAATTTGAGACTCAATTTAACCTTCTTTGCTTTGACTGAATTTTTTTTGTCGATCGTGTGCAACATGGAACAAAGAGGCCCACATTCACCATTAGCCAACAACATCGGGCAGTTGTTCTTGTGAGTCTTTCGACCAAGACTTGACTCTACAATCACTTCAGGTGTGTCAGGTTCACCAACAGAAACAGAGTCGATGTCAAACTCGGGCGCCTTACTGACAGTGCAGGTTGGTTCCGGGGTGAACTTCATGACCGAGCCAGAAACAGTTTGATTCACTGACTTCAGGAGGGACTCACTGGTACGTTTGTAGTCTCTTACAGCATCACTGCGGTGACCCGTGAAGTTCTTAATAACCTGTTCATCAACTCCTGCATGAAACATGCATGTGGCACAAGTAGCCCGAAGAGAATGATTGGTGAATTTCCCCTTGATGCCAGCTCGTTTGCACAGAGACCCCACCACCCTTTTCAACATGTTCACCCCAACTGGACGATCTGAATACCATTGTGCAGCAGTTCTCTTGTGAGAAGACAGGGCATACTTGTAAAGAGAGTTGTTTGAACAGTCAGGGGGGAGAAGCAACACGTACTTCTCATAGAGTTGCACAACATTTCTCGTCGGGTTTTCACTACCATAAATTTTCAAAGAGTGCGGAGATGTCTTGCGACCAGTGAGCCCCCCCTGGTTGGTCTTGCTTGTCAAATCTTCTTGAAAATGTAGATACCATGTCCCACTGTCATCACTGTGAATTGTGACTTGTGGGTTAAACCCCAGACAGCGAAGTCGCTTATGTTCATCACCCCCCTCAAAGCCAGATTTACTCCGAGGAGAAACAGGACAGTCTCCCTCAACTGATCTGGAGTGCTTTCACCCAGGATACCTTTACCCCACAAAAGATCCTCTTGTTCCA
>JAAUXT010000155.1_pt1 | contig 17908 bp, 20 predicted proteins | sample 7278171 | NCBI WGS metagenome assembly JAAUXT01 (sample SAMN14350112, study PRJNA611818) | marine sediment metagenome | isolation source: surface marine sediment (1.8m) | place: French Polynesia: Moorea | collected 2018-08
AACATCCAAAGAAGAATTACGTGAGTTAGCCGGTAAGAGTTTTGCCAAGTCGACTGACAGGAAAATCTCCTGGGCCGTGAATTTGTTTCGAATGTGGCGTCAAAATAGGATCAATGAGGGTACTGGTGAAGGTGAAATTTCATGGTGTGATGTCGACAGGCCTGATTTAGACCCTGAAGTATTGGCACATGTGTTGTTAACGTTCATCAATGAAATTAAGCGTGCCGATGGACAGGATTACCCCCCCAACACTGTCTACTCAATCATTGTCATGATGCAACTTTTCTTTGAAAAAAAAGGTCGCACATGGAAACTTCTTGATGGAAAATGGTTCAACAGTGTGCGCAACACAGTAGACAATATCATGAAAAGGCGTTCAATGGCCAGAATTGCGCAAAAAGTTAAAAGATCTGAACCCATTTCTATCACTGATGAGGAAGAGATGTGGGATTTCGGATTGCTCGGTGAGGAGACTCCTGACGTTCTGAGAAACACAGTCATGTATCTCATTGGCTTGACTTTTGCCTTGAGAGGGGGAAAGGAACATCGAGCTCTCAGGAATCCTCATTTTGACCCTCAGATTGTCATCAAAATTAGTGAAAAGTCTGGCATGAAATATCTTGTTTACACCGAAGACATCGTGTCAAAAACCAATCAAGGCGGTCTCAGTGGCAGGAAACTCAAACCTAAAGTGGTCAAGGCTTTTGGCAATCCGAACCCACAAAGAGATTTGGTATGGTTGTATCAAAAGTACGTCAGTTTGTGCCCAGAAGAACCAAAATCAGATGCTCTGTACAAGTATGCACTGTGTGAGTCGAAAAGATGACCCTGTCAATGGTATTGCGATAAACCCGTCGGAATCAACTCAATATCCAAATGTGTGTCGAGTCTCATGAGTCAAGCAGGGAAAAGTGGCAACTACTCAAATCACAGTCTCAGAGTGACTGCAGCCACCAGAATGTTCGACAGCGGAATTGAAGAACAATTGGTCAAAGAGAAAACCAGTCATAAAAGCGATGCAGTGCGCGCATACAAACGTACGTCAGACCAACTAATGGAAAAGGCTGAGAAAGCTGTCATTTGTCCTGGCATTGACTCAAGTGTTGTACCTGTCAGTACTGCTGCGCTCAAAGAGTTCAACATTGATGACGACATTGCAAGCTTTGATTTGTTCTGTACAAAGAAGTGGCCTAAAAAGAGCGCAAAGTGTTGTCAGAATGGTCTGTGTCAAATTTTCGGAGGGACATGTGTCGCCAGAAAGAAAGTAAAGAAACTGAAGGTTTCTGTTAAGTTCTCAGACTGAAGAATTGATTTGCACTGAGATGACCTTGTCATGTCAATAAAAAGTTCGATTGCAGCTCTGAAAGTCATCGGTCTTCGATCTAGTCGTGGTGCGACTGAAAAGTCGCAACACGCTCCGAAAAACACGACAAAACAGGCACTCACACCACCGCGGTGTAGACGAAATGGTTTCCACTTTATTGCCTGAGAGGATTGTGGATGGTGGCATTCTGCGCAGGTTCTCACTGTGCACACTAGGGATTGCAAAAGGCCAAGGTCAAACAACTAAAAACTGCGTGATAAGCACGATATTATCAGACGCGTTTTGCGCAACGCCGCTCCATTCATTCCACCTTCGCAGTTTATTGGGTGTTGAGTACCAAAACTGGCACATGTTTTGGGGGCACAACCATTCCGAAGGGCCGTTGGGGCCAAAAAGCTTGCTTTCACCCACGGCACGAAAAAGAGTACACCGGGCTCCTCAAATCAACCGAACAGTACAATGAGGAGTCCTTCAAAATCAGCCCTCTCACAAACCTCAAATCAGGTTGCAGGTGATTCCCCCTTCTTCTTCCCCCCTTTTCCTCCAGACAGTCCAAATCCGCAAAACGAATTCCTTGATTTCTCTGTTGGGAGTTGTGGGCCCTCCTTCGATTTTCGTCGCACATTCATCGAAGTTCCACAGGCACGAACCATGAAGTGTTGGCATCACGCATCGAGCGATGAGAGCGAATGGAGTCTCCAACCTGGGAAATCAAGACTTCACGACTGTGCGTCCTCCTGGAGTTGCGGGTTGCTCTTCTGTTTGCAGGGTCGAGCACAATTAAGGCATGCATAACTCAGTGGAGGCAACAATGAACATGCAATGATTTGAAAGCAACAATCAGGTCCCAGGCACAGCACGCAGCTCGTACTCGTGTTGGAGTCTCAGTTCTCGTAAATCCTTGATCAAGGGCTGGAAGGCTCGACCTCGACCGGGCCCTGGTTGCAAGTGCAAGCAACGGTTTCCGGTTTCCTTTTGGGGCAGAAAATTTCCCCAGGGCAGAAGCGACAGTCGTCCATATCTGCTCTTTGAACATTGGTTCAGACGGAACATGGACCGGAACTGCAATCTGGTTGCTGTGATGATAAAGGCTCAGAGCGTGCAAGTGTGCCCATCGAAGTTCAGCTGGATTCTGCGTTGCAGATGTGCATCGTGCGTTGGGTGTGCGAAACGGAACGGAATGAGCAATTTGCAAGCACAGCGCAAAGCGATGAGACTCGCAGGACCGAAGAAGAAACACCACTTCAGTACCCCTGACGTTGAACAAGAACAATGTACGCAGTTGTTCGAGCCAACAACAAAATAATGTATTGAACTTTTGGGAACTTGTAACGGCGGAGAATGGATCTTTTGGAGTGTGAAAAAGCCGAGTAGAAAGTGATCTGTAAGAGATCTGGGTTGGCAGAGAGGAATGGAACTCTGTTGAGTTTCCCTGTAAATCTCCACCCAGATATTTCACGGATAACCCGAGGCAGCTTCTTCCTGAAATCTGCTGAGTCGCTGGTGCCAACACGGCGAAATCCACGGGTGTTTGTCAAAGCAAGGCGAAATAATTATCCTGGCAAGAGAAGTGTACGTATCTGCAACGAATGTTGGGAACTCGGAAGATTAAGGTTTCAGCCTGGAAAAAATTTAATTTTCTTCTTCTGGATCCAATTTGACGCCATCATGCCCTTTTCACTACCAGGCGCAAAACTTCACTTTTCCCGCAAACTCTTCAAACACAGAGACATCGCTGCATTGATCGGATGCTCGTTCTCCGATCCCAGGGAGTTGCGAGCATTCTGCAGTTTTTGTTCCTGAGCCTGCGAAAAAACAGCTGATTGACCCTGAACTCTTGCGACCAACAAGCCTGATGTCTGATGCTCCTGAGAAGTTAGCTCGAATGCTCAGGCTGGGAACCATACTCAAAACGAAGCCGGCCTGGGTCCCGCTTCCTTGGTGCGCATCGCGTCGTCGCATTTCCACTCGTACATTTGCGGCTTCACTGTTTTTGCAGGAAGATGAGCTTCATCGTTTCGCAACTGATTAGATTATGAGAATTAATAGAGATGGAAGAGAAACGTGATTCCTAAACACATAAACTGATGTGCGGTCTGATTTCCCTGCGACGGTTTGAGAATTTTCATCACTCGTTTTCCGCAGATTGCGCAAAACTTGAGGTGAGCACGAACAATTTGTAAATTCAGTGAGGTCCATAAATGCAAACCTTCCAGCAAAGGACTTGCAATCTACGTATCCTCCATCTTTCAATTTTGCAAAGTTCAAGATTTTTCTGCTGAATTGGAACCTTCAGAGCACGTTCAGACTTTGGATCAGGTGGAAATTGGGTTTCATTTCTCGCAACATATTCTTCAACGTCATGTCAGGAATTACTGGCTATTTCTTGTCATTTCGCTGGACCATCGTTCCAGGTCATAAGAATCAAAAATGACCAACTTCTGTCTCACACAAACAACCTACTTTGAAACCTTGGGAGAAATCAAGACGAAGAACTGTGGCTGACGTCGCGTGTTCCTTGAGACCTATTTTGAGGCACTAACGGTCCATTTGGAACGTCATTGTCCAAATGTTGACTTTGAAGCAGTATCCAATGTTCATGATATCCAACGATTCAAACTGTTTGCTGTGAACGTTTGTGATTTCATGACAACACCGTCCGATTCCATCCAACTCACCGGTCTTCTTTCCTTGGTGGTCTTTGCTTCGATGTTGTCCTCACCCTTTGAAACACAATGAACAACAAACCTGAAAGTGCAATGGAAACCAGCGTGAACGAGTTTGATTTGATGAGATTTTGCAACACGTGGACACCATCAACCCATCAGATGCAGAACACAGCGGACACCTGCTACATGCGTCAAATACGAATTGCAGCGTGTGCGAGTTACTCTCAATGGGCCTCACAGCAACACATGGCCTGTAATGGAGATTGGCAATTGGGGCGGCATCGTCGTCTTTCGCAGCCCGGAGAGGAACTTCGACACCGTCTTTTCGTATCCGAGTGTCTGGTGCAGCCCATCCTCACCTTGACACAATTCCTCGAGTACTTTGTACGCACACGCAGACCAGTGGCCAAAAACAGACATTCAGTCCAAAGCTGCACGGACAGCGCTGCGCCCCTGGGCACAAGACTGACTCCCACTGCAACGAAGATGGAGATGGTTAATTTGGCAAACCACTTTCTCCGAATAGATTTCGTGTCACTCAACTCGACCGGAAGTCCACAAAAGCCAGGTGTTCACAAGCTTATTTCGCCATTTTACCTCATTTTGCTTTCCAGTGGAATCGTGAACGAGGTAATATCCAAAACTCCTGTCCGTCATGTTGAGCGATCTCAGGCATCGATCGCGGTCCTGGTCGTGTGCGCAAATGTGAGTGTACGAGGTTCTATCCAACCATTCTGAGACTGGTCATGTTCACAATCGGCCTCAAAGGACACGGGTGGTTGATTCGACACAATTGATTCCATTCACCTTCTCAGTGCAGACAGGCCAATTGGCTTCGTCGGTGACCATGATGAGTCTCACTATGGTTGGATAGAACCTCGTATAGTCCCGATGGTGCCATGGTCATGTCATGTTGGACAGGACTTTTGGATATTACCTCGTACAAGGTGGTCATTCACAGTCCTGCGTGGCAATGGAACAACTTTGGTCAACAACTCCCCCTTGCAAATTCATTTCTACTTGAGGAACCAGAGGTGCAAGACTCGTACCGACCTGTGTCACACTAAAGACCTGTAGTTCACTCCCTGTGAAGTTGTCAGTAGATCTACGAGTATGAGGGGGATCCCAATGCTGACAGTGCAGTGCATGTTGAATCACCTTGTGCACTTAAAAATTAGGATGAGTTGACACTATTCTGTGGCCACAAATCGCTGAGTTGACCCCTCCAAAGTAAAGGTGATACAACATGGTCATTGCACCGTCAGCATTGGGATCCCCCTCGTATTTGCTCTCCAGTATTTTATTTCCAGAATCAAGTGAAGACTGACACAGGTGACAAGAGTTTTGAAAGGAGAAGGGTGTGGTGGACACAGGGTGTGAGGACGGGACTCGGAGTTGCTCCCTCGGACTCCGCGTCCCTTTCTTTGGTTCCCTTTTTTCCCGTGGTTCAACCGGACGTGATTGCGTTTTGTTTTCCCAGTTCCAATTCCGCAGTTCCTTCTGCAGCCCAGAACGCCCGTTTCTGCGCAAAGAGAACAAATAAACTCTTGATGAACAATTGATTGAACTGGCCTGAGAGGGCTTCTCAGACTTTGCGCAGAGCCCAAAGTTGCAACATGAGGAAATTGTTGTTCATTTCTTTGATTGAGCTCAAGGAGAGTTACGAGCGTTGAAGGTTTTCTCCGACTTCATTATGTGATACTTGATACAGCTTGATTAAAAGTTGGCAACTTTGTGACGAAAATGCAACAAATTTCAGCACTCGTAGTTTCCAGTCATAGATTCTAAATCCATTCTCGTACGCTTGCTGTGTCAAACAGTCGTATTGTTTGTTGGATTTTCCCCAAATACTTGACTGAGTCGTCTGCCATTGATTGAGTACCCCTTGTGTACGAGCTCGTATGTTCGGCTGTGGAGCCGCAGAGGGTTCGACTGACAAGAGAAAGGGTTTCAGAAGTGTACGGAAGGTTCAAAGACTAAGCCTGTAAGCACAAAAGAAAAGTCGGATTGTTTCGCAGGGTCCTGCCAGTGCACATCTTTCTTTGCACTCTCTCTGCCCACGAAAGTGGTTGTCAGTTTTACGTACTGACAGGAAAAGGTTTGACAAAGTGCAGGGTGTCATCACTTCGTTTCAATCTTTTTGTTCAGCCTTCAACCAGTCTTATCTTTCTTGCAATTGCACGTGAGCACGCAGTGCTTTGTGCTAAAGATGGTTCTCGCGTTGATTCATCCATTTCTGCTTCACAGACGAAAGAACCAACAACAGGTCTCTTCCATCTCAGCCTTGTGAATCCTCGCGCCACAGGTCCTCACGGAACACTCGAGGGTCAGCGAGTGAATCAGGGACGATCAATCTGATGCTGAGTGTGATGAGTTTGCTGCACGTCCGTCATTATCACGTTCCGCTGACAGCGGCGAGGAGCGACAGTTTGCGCAGCCGACCCTGGGACGTGCGAAATCCGCTCCACCGCTCGAATTGCAGACAGAATGTCCATTCCGTTTGCACCGCTTGCACTCGCAATAATTTATGAGTTGACTGAAGTCGGCCGGCGGTCGACAGCAAGATTCAGAGAGGATGGCCACACATCTCCCTTCCCACCCGTCCACCGTTCCCTGTGATCGCAGTGTCCATGGCGGGGCAGCTCTGGAGTCTCATGAGTTCGACGTGCAGGTTCCTCGTACGAGATTGTGAGCGAACTCATCTTTGCACAAACCGCGACGAACAACAAAATGCCACCACCGCCACACAGTAAAATGTTTCTGAGCTTGGCCAAATCCGGTTTGTGTTGACCAAACTGCTGTGGAACCATTCTGAATCCATCTAATCTGTAGATTGATGGAGGGCTATTGTTTCACGTAAGCTCCTGAGACCGGACGTTCCCGCACAGAGGCACGGGGAAACTGAGGCTGCAATGCAACGCCGTCCTGTGGTTCGCGCTTCCTCGATTCTGGCCCCGATGTTCGGGACACGGCTGCAGCGCCGTCCTTGTCCTCCGCGGTGCCTCAATCTGGAAGTGCAGCGCACATGCTGGCCCTCATGCTTGGGAGGCGACGTCAGCTGCTGGGAATCACGCAGAACGAGCCACTGCGTACTCGTAAACAGACCACGCACAGCCTGCAGGAAGCTGGGTGAAAAACAATTCGTGTCGTCGCACTTGGCAAGACCAGTTCTACACCTTCGCTGCCAGGACGCCGCCGCAGGCTCCGCGTGAAGTTTCCTCAAGTGGGAGCAGCTGAGGTTGGGCGCTGCTAAATGCACGGCTAATTGTCGCCGAAACAGCGGGAAGCGACGCGCGGTGAGATGCCACGGCGAATTTCCTGTCCGGGCTTAGTGAGTTTACGGGGAAGCGCTTTGTCGTTCTCATCGCTGCGGAGACGCCGGACCCTCGAATGGGACGTCAGACCCAAGTTATGATGGATGGAAGAGGAGCAACCTCGAAGTTTGTCCAGACTGCAGTGGTGGTCAACAAGAAGGTGGATTGGGAAGTTTGTCGGGTTCCTCTTTGCACAATGAGCAGACTAACAATGGCGAAAATTTTGTGCTTCGTTGCGTCAGTGAAGAGTCCGAGGTCCCCGTTCGGCGATTTTGCGTTTTCCGATTGCTTACCTCTGTGTTGCATTTCCTCTGACATTGTGACGTCCGAAATACGACAGTCAACCCTCATTGTCTCCCATCCCCAACGTTCCACCAACACAACCCTACAACAACCCGATGTGCTCTTTCCTTGCAGAAATGCGTGGGGTCTGACTTGTCGGACAAGAACAAGTACCCGACGTTTGCGCGCACCACGCCGTCCACGTCCAAGGTCGCCAAGTCCGTCATCTCCATCCTGGACCACTTCAACTGGAACCACTTCACCATCATCGTGGGAGACGCGCCCAAGTGGCTCGAGGCGGCGCAGACCCTCAAGGTGCGGACAGCGCCTCAGAGCGGTGGGCGCGTCCGAGTTGTGCACGTATGGATCTGCCGTGCGCACTCAGATGCGGTGACCGGATGATCTGTCTTGAGTTGAAATTATTTTGACTCATGAGGGGGCATTTCTGAGAACGTTGTTCCTTTGAGATGTAAAGGCTGGGCGCACATAGAGCGTTTGGCGAGAAGTTGTAGTGAAATTGTTCGGTTTCAAGATGCTGCCCTCCCCCACCTCAAAAAAGAAAGAAATAAACACCTTTCGTGGACCCACACACGAGTCTGTGCGCCGCGCCCTGATGTCCCTCTGATGTCTGGGTCTTCGATCGTTATCATCCTTTTGTTTATCATCGAGCTCGTCCGGCCCTGGGCCGGTTCTTGCAGATTACGCACGCGCTGACTTTGCTTTGTGCTTCCAGGACTTGGCGAAGGACACGGAGGGGTTTCTGCCCCCGGGGGAGGAGCCCGAAACGCGCGAGTTTGCGGAGCCTTACGTGAGCGGGCGCAACAAGGATTCGCCCATGAAGGACCTGGTGCCGGAGACCGCGCACAAAACCAGGAGTGAGTTGTGCTGATACACACTCAGGGGCATTCACAGATACACACGCACGCACAAACTCACCAATACGAGCACACTCACACCGGGCCATTTGTTGGACACTTCTATTGTCCTTGTCATCGCTTTGCACCCAGACAGGACAGATGTCTTTCGCTTCGTGCTGTCAGCTTTTCTGCCCCCTCCGTCCCACCACAGCCACTCAAGGCCCGACTTCCTTCTCCTTCAGGTCAATTAGTTTGATGAAAAAGCGATTGCGCGAGGTAGGATATGAGGTAGGAAATGACATAAGCCTGCAGACGTGACCACTGAGCTGCTGCAAGGGGTCTGTAGGGCCGTCCACGCAGTGCAACGGAGTGCATGCAGTGTACGAGAGATATGGTGTTGAAGGAACGAAACAAGCGGCATCGGCAACGCAGTGACAAAACGGTGCACAAGCACAATCTTGTAGCTCCCAGTTTGCAGCTTCCTCCACCCGAGGCTGGTCCTTCCATCTGCTGCAAGGCTGGAGTGACAAATACCACCGCCGAACAGTGGAGTACCAGGGATGACAGCAAGAACTTCACCTCGGACAGAAGTCCTGATTGGGTCCACAAAGTTGTTGGTGAAGTGACACGTGCGACGCCTCCTTGGCAGGCATCTTGTGGCTTCACGTGACAGAGATGTTGTTTTGTGTCCCTGTGTTTTGAGAGGTCCGTTCATTTTGATGAGTGAAAAGCAAAACGGAAGAACGGCACAAGCACAGGTTTGAGGATACATTTTTTGAAAGAAATGCAGACTACCGGTACTTGCCATTTTGCCAAATAGCAAGTGCATGGAGCACAAGAACTACAGCCAACCTACGGGAGTTCGTGTCTTCTGTGTGTGGCAAGGTGCTTTGTTTGACTCTCGAAACCTGAGCATCCGACAGAAAGGCAGAGGGAAAAGCACTTCTCTCCTCTCGTGATCTGTCTCTCGATTCCGCCTCGGCGCAGGAATCTGTGAAAGACGCGGGATCCCGACGACGCCGTCAGCTGGAGGCGTCTCACGCCGATGGCGCCCGATCTGCACCGACTCGGGATCGGTCGCCGAAATGGGTTGTTTCCTCCTCTCACGCAAAGTTGTGATGTGGAGCGGGAAGGATCCAAACGGAGAGAGGTTGCCAAATCTTCGGGTCTCGACAGGAGAAACAGAAGACCTGGAGGGTGCAAGAGTGGGAAAGAAAAGGCCGTTGCGGTCCCTGCTTTTTCCAGTGCACAAAAGACCACAATTGCCCTTCGCACTGAGCTGCCATGGTGAAATTTAGATTCTGTAGGACCAAAAGAGCTGTGTACACGCAGCTCACTTGGGTGGTAACAACTCATGTAAATATCTTGAGTACGACCCTTTTCGTTATCGTTGTATTCCGTTTTTCTGTCACTTCCTTGTGTCGTGACACTTCTTGAGTACATTTGGGTGAAGCGTCCGTCCAGCTGTTCGTGTGCACTATGGATCTGTTCCTCCGAGAAACATGCCGAACTTGCAAATCTTACTTCCCTTCAAAAATTCCCAGCAGGAACTGCACCCACGAGTAAATATTTGTGTGCTCTGGGCGCGTGTTGCGGCGCTCAGCCCGCGGGGCCGGGGACGCCTCCATCAAACACCGCGGGAAACGTAATGATGTGGACCGCAGCCCCGGCGTGTTCAGTGTCGGGGCGCTCAGATGGCAACTTCTCACGCTGATACACACCCATGCACAGAAAACAACTCACTTGCCGGAGGGACTCTGGCCAGTTCGTTCAAGACGGCATCAAAATATGTGGGTCAGAGACCCAAAGTGGAACCATGGGGTCTGGGTCCCAAGTACCCTGTCCATCCGAATGAAGGACGAAGTCATTTTCGACAAAGTTTTGTGCAAACAGACACAGCTTCATTTCCCGCGTTTCTGTTTTGAAAAAATAATCAAAACCCCACGAGATGTTCATCCCAATGCACAGCTCTAGATTCCCAAAGGCCAGCTGTTGATTTTGCTTCCTTTTCTCGCGCAGTCTACGTGTTCTTCGGCGCCTACTACGCGCTCATCGACTTCGCGCGCACGCTCGCCAAGCTGGAGAACAAAGCCGACTACGTCGTCATCTCCGTCGACGAGAAGACGGACCGTACCAACAACACCCTCAAGTGTGAGTCTGCGGCAGATCGAACGGGCCCAGGAGACCAGGACACTGTGTGCGAGTTTCCTCTGAGCGTGCTGCTTTGGCTCAGCTGAACATCCCACCAAGAATCAGTGTCGTTTTCTCTCAGAACTGTTGGAGTACCTGGAGACTAGTTTGCTTTGCCTCTGCAGACGACGAGGTGAAGTTGACGCACCTGCACGACGCGGCGTTGGACGCGTTTCAACAGGTGCTGATCCTGCGGCCGCGCCACCCGGGACACGCCAGCTATGCAGCCTTCAAGAAGCGATCCATCCACTATTCCATAGAAGTGTTCGGATCCCCGAAGCTGCCCAAGTCTCTCTCTGTGAGTTTCGTCCTTGGTGAACCCAGCATCCAAACGTTCGTGCGTGTGCGTGTGCGTGTGTGTTGCTGTGGGATGATATTTTTGAGCTCAACGATCATGTGGCAAGGTCCTTGGACACGTTTTCTTCTGTCGGCAACGCTGAAACGTTGGCGTCTCTCTCGTCGCGCAGGCGCAGATCCCGGTTCCGCTGACGAGCGCCTATCTGTACGACGCCGTGCTGCTGTACGGGGAGGCGCTGAAGGCCGTGCTTCTCGAGAACGGCTCCGCCAACAACGGCACCGCCATCTTCGAGAATCTCAAGTCTCGCCAGTACGACAGTGAGTCTGCGTCTTCAGTTTGCGCAACTTCTAACACGAAAAAGGGACACCAAAATTCTGTGATGCGCAATGAAAGAGTGGCGCGATGGACACGTGTGTAAAACCTTCTAACGCGCATGCGCAGGTATCCAGGGCTTCACGATGTACTTGGACGAGAACGGAGACACGGAGACGAACTACACGATCCTCGCGCTGAGTCGTGACTTACCGAGCAGACTGACGCCCGTCGGATACTTCACCTCCAACGAGCAGGGCATCCCGGTGAGTCAGTGTTGTCCCTCTGCGTGAGTACACACTGTCCCTGTCGTGAGAACCAACCTTGTCAGGACTTTTCCCCTCAGAGGATTTTCCTTTTCAAGTAGTGAATGGTGGTCAGGGCTGTCCACAAGAACTGTTCTTGATGAACCTCTTGCTCCAAGAATACCTGAGAACTGAAATACGCTGAAGGACGTCCTTGGTCCCACGGGTCCGGATCGAATTTCCTCTGACAAAATGGCAGAAGGATTTCTGTGCATTTTTGCAGACGGTGCAATTTGAGAGGGAAATCAGCTGGATCAAAGGGGAACCACCTCCCAGCAAACCGAAGTGCGGCTTCAACGGGGAACTCTGTCAATTCAAACCAGGCAAGTCGGACGGTCTGCTGTTCTCTGCTCCAACCACTTGGTTGTCTCAGACCAAATCACTATGAACCAAGAGGGAGGGACCTCAGTGTTTGAAGGTGTGTTCTGTTTCAGATTGGCCCATTGCTGCTGTGTGCACTTTTGCTGGTTTGGTGATCATCATTGTGACGACGTTCGCTGTGAGGTGAGGTCATTCATGCTGATGAATCTACACTTGTCTTTTCGTCGGTGTCTTCACTGTGAAAATCGTGTGAACGCGTGGCCATTTATCTTCACCCAAAACCTCACTTTGTATTCTGTACGTCACCTACGCTCTTCCGTTTCAGGCACTACCTGTACGAGCAGAAGCTGTTGTCGCTGCTGTGGAAGATCGACGGGAAGGACCTGATCGTGACGAGCGGCTCGGTGCACGACAACGTCGGCATGTCGCACTCGTCCACGTCGGAAAGCCGTCCCAAGGTGAGCTTGGAGCGGGCGGGGTAATGAGGTGGGGCGGCAGGGCAGGGCAGGGGAGCAGGGTTGGGCGTCCCGCCGGGTGGGGCAGCAGGGCGGGCGGACCGTCGGAGCGGGACAGGGCGGGAACAATGAGAGATGGATGACCTTCACCGAGCACAGCGAGCAATGCAGAAGCAGTGGCGTTGAAGCCGCCTGCAGGACCGCAGGAACAGGAGACGGCGATTCTGCTCTGGGGAAAATCATCAGGGCATGGACCTCCAGGTACAAGAGCGGGGGAGTGGGTTTGAGTTCAGCTGGTCGCAGCCTGAAGTGAACTGAGGCCGAGTTCACACAGGATGTGCCACGCATTGTGTCTTTCTCTCTTGCAATGCAGAATCCACCCGCGTGTGCCCTGTGTGAACCTGGCCTGCAGTGAGTTCCTTCTTCTGCGCCAAGAGTGGAATTCACTAACAGCCCGTCGCTTTCGTATTCGATCAGGCAGATAACACAGATGATACGGACGAAGCTGTTTGGGTTGGGCAGCGATACTTTGAGGACTGAAAGTTCAAAACAAAGCGATAATCACTTGTCATCCCACCTGCCTGTTCTCAAGACACAAACGAACTGAGTCGCGGACAGACACACACACTTCCTTCGCCGGAGAACAAAACACTTGACATTCTGTCATTACCTGGGATCAGAAGTTGGGGGAATCACGTGTTTCTCTGCTCAGGTGTGGCCCATTTCACACGAGCGCGTCACTTCTCGAGTGGACACAGGCCCAGAGAAAGGCGGCGTCCTCACTCATGATACTTGATGAGAACGTGTTGAAACCCGAAATAGCTGAGGGTGGAACACCTCACGTGACACGGTTGAACCTGGGTGACCGGCTCCCGTTGTTCGTGTCGCAGAAGAAGACGTACATCGGGCGCTTCAGCTTCATCTCGAGCGAGGACGGGAGTCGAGAGGAGACCCGCCTCGCCGCCGCCGCCAGATACGACGGTCTCTTCAAAATAGCCTCCTTCAAGGTACGTGGAGCAAAACATCCCATCCTCAGAGCTCCCGCAGAAATGACTCAGTAACCCCAGTGAATCTCTTGTCCATGTCCTCTGGGATGTGCCACCATGGTGCCTGGAAGTGCAAATAAATTTCTGCCACTCCCACGAGTTCCCGAGCAGTAAAATTTGTTGTGCAACAGGGACCCCGCAAATTTGAAAGACCGGCAGCTGTTTTGTTGTGGCCTTTTGTGTGTGAAGGTCCAAAACTGAATCCACCAAGGCCCGACACTGTGCTGAACACTTTGCGGAGAACAACGAGAGTGTTTCACAGCCACTTGCCTGACAAGAGTCGGGTTATTATTGTGCTGAGTACCTTCTCCAAACCCACTTGGTCTCATTGCAGGGTCAAGTTGTGGCTGTGAAGTTTCTGAAGAAGAAACACGTTGAGATCACCCGCAACGTGCGCAAGGAGCTGCACCTGCTCAAGGAGATGTCGCACGACAACATCAACCGCTTCATCGGCGCATGCGTCGACCCGGGCAACATCTCCATAGTGACTCAGTTCTGCGCCAGGGGAAGCCTCAAGGTGTGTGTGTGTGTGTGTGTGCGTGTAAGTGCGTGTGTGCGTGTGTGTGAGGTGCGGAGGTTTCAGTTTTCTCAGCCTCAGAGTGTTAGCACACGCACACGTTCAATGACGTTGCAGATCCCTTTTCCCGCAGCATTAATTTTGCTGCAAAAAGTAGTTCAATTGGCTCCCAGGAGCTTTCCAAAAACATCAGAACGAGCGAAATCGGACACAATCCGGTGGATGGGGTCTTTGACCCCCGGAGTTTCTTTGTTCTCCCTGAAAGGAAACTTAGCACCAACCACAAACCTTCCGCTGCTGAACTGTTAGTTTTGATCGCCCGAGGCGACAAGGTCAATCTGCAATCCCTCAAGCGCACGTCACAACTCCTGCACGACAATCGAGGGCTTGCAACTGGACAGTTTCTCTGCAGTTATGTCTGCAGTGATTTCTTCGTTTCCAGATCTCACATCAGCTGGAGCATTCAGTCACCAAATCCTCATGTCCTCCCTTACCAATCTCACTCCGACCGCACTTTTCCAATTTTTGAGAAAGGAATCAGTGAATTTGAAGTGCTGTCCATCAACTGTTGAAAGCTGACTCTGTTGCACGGCACGACCAACAACGGTAACAGCGGTACTCCTGAGATCGACCGAGAGTGACCCGCTGTCACCGCACTCGCATGAACACTGATTCATTCTGGCAAAAAGTGTTTGATTTTAGGCCTATTTTTGTGAGGATCCTTCAGGTGCTGCGTTCTGCTGAACTGAGGATGAACAACACCCGTTGACTTAACCGCAGACGTGCACTCAAACAGACGCATTTGTGGCCGTCAATTTTCTACAGTACTGCAGTGTGAAGTGTCAAGAGTGGCCTGGACAATTTGTTTTCGTTGCAGGATATTCTGGAGAATGAAGATTTACACTTGGACGACATGTTTATTGCATCACTCGTGTTTGACCTGATAAAGGTATTCATACAAACTTATTGTAATCCACTTCAGATTGACACGTTGTTTGCTCGGGGAAAAACAGATTCCAGAATATGTGTCAGAATGTGACAGATTGAGTCCGGAGTGTGCTTCAGCCAGTGCTCAAAAGCCAAACTCGAGAATCTGTGGGCCGTTTTGCTACATTCAAATCCTGTTTCTTGATTTGCAACGACTGCCATTGGCACGCAGTAAAGAAGCACCTGGAAAGATCCAATCAATGTATCTTGTCAGAATACTCATCATCAACAGAAACTGAGCAGTGGCCTCCGGCGCACTGAGTCCCTCTTCAAACTTTCAAAGTTTTTGCGCCTCAAAGACAGCCTATAGAGACAGACAGACAGACAGACAGACAGACAGACAGACATACATACATACATACATACATACATACATACATACTTACATACATACATACATACATACATACATACATACATACATACATACATACATACATACATACATACATACATGTACGCAAACAACACGCGCACAGTTCCATACACAGAGCCTGTATCCCACAGGGCATGATCTACCTGCACGACTCAGAGCTCGGCTCACACGGGAACCTCAAGTCGTCCAACTGCCTCGTCGACTCGCGCTGGGTGCTGCAAATCTCCCACTTCGGGCTCCACAACTTCAAAATGGCCGAGGTGCCCACCCTCATGGAGGAAGAAAAGTACTACAAAGGTACATGTTGTGATCTGGCGAAGTCCGGCCTGCAGGACAGAAGCTGCTTCCTGTATTTTCCGTCTTGTGTAGTGTTCACAGGATTGGAGAAACATGTTGTGTCAGACAGTTCCTGAGATTTTATGGTTTCCGGGTCGATATTTTGGTGTAGACTTGATTGTAGCTGAAGGTTTGGTGAGGCAAAAATGGGAGAAGGTGATCATTACAGACAGAGGCGGATTCGTGGGTACAAGCTGAGTTCCAACGTCACAAAGTACAGAATTACTTCGCCCCATTGTGTGCAACTTTGTCGGGGGTATATGAGACCAGTAAAGCCGCTGAATCCACCGAAACTGTCCAATCCTGTACCACACCCGCAGGATCCTTGGGTGTTGCGCATCCAGAGTGCTGGAAATCACGATATCACACGACAACCCTTGGCATAACATTCTCCTGCACCCTGTACCCGTCAGGTCTGATGTGGAAGGCGCCGGAGCTGCTGCGTGACCCGTACTGCCCGCCGCAGGGCACGCCCAAGGGAGACGTGTACAGCTTCGCCATCATCCTCTACGAGATCCACGGCAGAGCCGGGCCCTGGGGACACACGCCTTACTCCGCCAAAGGTACCACACTTGGGTTTCTTGTGCGTGTGAAGAAAATATGCAGAATATGCACGGAAAACGCCGAAGAATTCATACGATATGGTACGGTAAATTTTGGGAAGGGGCGGTGGGCGAAGGTTTGTCTGAGGTTCCACAAGGGTGTGGTGTCAGATTTGTTACTCTTTCCTGGCCTTCTTAATCTTATTTTCAAGTTGTGCTTTCGAGTTTTCTTGTCAAAACCACAAGTACATTTTTCTGACAGTCAGGCATCTTGGTTGTGTCACGGTTTCCAGTGTCTGACTGTGATCTTTAGGCCTTTAGATCCATTCGAGGAGATACTCACGTACTCTCAAAGTTCGCTTGCATTGAGTTGGTTCCAACAGAGCAGAGAACTCATTCACTTGTGGTTGATGACCTCCTTGAGCAGCGCTGGTAATTCCCACTTCCGGTCCTTCGGTGCGTCAGGCAGCCCGTGGAAACGAGTGAATGTTCAGTTTATGTTTCCTGAGCTCAAGAGTTCATTCAAGCCTCTGGTTTGTGACCGACATAAACTTCGCAAGCAACACAAATGGTAGATCTACGTGGCAGCTCGGCCAAGAACACAACGGAATGCGCACGTTCGTGGTTGGAAAGTGTCGTTTTGGAGGCTGCTCACGGAAAAGGATTCCGAAATACACACACTCGTCCTTGCCCCAATTAAACGTGCGTTGTCTGTGCGGTTGTTCCCCGCAGCGGTGGGCATCTGACCCCCTTGACCCGTGGAAATTGTACTCTCAACGAGAAAGGTTTTCATTTTGTCTGGGTGCAGCACTCGTGAGGTCGGACCAAATCCTGAATCGACCCCAAATGCAAGATCACCCACATGTGATGATGATCAGCCCCCTTTCCTTTCAACCAAATCCTGCATTCGGCTCTGACAAGTTCTGCTGCAACTGTGCAGAGATCGTGGAGAAGCTGAAGAACCCCCCGGAGAACTTCGTGCTGCGGCCGGACACGTCGGTGCTGAAGAGCGAGGCCTTCATCGTGCGCTCCATCCAGGAGTGCTGGGGCGAGGACAGCGAGGCGCGCCCCGACTTCAAGTTTATCCGACTCCGACTCAAGCCCATGCAGAAGGGCCTGTGAGTGTGGACGATAGAAACACATCTTGAACCCAAGAGCTCTGAAGGGTCTTTGAGTGTGCGCAAGTACCTAGAGTCACGTCTGGTCTTCAGTACTCGTGAGTTGAGAACGGGTACGCACAGGCAGCAATTGATGAAGTGCGTGTCATTTTTCAAAGCCACTTGTACAAAGTTTGCATTGGCCCGACTCTTTCCACGCAGGCGCTCCAACATCTTCGACAACATGCTGGCGATGATGGAGAAATACGCCAACAACCTGGAGAGCACCGTCGCGGAGAGAACCGCGCAGCTCGTCGAGGAGAAGAAGAAGACGGAGGCGCTGCTGCTGAGGATGCTGCCTCCGTGAGTAAAACCCGCTCCCAACTCGGAATGTCCCACATTTCTTATTCAGACGGGCACGCGCACGTACACACATACCGGATTGTCCCACGTTTTGGCGCAGGTCGGTGGCGGAGCAGCTGAAACGCGGCGTCCCCGTCATCCCGGAGCAGTACGACTGGGTCACCATCTACTTCTCGGACATCGTCGGCTTCACGTCCATCTCCGCCGAGAGCACGCCCATGCAGGTCAGTTCACACTCACGCCCATGCAGGTCAGTTCACACTCACGCCCATGCAGGTCAGTTCACACTCACGCCCATGCAGGTCAGTTCACACTCA
>JAAUXT010021840.1_pt1 | contig 17907 bp, 15 predicted proteins | sample 7278171 | NCBI WGS metagenome assembly JAAUXT01 (sample SAMN14350112, study PRJNA611818) | marine sediment metagenome | isolation source: surface marine sediment (1.8m) | place: French Polynesia: Moorea | collected 2018-08
CAACGCTAGCCCACGCAACAGTCACGCACAAACAGACGCACACTCGAACACACACACACACACACACACACACACACACACGAGCACACACACCAGCCTGCACAACAGTCACGCACACACAGCTGCACCCACGCGTGCACGCACACACACACACACACACACACACACACACACACACGAGCACACACACCAGCCTGCACAACACTCACGCACACACAGGTGCACACACGTACGCGCACATACAAACACGAACAGACAGACAGACACACACACACACACACACACACACACACGCACGCACCTGTTCCTCATGATGGAGGGGTACGGGTCTCCCCTCCCACACGTGCACTCGGCGCTGTGCAGCGAGTCCTTGCGGCGCGTCGGGCACACCGGGCTCGAGTGGCGTCGCAGCGTCGGGCTCCCCGTGTCGAACGTCACCACCGACAGGCGGCGCGGCATGTGCGGGGACAGGCAGTCGGTCGAGTCCATGGGGCCGCCGCCCCAGTCCTGCCGCAGCACGCTCAGCTGCGACTCCCGACTCCCTGTAACACAGAGCAGAGGATGTACCAAAGGAGCCACAGATCCAGGGGTGGGTCAGTCGTGAATCCAAGGGCAGATCAAAGGGTGGTTGCAGGGGTGGGATGGTTCATGGCATTTATCCAGCGAGAATTATCCAGGGACAAACCAGGGACAAACCCTGTTGGAGGCAGGCCAACCACAAGGAGGATCTGAACACAAATATATTTCATCGCGAAGGAAAGTGATTTTTTGTTCTCAGCAGGGGGTTTAGAGCCTGAGGCTTGTTGCCCCCTCCTGTCCCTTTGTCCCTCACCACATACCAAGGGAGATGTCGGCGTCCCAGTCGGACTCCCGCGGGGAGAAGTCCCACATACGGGAGGAGAGGTTCGACGAGGCCCGGGAGCCGCGGCTGCGCGACGACCGGCTCCCCGCGAGCGAGTAGTCGGACGGGCACGACAGGCGCGAGAAGTCGCTCGCCACGTCGCTGTGGATGATGATGTACTGCCGCGAACCTGGGACGAGAGGAGCAGAGATGCCTGTTGTGGTGGTGGAGCGCTTTCATTGCAAGGACTTGGTGAAAGAGGACAAGGAGGGATTGAAACTTGCACGCACACATCTGTGGGGTAAAGCAACAAAGTCGACACCAGCCCGTGACTTTTACTTCCCAGACGTGACTGCCTCACGTTCTACTCCATCCGAACTGAGCCCACCAGGGGAAGCTTCAGAAGAGATGACGGCATTTCCATTTGACGCTGGCGTACTTACTGCCCCTGTTGTCTCCCACTGACACAAACTATACTCTTGGCGAACTTCACCTGCAGCCCTCTCTGACGACTTGTGACCCAGCTGACCTCCATGGACTGGCCCAGGTTGTTCTACAGCCACTGACCCAAGAGCGCGCCCCAACCAGCCTCCACTTACTCAAATGGCTCAGCGACCCGTCCTGTCCCTTACCCACCCATACCCAACAAACTGACCCCTACTGCGGGTGGAGCCGGAGCAGATGCTGGCGCGACCGTCGGAGCCGAAGTCGAGCGTCTCGATGCGGGAGATCTGGATCCCGGGCAGCTCGAACGGAGGCTTGGCGTCCGCCATGGAGGCTCGGGAGCGCCTCCGACTGTCGGGGTCCTGCGACACGAGGAGGGCGTGGTCAGTTGGGTGGGGTACCGAGAAAGAGCCAGGTGTTGGATCAGATTTTATGATTTTGAGTTGATGAGGGCGGCTGTTTTTACGGTTAGTGTTCCAATGCAATGACTGGTGAGGTCACTTTCTGTGTGAATTCTGTGAGTACGAAGAAAACAAATTTGCACGTCCACGGAAACACTTTGACCAGTTCACACAATGTACATCAGGCTCACACTGCTGTGGATGCATCTCGAGTTCTGACTGAGCGCTGACGCCATTGGCCACTGTTGAGCTTGTTTGAGTAATTTCTGAGTTTTGAGTGAGTACTGCTGTGAGTACTGACCTGCTGGAAGAGCTTCTCGTACTGAACGCTGCTGTAGCGACGCTTCGACGCCTCGCTCGGTGCGCGCGACGACCGACGACTCTCCGAGTACTCAGAGCTGCAAGTACCAAACGCATACACGTGATACGTGTACACTGCAACTGAACATCAGGTAAGGACGAGTTGGAAACACCACGAACTCCTTTTTCGACCGAAATCAGTTTTGGAAGTTTTCAAGGTTCCGTTGGGTTGATAGTGGGTCGTGGTCGATACAAACTGTTCGAAATGGACGTGCCCAGATGTACATGATATGTACGTTGGCCAAACCAACACTGACATGTTGAACGAGCGCAACAAGGCGGTTTCTGTTTGCGGCGGAGAGGGGTCGCCGGGTCTCTCTGCAAAGTGACACGTATCTGCATGGCAACTGTGAGGGAGAAGGCCGAGTTTGAGCAGAGTTGAGACTACAGGTTCTATTTGTGGACTTCTAAATGGCTCTGCAGCAAGCTTGGGTTCACACAAAACACGTTGTGCGTTGGACACGTGTGTGAAGCTGCAGAGCAAAGCTGTCGCAGCGCTCATTGGCTTGTGCAGTGACGTGACGCGTGACGCATCCAGTGTGAATCCAGCCGCAATACGAGCACGGAGAGTCCCGGAAGAGGGTCATGATCCCACATCCGGTCGGGAGCGGTTCCGGAGACTCGGGTCAACTGCGCTCCGCGGACATCACGTCCTAATTGCGACCTGCGCTCGCACAGAGCAGTGGGTGTCACGAGGTCTGGTGAAGGGGCGGACCCGGGAAGATGAGCAGGGAGTCCAAACCCTTCAACCCGGGTCACACTTCCGACAAACAGTTTCTTCAGTGTGAAGATTTTTGGTCTGATGAGATTTCGAAATGACACGGAAAAAATTCCCTTCATTCGTTTGGTCCCAGAGATTAGCCCCAACAGGCGCAAAAGATTGAAAAGGTTTGGCTGAACATGGAGGCTCGTCTCACGGGGCAAGCTTGAAATTGTCGCATTTTTGTGTTGTAGAGCCAGAAAAATGAACACTGCTGGTCTTTTTGCACTGCGGGATGCACAATTGGGTTCCACATCATCAGGTGAAGCCGTGAGCTCTTTGGTGGTCAATGTTTGAGACTTTGACCAAACTTCTGTTGAGTTTACACAGGCGTGGTCAAATATGACGCACTGAGGTCCGTCCAGGAAAAACCCTATTCTTTTTGGCTGAAGTCGACAAGTTAGTTGGTGTCGTGAATCTGGCAGTCAAGTTTGCGAAAACCGTGGAATGGGAAATGCGTGGACGAACCATGTACACGTACGTAACTCTCAATTGTTTCGTAAGGTAATCACCGGTGTCCATTTTCTGTAGTGTGGCTTCCTGAGCTGGTAACTGAGTGCGTGGGCCAGATTCATTTGCCACGAACACTTCAGAGAGGGATCAAGTTTGTCCACAGGAAGTCTCTTATGCTCTCCCGTTGAAAGTTTTCAAAGTGAGGACAGGTCCCCTCCTCTGGGGGTTTGGACTTCAGCGGTTCTGGGCTTGTTGCGATGTGGGAGGCGTCCAGCTGTGTTCTGGTTCTGACTACAGGCATCTTGACTCCGAACCCTAAAGGTCAGGACGTGCAAACAGAATTGTGAGGGGATACGCTGGAGCACGTCTCCTCTAGACCAGCCCAGCTCCAGCACTGTTCACAGAGCGAGTGACGCTTGCAGGGCTGTTTGCGCGTGAAACTGACAGAAGATGCAGCGTGGGCGAGTCGTGTACACCGCGGGTCTTCTAATGCCCAGCGACAGGATAACAACCGCCATCAGCGATGACCACAGAAGGGTGAAGACAATCAGACTTCCATTTTCGTTCACAGGGTAAAGCCAGGATTTTGTTGATGACAAACCTTGCAGGGAAGAGCTCTATCTTCAGAACATTGCTGGAACATTGCTGCTGCAACAGTGATCTGAACCCAGAAAGCAGAAGAGGAGAGAGTTTGGGTTGTCGGAGGCCTTGCTCTTGGCTTTTCTGGATCCTCCCAGAGACGTCAAACCATCTGACTCAAGTTTGTTTGGAGCGCTTTGTTGTAGCAACAAGCACGATGAAAGCAAATGTGCAGTGAGACCAGTGACTGGGAAGACGCATAATTCCTTCTGGAGGGACCCTTGGTGGAGTATTCAAGGGGCGCCCAACAACGAAACGTGTGAACAAAGAGAGACCTACCCGAGACTCACACACACACGCACGCACACACACACACACACACACACCAACTCACCTGAGATCGAGGGTTCTCTGGGAGCGCAGTTTCATCAGCAGCTGCCTCCGGAGACTCGGGTCCTGCAGCATCCCGGGCGAGATCACCTGCAGCACGGGAGACGGGCAGGGTCACGGGGAGCCTTATTGGGACACAGGGATGGAAGGTAAAAGCGATGGGAGTCCTGCTCATCACCTGGCCCAACAGCCCAATTCAGGGCGCACCCATTGTCATATTGCAGCCACACACACACACACACACACACACACACACAAACAAACACACACACACACACAAACACACACACACAAACACACACACAAACACACACACACACACGCACGCTGAGGGAGAGTTTGCAGTCCCCTTCAGCCACCTCACACACACGCACACATGCACACACTGATTGTGAGTGATCAACATTCCTCAGTTCCATCTTCTCCCACACTTTCCTCACCACACACCTCGCCACCCTGAATGCGTGGTACTCACAGGATTGTTGAGTATGTCCATAGCGAGTGCGTGCAGCTGCACGCGGTCTCTCAGCTCGAACGCGTGCTGCTGTCTCTTCCACTCGAGGTTCCAGAGACGGGAGAAGACGCACCCGATCACCCACATCACCACCGTCATCGCCAGGCACGTCGGACCCAAGACCTGCAGCAACATAGTGACCTTCAGCATCTTTGTTTGAAATGAATGTGGTTGCGTTCACCCACAGGACAACTGTTGCAGACAGGCAAATCTGATCTGGAACCAGCAGCACTTGTAGGGGAGGGTTTTGCCTAACAACACTCCTCTGGCTGTTGCTGGATTTGCCCACCTTCCCTGAGCTTACAGCTTCATGTTCGCAGTGGCACCCACAGGATACCCAACCTGCAGGTCAGACTGAAGCCGCCAACAGGTTGTTCCCACCTGCAGGCTGTGCGCACCTCCACACTGTTCTTATCTTCAGGCCGACCCCGTCTTTTCTTCTACGGTTGTTCCTGCGTGGTGACCATTCTCACCCGAAGGCTGTTTCTGCCCCTCCTGCTGGTTGTCCCAGCCTACAGGTTGTACGAACCTGCAGCGGGACCTGCTGGCGCCGCTCGATGCCTGTGTTGCTGAAGCCGAAGACTGTGATGAGGACCCCGACGATGAAGAAGGCGACGGAGAAGAGGAACATGCAGCGTCCGACCGTCTCCAGGGTCGTCCACCTGACACAGAGCACCGGGGTGTCAATTGCATTCCCTGTGAGAGAGCGTGTAGCCTCGGAAACAATTAATTTGCCTCGTGGAGATGAGCCACACTGCCCACTCAGAGTCACACAATGAAGCATTCAGGAGATCGCTGCAGGGTGGGCCGTAACGGAGTGCTGTGAGGTGAATTACAACTGGGGAGTGATCCACTACTGCATACAGGGGCGGATGCGTGGTCATGTCCAGAGATACATCCGGGAAGTCCCAACAGACCCTACACTCACCTTGAGATTCTCAAAGAGCTTGCGCGAAAGCAGGAGTCGCTCAAAATTTTGTTTACTCCCACGGTAAAGTTGAGATCGAGTTAGAGCCTTCTGTGGGGTGAGGTCCCCAAAGAACCAAATTCTCAAAGAAAATTTGAGCAGGCAACAGGCGTGCGAGAAATCCTGCCGCGTTAATTATCAATCAGACAGGACTGACCTCTTGGACATGGCCATCATGTTGTTGTGCGTGTCCGAGTCGATGCTCGACATGGAGGAGCGCGACGTGCCCGACACCTTGCGGCGCGCGTCTCGTACCGTGAGGCGGTCCCCGAACTCGTGCGGCGAGCGGCGCGTCGACCGGTTACTGGGCAACGAAAGGAGAGGCCGTGTTCGATTTGGGGTCTCGCGTTGCTCAAATGTATTGACCAACAACAATCGAATTGAACCACTGCAATGAAAGTGCCTGAAAGCGTAGAAGAAAACCAGAAACTCGGTTTCGCACCTGTTGTTATTGTTGTGGTGGTCGCGCTCGGTTTGCGACGACGCGAACCGTCGGTCCAGCTCGGTGTCCGTCTCGCGGTCCTCCCTCCCGGGGCCGGGCGCGCTCGTCCCCGCCTCCCGCGCACTGCTGCCGGCGGCCGCGGCGCCGCCGCCCGGGCCCCCGTCCCGCTCCTCCCGGTCCCGCTCCCTCTCGCTGTCCCGGGATCTCGAGTACTTGTCCTCGCGTGAAAATCCACCTGCGGAGAGACATTTGTGATGCCAAAGCCTGCACTTTAGAATGTCCTTCTGGGGGAATGGCATCAAACTCATAACGAATTGTCCTGGATTTGTTCTTCCAGTGTACTCCCACAGACCCCACAACCCACACCCTCCCTTCAACATCCGTGCCTCATCCCCACGAGGCATGGTGCCCCCAGTGTCTGTTCCCCAAGAGGCCGTGCCTCAGTGTCTGTCCCCGAGCAGCACTCACCGCGGGCGCGCGGGCTGTCGTCCCCCTCGCCGCCCTCCTCCCGGATGCCCTCGGCGCCCCCGGCCCCCGGGTCCTCGCTGATCGGCACCACCGGGCGGTAGATGACGGTGCACGCCGTATCCACGCTCGTCTTGCGCGAGTTGTCCATCGAGGACTTGCGTGTCACTGGAAAATGTCAAGATGAAGACTTTATTGACAAGTTTCCTCAGGAACAGGCTTTTGGTGGGGTTGAGGTTGCGTCAATCTTCACTAGAAAACAACGTATCACGTCCATCGCACGTCACAACTTCAGGAGTCACGTCATTCGACAGGTCAGAACATGGCGTGACGTTTCATGCCAGAACCTCACGTCAATACGTGACTTCACGTCCATCACAACGTACCCAGGTCGTCGCTCTCACGTCGCGCCTGGATCGGGCTCCGCTTGAAGTACCCGGATACTGACGTCTCCGTGCTGCCCTTGCGGCGGTCCGGCCCCGCGGCTCCACACGGCTCGATGCTCATGCGTCGCGACGATGACGTCAGCGGCGCCACGTCCACGCTGCTCTTGCGCAACGACCCCGTGACGTCATCAGTTTTCCCGCTGTCCCGACGCAGCTGTGTTGGACTGCAATGGACGCGGTGTTTTTTCAACGAGATGTCACGTGTGCGAAAGAAAAAAATATCAAGAAATGCAGCTTGAAACGGTTCTGTGTGAACGTCAAGACAGGGCAACAAAAGAGACGCCCAACACACACGGTTTTACCTGCGTTTGAAGTACATGGAAACGGAGGTGTCGGCGCTACTTTTCCTGCGCGCGCCGCCCACTCCCACTGTAGCACCGCCAGAGGGCTCCACTACACTCGTCTTCCGGCTCCCTGCAACAGAATCACGCCAGATAGCGCAGGAAGCTAAGATTCCGTTTCTGTCCAATTTCTGTGGTTTGTTGTGGAGGTCGTGGAGTTTTTGCTCGGAACACAAGAACAATGCTCGATGTTTCTGTCAGAGATTCAAATTCTTCCGTGCATGGTATCTCAAAAAATTGTTTGCGTGCGCACCTGTGTTTGCGGCGTCCACGCTGGGTTTGCGCGCCGGCGGCGGTGCTGTGACGTCACTCTCGCGCCTGCGCTCTGACGGACTGCGACGGAAGTAGCCTGAAGCAAGGCATTGTGAGAAAATCAGGAACTTTGGACTCTTTTTGCTTCTTTCCAGAATCGTGCGGTGAGTATCACAAAAGTCTTGTGTCTGGACAGTGGGCAAAATATGAACCAGAAAGTTTCTTGGTTTCAATGCCGTTCGCTCCCCTAGCCCAACAGGAATTTCTCTGCCTGTGGGCTGAGTCTCACCGGACGCCACGGTATCCGCGGCTCCGACGGCGCTGCTCTTGCGTCGCTCCAAGTCGCCGGCGGCGCAAGCGACGCTTTCCTTGCGGCGATCCATCTCAACGCCAGCACCGCCACTTTTACGCCGGTCCAACTCGACGCCCGCTGCGTTGCTTTTACGTCTATCCATGTCGGCGCCGCCACCGCCGGCGTTGCTCTTACGTCGGTCCATGTCGACACCGACGCCGCTGCTCTTTCGCCTGTCCATATCTGCGCCAACGCCGCTGGTGGCGTTGCTCTTGCGGCGTTCCATGTCGATGGCAGAAGTGGCACTGAAGGCGGACACGACGGCAAAGGTGGTGTCCTCGACGGCCGCCTGACGGCGCAGCAGACCCGGGCTGCAAAACGCCGCACCAAGGTCAGGATAGTGTGTGTGTGTGTGTGTGTGTGTGTGTGTGTGTGTGTGTGTGTGTGTGTGTGTGTGTGTTCGCGGTCGTGCATGTTTGTGTGCATGAAAACAAGCATGTCAGCAGAGCGACTAATCGTACGAGGTTTGGCCCGTCAACATGAGCACGGTGCACGGTCGCTACGAGGTGGTATCCACATATTCATATCGCTGTCATGATTTGCACAACCTTTCTTGTACTGAACCAAGTGACTCAACTGTGGTTAAATACCTGGAAAATCAAAACAAACAAGCACGCATTTGACAGTGAACAGGGTCAACTTTGTTGACAAACAGTCTGTACAGGTGAGGGTCCCTTGACACTGTTCTCAGACAACAGGTGGAGGGATTTTGATGCCCTCAAAGTAGTTGCCATCATGATCAATGCATTGCAAGGTGTGCCACTTCCAGTCTCTGAAGCACTGCCTCCATCTCCATGAAGGTATTGCCCCCATCAGTCTGTCAACCTCTGCCATGAGCTCATAGACATTGGAAAAGTTCCTGCCACACAGAGCTCTCTTGACAGTGGGGAAAAGGAAGAAATCACAGGGACTTAAGTCCGGTGAGTAAGGGGGATGCAGGATTCTCTTGAAGTTGGTCATCTGCTCAAGGTGCACTGTAGGTTGACAGGTGTGAGGGCTGGCGTTGTTGTCATGAAGCAGGAAAGTAAGGGCCCTCCTTCTCCTCCACATGTGGGGTCTCTTGAGGCGAATATGGGCACACAAATTGCGCAAGGCACGCTGGTACTCGGCTCCTGTGACTGCCCCATTCATGACCCAATGACAGTAAATGAGTCCTCTCCAGTCAAAGAAGGGAATGGCCATCGTCTTCTCAGTGTTCATAGGCCTCCTTGCAACCTGCAGGCGGTCACTGCCTGGCACAGACCACACCATGTTGTCACACTTTGGGTTGGGATTGCAGGTGTGAAACCAACTCTCATCTGCAGTGATCACCCTTTCCAGCCAGCCTTTGCACTCACAGTTCTGAAGAAAATTGACACTCATGGAGACTCTGTTGGCCTTCTGGACATCGGTCAGCTCATGCGGAACTAACTTGCAACTGCGCTTCCTCAATTTTAACTTCCTTTTGAGGATCCTCTGAGTTGTAGTGTAGTTAAGTCCTGTGCATAACGCCAGTCTGGAAATGGTCATCCGGGGTTGGGTTGTAACAGCATATTTTACCTCCTGAACTTTGGTTGGAGCAGTCTTAATAGAAGGCCTTCCAGATCTCTTCAAGTCACGCATTTCCTGTCTTCCATCCTGAAACTGTCTGAAGAGGCTTCTTATGGCTGCAGCCTTGATGGCATCAGGTCCAAAAATGTGCTGGAAATCATGTGCCATGTTAGCTGCAGTGGTTCCCAGGAGCTGTGAGTACCAAACACACACCCGCATCCGCACTTTCCAAGGTACATCGCCCTGAGGCACATCAGTCTTGCGTGCGCTCATGTCCAGACTGCTCCTGTGAATGACAGGAAGCGCGGCAGTCTTTGGCACAGATCAATCAATTGATTGACTATTGGCACTTGTCCTCAGAATGACGCAAGAGGCATCGCAAGAGTCATCGCTCATCTACGCAAATCATGACAGCGATACGAATATGTGGATACCACCTCGTATCGCTTGCCGTGAAAATAACCTTTGCTGTGGCTGCTGATGACCGGCAATGTTTTCTGGTGAGACCAATGGACGTGAACTGTTTCACTGACCTGTCAATTGGACCGATGTAGGACAGCGATCAGTGACCCACCAAATACACCGAATGCAGAAGGCCTTCTGTAACCACTAATTTTCTCTTCGTGCAGTGCCCCAATTGCCAGATCAGCAGCACAGGCAACCACGTTTGCTTTGAGAGCCAATGACTAAATGGTGACTGATGCTGTACACTTCGGAAAGGGAGCAGACGTATTTGTTGAAACTCGCCAAGCTGTGAACACGATTTTGGCCAGTCAACTGAACATTGGTTTTCGTGCCACCACAGCATCAAACAAACATCGGGCAGCAACCCATCTCGTACAGTCAGGCCGATCGTCGATTGCCTTGACGATCGGCACGACCAAAGAAAGTAGCTATGCAGGACTTTCCAACACCTCTTCGTCGGCTCTTTCGCACTGTCCCGACCAACGTGGACCCGCGACACCTTGTACGAAACGAAAGTTTGATTCCAATGAAAAATGCGGCTTTTCACAGCCAAAGCAAACTGACCTTCTGCGCTTGGAGACGGGCTCGGCGGGCGCGCTAACGGCTCGGGTCGTGGCCGTGAGGTGGCGCGTCGCGCTCACCTCCATGAACACCACGCTCTGCATCGGGGCGGGGGCGGCGCTGCATCGAGGCGGGTGGCGCCCCCGTCAGTCTGTCGGCTCAAGTCACGTGGGACGCAGATGTCAACTTCCGGTTCAAAATTCCCTTGAAACACTGACTTCCGGCCAACAACTTCCGGTGTGTGGTATTTCCGGTGACAAGTTTATGTTGCGACTTCCGGCTCTTGTTTCCTTTCAGTACAAACCGACAGGTATTATCCAACAGACGGCAGTGTAGGAGGAAAACTAATCCGTGTGGACTCGTCCGTGTGAACTCGTGTTGTGTCGTCCTCCCCCGGAGCTGTCGCCTTGTTATCTCGTCTCACGCTTGACGTGGGCCGGACACGAAGCTGCGCGAAGCTTCAGTTCACTCCGCTTGGGTTTCACACGGACGCACAATGCGCTTCCTCTCGGTGTCGGGATGACAAACAAGCCTTGTTCAAAACAAGTCGTTTTCACACAGGAGACGTCATGGGCTTCACGTTTTCATTGCTTCAATGGCGCTTCGTCGCTGCGTCGAGACGCAGAGGCATCCAGTGTGAACGAGGCGAAAAAGCTGTTCATGGCCTTCTCGTGAGACTGGATTTTCCGGAAATGTTTTTTCGTTTCAAGTCGTGATTGACTTCCGATGTGGGTGAGTGCGTGGGTGGGAGCAGGCATACACGAGAAATCTCAACTCCGCCTTCTTGAGCAGGCGAATGGCTGTCCCACACCAGACGTTTCATATTGCGTTCGTGGAAAAAGTCAGATGGGCGCTGCCGCCAGTGACGCGTGACGCATCCTGTGTGAACCAGGCCTCAGAGCTCCGTCTCGTCAGCACGTCTCCGGCTCTCACCCGGCTCGCGGCTCTTGAGTGGTTTCTCCTCGGCAGCTGGAGTGGTCCAATCTCGCCAATGATACCTGGTCTGGCCTCAGCTACGCGAAATTTGACGCCGGGTTGACGTGAACGTGGACGTGGATTGGTGGAACAGCGAAAGGACGTGGGATCAGTTCACTTCAGTTGCGAGAACCTGGGCTGAAATGACAGAAAAGAAGACAACATGTCAAGAAACAAATTGAGAAGCAGGTCTATTTGAGATTACCACACCCAAAGGAGGCAGCAAACAATTGGATGATGGAGGTGGGTGCGTGGGTGGGGTGCGCAAAGTGAGATTAGCTGAAATTGCCACAAAATGTTTCGGGTCAAAGGTACAGGTTGTTTGATGTTGCATGTGTGGGTGTTTCCAAAAAGCCAAAAATACATTTTGCCTCCTTACAAAATTCTATTTGTGACTTCTCATTTGTTTACATTCGAAATCGGGTGTTACAAAACACTGCACTTTCGCAACGGTGCGTGAGATGGCATCAGTGGGCGTGGATCTGCAGATGAAATGTCAGTCTTGATTCACGCACCATTCACGCACTCAGCAGCGCTCCCACCAGCTGTGCTCGGATTGTGTTCACACCACATGCACCGTAAGTCGACGAGTCGTGCTCACGCACAGGTCACGGAGGCTGCCGCCGTGGTGTGCGACGTAGCGATGAAGATAGACGCATCTAAAGACCAGCCATAACAGGCGGCCTTGCAATGGACTAAGCCCAAGACTTTGGAAGAGATTCATTTCGACCCCCAGTCTGACGAACTTCTCTTGGCAGGACATTGTTTGAAGGTAGAATGACACAACTTGTTGACTTGCTCGGGACGGAACGCACGGCGCGTCTTGCGTGAGGCAAACCGGAATCCTTCGTCGCGTCGTGTACACAGCTTTGCACCAAAATAGTAAGACGTGGGTTTGAGAAAGACGAGACAGCTTATTTTTGGAACTGGTATCTTTCCAAAGATGGCAAAACGAACTTTTCCTTTTGAAATATCTCGTGCTGGTGTGACAAGGATTTTATTGAATCAGTTATGGACAAATATGGACATAAGTTGTCAACAACACACGAAGAAATAAAAAGGTGGGAATCACTCAACACGATCCATATTCACTGGGTCCATGATCAGAGTGAGCAAGTTGAACGCAAACATCAGTACGCACACCGATCAAAATCAAATTGGGAGGGGTTTTTGAGGAACCTTGCCGTTCATTGCATTTGCCCTGCATCTACTAAACCTTATCACTGTCAAAAAGGTCTTTCTTGGCTTCTTTCTGACAAAAATGCGGTCCTTGAGGTTCCTAGTACCGTGGCCTGATTCGCGAGCACGCACGGAGTCTTTCGCAATCTCCTCCTCTCAGATCCAGGCTCGAGGCCACTAGGTCTGGAGAAACACAGGTGGGCAGGGTCATAGCAAGGGAGGAGGGGTCTCGGAGCTTGGGAACGAAATGGGAAAATGATGATTCAGAATCCATCTGCAAAATTTTAGCCTAACTTTTCGTGGGTGGTGGGAGGGGACGCCCCATGGACTTTACCCTTGATCAACTGGAGGCCTGTCTCAGGTTTCTCTGGTTCTGACTGCTTGAGGAAACAACAAAGAACACCGGGTACACTGTTTTTCGCTGTCACTGTCACCATGAACTTGATCGCACTCGTGCGTTTCGCTTTTGGAGGTGAATGAAGGCAAAGACCTGCCACCTCGTAGAAAGTCCAAGAACAGGTGCACCAGTGCAGCAAAAACTTGACCCCGTAACCCCCTCACTTTGAGCCCCTGCTTCCAAGATTCTAGTTGAGACTGGAAGCTTCAGGTAATTCCATCCAAAAACACACCGATACTTTTGATGTGAAAACCAGGTACAGAAAAGTGCGGCTTCTTGCGCGGGTTTTTTCGGGTGCGAAACTCCGGTCAAGCCCTGGCGCACTGGACACCTGGATCTGCCAAGAGTCATCTGGGGTGTGAATCGAAGAAGGCCTACTTTTCAAAACTGCACAGATCGAAATCCAGGGAAAGAGTAGCGACCTGTCAGAACACGACATGCAAAAGCTTTCAGTTTCAAGTTTGGGTGCACGTCATCAGGAATCCATTTCGCTTGCGATGTTTCTTTTTTCAAACAAGCTCCAGGGCCTTGCTAAGAACTTTGTCTGAAAGTTTTTTTTCCTCAAATGACTTTGACAAAATTCACCGTTGGCAGGAGGAATCCGGTTTCTCGAGAACAAGATTTCACCCGGTCCCTGGATCTGAACGTGGACCTGCCATAACAAAGCTCATTTTCCTGCCGTCTTTGTTCCAAAACTGCCACACAAGTTCACTTCAAGCCTGCGACAGGGAGTGAATCCAAGGAAGACCTTGAGGCCAGGGTCACTCCAGGTGTCCAAACATTTTGCTCGCAATGCCGTGCCGCAATGAGTGCCCGAGATTCCTTCATGGAAAGTGCATGGTCTGTCCACGAATTCCCTTTTGTCTTCAATGGTACCCACAGAGGAAGAACAGGGAATCTGGCAAAAGGTTTTCCTTGTCATGACCTTGTTGACTTTCATTCAAACTGGATGTTGCCGTACCATTTGGGATGGTAAATCTCACAAGTTGATGTGGCAAATCTGGCTTCAAGGATATGAGCGACTTCCCAGAGGGGTGGACTCAATCTCATTTCAACAGTTTCTTCCTGAGCAAGTGAAGGGGCAAGAATTATCAAGATTTCTTTGGGACAGAGACCTGAGGAACCTTGGTAACTTGGTCCACCTATGGACTGCCCTGAGGACCCCTGTCAGTTGCTATGTTCTGAACTCGCAATGACAATAATAACGGCTGCAGAGCGAGAATTCTTGCCTGGCCTGTCGTGACGTTGGGCTTCTTTGATGTTTGCCTTCAAAGCCCTGAGATCACAGGTTGCGCTGCCGCTCAGCTTTTTATTTCGCAGGTAAAATGAGAAAATAGGGAGGGATGGGGGGAAATGGCAAAAACGTACGCACATAAACACGTGGCTGGGATTACTTCCAGAGAGTCAAACCTCTCCAGTGTTTTGTTTTTCTCAAGTGTGCAAAAGTCTGCACGAAATGGAGCGAATGTAATGGAGACTCGTCGTCCGGAGAAACCTTTGTCCTTTTGGAGGAGATAATTACCATTTATTCTGAAACTGTCATTCGACTTTTTTGCTGTTTGTGCACAAAAATTCAGATCTAATTTGTCAAACAAGAGATAGTTCCCTTGATGCACCAAGAAGAAAACGAGTGGAAAGTGCGCAAATATTTTTCACAACGGTTTTAATCTGTGACCCAAATGGGAGAAAAACAACTTCATCACCGTTCACAATCAGCCATTCAGAACTTGGCAGAAAAACAGGCCCAGTTCCCGGAGTGTACGCGGTTGCGAGGTGATGCGTTCCCCGAGGTGAGGCTAATTCTGCACCTGAGAGACTAATCTGTGAGGCAAACAACACCCGTCTCCGGAACACAGGGGCGGATCCAACACACCGAGCAGTACCCAGATTCATGTTTTCCTTTTGGCATGTTGAAATGGTTTTGCTTGAACCTTGAATCCAGGTCAAGAAATGCTAGAATGGGTGGCGGGGGGCTAGGGGTGGTACCCGTCGTCGAGGGTCAGACCCAAGTTTGGAGACTGGACCTTGTCCTGGCGAGCACAGACTTCACTCAAATTCTGGAACCTATGATTTTTTCAAGGTGGTCTTTGTACTCGGAGCTCCTCCCACGGTCGCAGTCCGGATAAAGAGTCGTGTTCTGGGAAATTATAGCAAATTGACACATTCGCTGATGGCAACCTGTACCTTTCCAGTTCAGTCTCCTCGTCGCGGGTTCCACGAGGTACGTGGTTCGTTCACGCTTTCCCATTTTCTCAGTTTTGCAAACTTGACTGCGATTCACCACACCCACTGGTGGGGCCAATTTCACCACACCAACTGTTTTGTTGACTTGAACAAAAAAGAACCGGTCAAATCCAGAGGGCTACCTGGCCCCGAAATACTTGAACAACCCTCCTCCGTTTTGATTGTGTGATATTGATTTTGCTGGATTTTGGTTCCTCTGCTCAAAGCTTTGACCTTCCCGATTGCACTTATCAAGAAATTATGAACGAGGATTTCTGGAAACTCAATAGCAGCAGGAAAGAGATCTGCAAAAATTGCTTCCCGCAGTCGTGTGGAAACAGTTCAAATCTCGAAGCCCAAATTTGGACGTGTGTGGGTGTGACTGATGTACGCGTGCTTCGCCTTGACACGCAATTAATCAACATTAAAAAGTCCTGAAATGAATTCCCAGAAACAATCCAGCAAGTTCCCGTGGAGAAGGAAACAGAGGAAAGATGTACTGTTGCCGTGGACTGTTTGGGCTTTCAGCTCAGGAGACCTGACTGCTGAACGAGTTCATGCTGTTGAAACAAAACCACTTTCTGGTGGCCCACTGTCGCTCAAGATTGCAAAAACCAACTTGCAAAATGTCAGCGTTGCCAACGAATAAAACATATAAGTCAAAAGAAGAGCTTCTGAAGGTTCCGGCCCTGGGTCTTTGAGGTTCCTTACTTCCGCTGAAGACATCTTGCACTGTTTCAAACTGGTTTCGCCGTGCGCCGCAGGTGTGGTCCTTCCATCGGAGAACATCACATTTGAATGCGCGCATTCTGCTCAAGAATCGTCTCGCTTGTTTGGCGAGACAAGTATGAACGCTTCGTTGACGCGTCTGGTGAGAACGCGAGTCCGTTGAGTTGTACGAGGTCTGTTGAAGAATGAACCGGGTCTTTTTGTCTCAAATCAACAAGCAGTTGGCGTGGCTGGCCCCACCGACTGGTGTGGTGAATCTGGCTCCACCAGTTGGTGTGGTGCATCTGGCCCCAGCAGCTGATGTGGGATTATCTGGCAGTCAAGTTTGCAAGAACTGAGAAACGGGAAATTCGTTGACCAACCACGCACAGCAGCGGAGTGCATGGCGCATGCGCTGTGGAGCGGGCGTTGAGCTCGCGAGAACTCTCGCGAGAACCCGCGGCTCTTCCTGTTGCGCGTCTGTTCGCCTCTCGCCACCGCTCCTTCCCCCGAGATGAGCCGGGCTGTAATCAGCCACCTGACCTTTCCTCGGGCCCGGTCCACACCACGTGCGTCGCGAGTTGTGCTGCCCATGTGGTGTGAACGAAGGACACTGCTCTTTCGCTCTGACGAAAACATGGACGTGTGTGTGAATCCTTCCTTGATGCAGATGTCTCCACTTGTGTTCAAGCAGACCACAAATGCAACGCATCGTGTGTCAAGGCCTGTCGAAAACAATGCAGAATACGAGAACCTTCCCAGCAGCGCGTGTTGACGTGGACACAGAGCGCATGACACACCTTACACGAGTATGCTCAATCATGCAGTGGCCGAGACAGCGCGCGTGGTGTGAACGCGGCGTGCTCCAGCCCCGGGAGAGCCCTAATCCTCGCCGCGTGCAGGGGATGGTCAGATGAGCGTCTGCTGCGGGGAGGGAAATGTCACGGGTTCGCCTCAAGCCACTAACAAAGGGACTGACGGACAGCCAGAGGGAAGTTCCGCAGACCAGGCTTTTGTGTTGTACCTGCAGGAAATTAACAATGCAATCTTTGTTGGTTTTTCTGGCTCATTCGCTCGTTCTTAGCGATGAAGGGCTTCTTCGTACAAAACGTAGCGTGCAAGGACATGGTTGAGCTGAATTTTGCTTTCGTCTCACAAACAGACGTTGAGCATGCTCGAGTGAATGACACGTCCAAGACACGTCCTTCTTGCCACGGCACTTGGTGCCTGGTTGCTGTGACGCCAGGTCTTGGTTTCTCTGTCACTCAACCACTCAGTCACTCACACATACAGCTGTACGTGAACTTGATGTATACCACGCTGGCAGTTTCTGGAACTACGAATGCTAAGCACTTTGCGTGCTTTTTTCTGCCAGAATGAACTGTCGACAGTTCCAATATTTTGCCCAGAATGTGGAACTTTATTTTGGCAATCTCTACAAAAAAGTTAGACATGAACAACCATTCAGAGACAAGGAGACAGTCTTATGAAACATGAAGTTTGTTAGACACAAATAGTTCACTTTTGCGGTGATGATGACGACTCTACTTCCAGTGTGAATCTGACCTTCTTGCGAGACTTTTCGACCTCTTGGTCAATTTTTTTCAGAACTGAGCAAAGAGTTGAACATGTGTTGTCACTACCAGTCAGTGGGCAAGGATTTTCATGTGCCTTTGGAGGTAGTGGAGACATCACTTCTTTGACAAATTTGCAGTCATCAGGGGACACATTTTCGTTGACAGGAGCTCTGTGCTTTTTCGGCTCCAAACTTGGGAGACTTTCAGCTTGCTCTGAACTTGCTGAACTGGTGACTGTACTGCTTGCTTTCCGCAACAGATTTTCTGAGACACGTTTATAGTCAC
>JAAUXT010134958.1_pt1 | contig 17903 bp, 19 predicted proteins | sample 7278171 | NCBI WGS metagenome assembly JAAUXT01 (sample SAMN14350112, study PRJNA611818) | marine sediment metagenome | isolation source: surface marine sediment (1.8m) | place: French Polynesia: Moorea | collected 2018-08
ACCACACACACACACACACACACACACACACACACACACACACACACACACACACACACACAGAGGCTCACTCGGCGTCGCTCTCCATGCAAAAGCAACCAACATGACTGCACGGACACACGCAAACAGATGAAACAGGTGCACACACACACACACACATGCACGCACACACACACACACACACACACACACAATGTATGTACCTGCATCCCGTAGCATATGCCCAGAACGGGCACGCCGCAGCGGAAGATTTCCGAGTCGTAGCTGGGCGCACCGTCATCATACACTGAATTTGGGCCGCCTGAGATGATTATCCCCCTGCGAAACATAAACACTTGACACCATGGACTCAAACATGACCGCGTGTATGTGTGAGCGACAGTGAGCGAGCTACAGTTGGAGTGAGTGAGTGAGTGAGTGAGTGAGTGAGTGAGTGAGTGAGTGAGTGAGTGAGTGAGTGAGTGAGTGAGTGAGCGAGCGCTGTTGGATAACAATCTGAGCGCCTCTCACCAGGACTCTGTCGCCGGCAGCACAGAAGTAGCGGCCGCCACGGTGGAACCTGCAGTTTGTGAAGGTGACGGAGTCGTTGTGCGGGTGGTACTTCCACATGGACACAGTGGCTTCTGCCTTCGCCCAGAAACTCCTTTCTGAAACACGACCAGTCAGCAGATGAATGAAGTCCTGAACTACTCGTACAAGGAACGCACAACACTCGTGAAATGATCCATGACCACACCCTGAGTTGAAGAAGGTGCACAAAGTTGACCGAAGCCTTGACTTCAAAGTTCGGCGACAACCACCAAATTCTCAGTATCATTTCCAGTGGTCATTTCGAACGTGCTTCTGTTGTCGCATTGTGTGAAAATTGTGGAATGGGCTCTGATTCCCCTTTTATCCGTGACCTCAACTTTACATTCAAGACAACATCACCCTGCGTGCTGCCGTTGCAGACCTTTCAGCTCAAAAGACTGTGCGGCCCTTTGATGACAACACGCCGATTCTCCTCTCAACAACAGCAAACACTCACTGGGAATTTTGCGGACCTGGTCTATCTCGTACGGAAGACCGTCAGGGTGAGTTCGCGTCATGTAGTGCTGGTTTGCTGTGGTGAAAACAATGACAATTTTGCAATTGTGCAAGAAGATTGCAAACTCAGCCGAATTCGCAGTTTGAAACGATTGACGGAAAACAAAGAAAAATACAGCTTTGATAAGACACAACTCCCATTATCTCCTCCCGTGCTTCTCACAAGAAACAAAAATGTCTGGTGCCTGTACAGTAATCTGCAAAGTTCTGAGACTCCTGTAATTTTCTTTTTTTGCGTGTGAAAGAACTGAAGTACAGTATCAAAGCACAATTCCAAATCACGTGCACAAAGTCGCATCACTCAACCCATTTCTTTGGAAACACCTGCAATTGTTCAGAAACTGATCCATCAAGTCTCCCTTTTGCGAGAGGCGTTATGACTCATAGAGCACCAGAGCACCAGAAGCGCGGGCGACACAGAATGACCGGGACATGAGCGGACCACTTTAAGAAGGACGCACCTTTGACAAAGACCATCGTGTTGAAATTTGTAGGGTCTCCATGTCGGTAGGTCCACCGTGCCAGGAGGTAAGCACTGTCTAAATTGACGGGAACTCCCTGGAACAGGTTGTAGATGTTCCAGCGTCGCATTTGGCCTCTTGTTCCGTGGCTGTCTGCCAACTCCCAAACTTCGTAACCCTGGAGAGGAAGGAATCACACTATTCGGGTGGACGGAACTTCGAGTACCGCGGTGGCACTTTGAAGTTTGACAAGCACAGTTGCTCACCTTGAAAAAGTAGGTGTCTCCTCTGCAGGTTGGTTTGCAGGGCTCCTTGGGCCAGAACAGGGCGGCGTCCACGCTTCCTATCTCTTCGTTGTTGACACCTGAATCGGAGTGATCCGTGTGACACTCAATGGGAGGCACATATAACAGCAAACACGACTTTTATTTTGCGAGTTGAACCGGATCTGTTCGAGACCGGAAGAACAAACACGACAAAGGTGATTATGTTTGACATTTGAATGAGGTTCAACACATCATGCGTGTTTGTGTCCTGACCTGTCCACCGCTCACTGATAGCCGTGAGCCGCGAATCCAGGGCCCGTTCAGAGTCCATGCGCCAGAAGTACCTTTCTACCAATGACAGGAGGTGCGTTGGAAAGGAACTTTTCTCTCAAATAATCGGGCGAAACCCTGTCAAAAAGGGAACGCAAAACACACACACACACACACACACACACACACACAGAGAAATCAGTGGTGTTGTCTGAAAAGGTTACGCAAAAACTGGCCTGCGAAACACACGAAGGAAACAGTGACAAGGAAACTTGCTGTAAAAGGCGTAGACGACGCCGTCCCCCAGCATCACGACGGCGTCAGGATCCGGCACCAGTTGGCACAAGTTCAGGGTCCTGGGCTCCTGAGACACCCGCACCCCTGGTCGACCTGCCATGTGGACAGCAATTTTCTGCACAACTTCCACCGTGGGTGTTTGCGTGGATATTTCTCTTCACTTCAGATTTTCAAGGTCTCTTGAAGTTGTATTTGGTGCCTGCAAGTCAACTGTGTCGGAACTTCCGTACCGTAGACAAGCTGGAGTCTGTAAATGTCGGAAGAGCTGAGACTGGGCAGCGGAGAGTCTTTGTAGAACCTGTACATGATGGAGCTGGGCTCACTCGTGTGACCAAACCCTAAGCTGTGGCCGAACTCATGCAACGCGATCGGGCGAATCAGCTTGAGAGGGTACGCCACTGAAAAAGATCTCACGCATCAAGAGTTGTGTTTGTCTGTCTCAAAGCAAAACAGTCTGCCGACTTTTTGAAGTGAAATTTCTTCTGCAAACGCAGCAGCGGACGCCATACCTCGCGTGAGGGAGGCGGACCAGGTCTCGTCATCGTCGAAGTGCAGATCTCCGGGGAAGAAGACGGAGTCTGGTAGCAGCGCGTGCGCGAGCACCCTGCCCCGCCCATCGAACGGAGACAAGTCCCCGTGAGACCCTGTGCAGGGAGAAGGGCACATTGTCGGGAGAGAACAACATGTACGCAAAATTGAGGGTTTGGGGACGGGAATCCTGAGTTTGGATTTTCCAGCTTGGACTTGTACATGCGTGAACTCGTGTTCAGAACAATGGTTATCCCGGCGACGAGCAAGACATTTGACTCTTTGCAAGGATCAGGGCCGCTCCTCAAATATTTGGATCCGCAAAATACATATCAAAAGGAATACTGCATGACAGGCGGCAGCAAAGGGACTTTGTAGGTCTCACGTAGGATGATCTTGCAGAAAGAGTCGCATTTGCAATTCACATCACCCATCACATCCCCATAACGCACACTCATTAAGACTGAACACAGCCACTTCATTTGCGACAAACACTGCACTTGGAGTTTCCTTCGTCACTTTCATTGTGAAAATCTGCATCTAAACAGCACTGGAAGCACATAGACTGACTTCTCTGACTCACCAAGACTACAAGAACAAGTTTGGAATCCGCTGACCTGAAAACACTCAAGAACCTTGGCTTTGCTCCTCATGTTCAGCGTGTTTGAAGGCTTCGGACTCGCAACTTTTTGTATTGCAGCGAACTCTGAGACTTGAATCAAACAGTTGGCCTTTTGTACTCACGGGTCGCCCATCTCACTTCAATCTCGGCATTTCTGCAGTTGCTCACGCGGGTGAAGGTCAGCCCCGAGCTGTCCGCCCATTTCTGAAAGGACAAAAAGGCGTAACACGCCAACATCAGAGGCATCAGGTTTGACGAATTCTTGCAACCTGTGTCGCACGGGTGTCACTTGATGGACACGAGGGGTTTCCTGGATTCTCTCCTGAGGATCAATGCAACGAGGCACCCCCTGTTGCCAACACATTTCAAGTCATAAATTTCACGCAGGTGTTTCCATTATTTTTTCTCAAAAAAACGGTCTTAGGCAACATGAAAGAGAGACCAATTTCGAAACAAATGAACAGCTTTGGCTCGCCACAATGCAACAAAACAAAAAGTGCGTATTTGGCTGCAATGAATATTCCTAGTTGCGAGTCAGGTTTCCAGAGGCCTTGATTGTAATTGTTCCTCTGCCTTTCGTGTAGAACTTCTATTCCATGACATTTCTGTGAGGGAGGTACAAAACTCACAAACACATCCCCAACCCGGCCCCAGGTTACGAGGTCTGACAGCTGACTGGACACAGAGTGAAACTGCGCCCGTGTCACACGACATCACGTCACGGGCGCGCCGCAGCGAAGTGCAAGGAGCACAGACTCGAGGGAACCGCTGCTCGTGTTGTTTTCGTGCGTTTTCCCAACCACTTAAAGGCACCCGAACTTTGAGACTCTGAGGCCCCTGTCGTTGTCAAGAAAATCCCACGCCTTCAATGTTCGAGGATTCCCTGGGGCCTGCAAATCTTTCCACCATGAATCCAGTTGTGACGAACCTTGAGCGCCCAGGAGAGAGCTTGATCCTGCTCAGCCCGACTCAGGTCTCGGCTGTAGTCGCGCACGCACCACGTGAGTTGCCGCACCGACCAGTAACCTGCCGGAGACAGGTGGAAGTACAGGGTGAAGCGAGCGCCACAAGAAAAAGAGGATAACATTCGTCAGACTGAATCGAATCGTAAATTGAAGTGCGCGAAGGTGCTGGAAACTGTCCACTTTGCGACAAACAGGTGCCAAGGGCACCAAATGGGAACTTTGTTCGTGTCACATCAACCAGGCCCAGAGCACAGTTGGACTGGTGCAACTGAGGCAATGTAACAAAATCAGTGAAACCAGACCAATGCAACCTCACTCGCAGACCCAGACCTGAAGAACAAGACCAGCAGAACAAGACAATTAGAACTGGACCAACAAAACTGGACCAGCAAACCCAACCAACAAGAACAAGTCTGGAGTATTTTTCTGGTTCTGTTCATGCCAGAATAACTGAACCAACTGGTGTAGTTGCACCAGTTCAGTTGTGCTGGTCCAGTTGTGCTGGTCTGGTACCAATTGCATTATCAGCGGGGCACGCGGCATTTTGTTACTTTGGGGCCGATTCTGGTTCGAATAAAATTGTGGGTGGCTTAAAAGAACAATCAATCAAGTCTTGTAATTTGTCTCAGTTACACATGTCTTGGGAAATTTGGGGATAAGCAAGAGAGTGATGGTTGTGCATCAGAATCAGCTTCCTCTTGAAATCAGGCGCCCGTGTGTGAAGCATTGCAAGTTGTCAGCATCAGAAGCGGACTCACAACGCCCTTCGAGCACGACCAACAATGCAGGTTTTTAGAATTTGACCTGGACACTCACTGAAGAAAGTGTGAGAAAGTGAGACGAGAAAACAAGGTCGGTGCATCTTGTTCGCCACCAAAAAAGGCCCAGGAATGAAGAGAGACTTGTCTGTGTCCTGAGCGAACCACAACCTTGGGTCCAATAGAAACCACTTGTCTCCAGCCCTGTGAGCGCCTCTCATCCCGAAAAATTACATCCCTAATTTTGCCAAAGGCCCCAAGTTTTATTTTATCATTTGTCAACCATTTGAAGCTAAAGTTGGGGCAAGCTCACATATATGACCTCCCCAATTCGGAAGGTCAACCCTTTTCCCCTGGAGATTGTAGTCTGTCTCTCAAGTGTAGTTTTGCGTCCTCCAATGCGACCGTCAACACACCAAAGATCACTGACTTCCCTTGATGATCTCTTTTCTGGATGATCATCCGTCAGTTCACAAAGCGCTGTGCCGTGCCTGATCGATCTGGACACGGCTGAGGGGAAGTGGACAGTTTAAGCGTGGCAAATGTTTCCCCAGTGGCGCATTCTCAGACTTTGCTGTGTTTGTCTCGGACGATGCACTTTACCAGGGCGACTCACATTTTTGTTAATTCACCAAGGTCACATCCCCAAGGTCGATGCTGGCGGTCCCTGAAGACCAAAAATCATTTCTTTTTCGCTCTTCGGTCTGGTTCGACTTCCTGCTGACACGACTGCAAGCCTGATTGCAGCTTTCCCGTTTCTTTGCATATGTGGTGGCGGATCAGGTGAGCAAAGAAGGATGACGGGATTAAAACTGTCATGAGGAAGATGGATGAGAGATGCGGCGGTGGTTGACACCCGTAAACATGTCCCAGCAAAACCAGACCGGCTCAAGACCAGAACCCAGTGAATCCTTCTCTGACTTCATCACCTTCTCCACTTATTTCACAGCAGAACTTCTGTTTTTCCCCAACCCTGCTATATTTTTGCCAGCATCTTTCATCTGGTTGCTTTGCTGCATCCTGACTCCACTGTGGATCCGCCTCACGTGACATAAGATCCCTTCGCGTTGCTACGCAACCTGCGCGAGCGCTGCGCTTGTGTCTCCCGCCGGACTCGAGTCTCGGAGTATCTGGCAGAACATCTGGAACCCCGCAGCCCTCCTGGGACAGCAGCGCCGCAGTCTCGTCCGTCACGTCACCTGCACAAAACAAAAGCCTGTCTCGTGACTCAAAACGATTTTCCCAATTTCCGTGCTTTGATTCATGAATGCTTCAGTGCGTGGGCAGTACTTCTGTGCAAAGTTCTTTCGCAGTAGTTCGCAGTAGATCTGAACACTTTGCATCTCTTTGGTTGACAATTGCACAAAAAATTGCTCTGTTGTTTCCCCCTGGACCAATTTGTTCACACAAAAGTAGCGCTCCTGGCGTTAATTCGTTTCCGTTACTGCCATCAAAATTCACTCCATCGTGATGAAAAATGCAAAGCAGGAGAACGTAAAAAAGAACAGTTGATTTCAATTTGATAACACTCCGCACCCAGCAAATCTCGGAAATCTGAGTTCGTTTAATTTATTTTCTTTGCTCGGTGACAAAAATCAAGACGGTTGAGATCTGACAACTGTTCTTTTTCTCAAACTCAACCCAACCCACGCAACCAGGATATTCAAGATTCCGAGAGTCTTCCATTCGTTTGGTGGGTTCTCTAGGAAATGTTGCGCAGACACCAGATCACTGTTCGTACCTGTCACCCGCAACCCGTAGAAGGTCTGGAACTTGGTCACCGCTGCCCGGAAAGCCCTGGATTCCGCGCTGAACTTCGGAGTCCCACTCGCGCGCTGTAGGTACCCCATCGTCTCCAGGCCCGACTGCAACAAAAGGCGACGTTATCGTGTGTCTTACGTTGCGTATGTGGGAGAAACTATGCTTCTAAATTTCTCAAGGAAAAGCAGCCATATCTCTCCACATTTGATTTCATGTGTCCAGTCTTGGCCCCATGTCCCGAGGTGTGGTGTTCATAGTCGGACTGATACCTCTCTATGCTACACAAGCAGACTCCGAGTGAAGGGAGTCAGTAGAAAATGACACTGAGGTTGGGGACACCCCTGGAGATTCCCAACTGCCCCATCCAGTGATGGCCCGTCCAGTCACTGAATGTCTTTTGGATCCAGAGGGCAGATAGGGTGCCCCACCCCCCTGGGCAGGGTGCCCCACAACGCATCTGGTGTGTGTGAGTACATAGAAAAAGCCTGAGACCCATCCAGTGGATGCGACAGACATGTTGCAGGGTGCCCGGCCCGGGGGGCGGGCCGCCCCGTCCGCCCTCAGTGTGTCCGGGCCCTGAATGACATGGGAATTTCGTCTTTTCCTTGAAGACACACAAAGTCATTCTGGGGAAGGAAATTCGTCTTTTGACAACAATCTGGGCTTCTCCTTTCTGTTGGGAATTTTTTGTCTGCAAAAGAGACCACAAAAATGGAACAGGTGTGTGTGTGTGGGGGGGGGGAGTTTTGCACGACAAAAACCTTTTGCAAAACGTTTCGACAAGCACGAAAAGCTGTGTGCAAAGCACACGAGCGCGAGAGAAGATTGTCGTGGGAAGCACGCAAGGCTGCGGCATTGAATATTCTGTTTGCTTCAGAAATAGGATTGGCACCCATTCCTGAGACGGGAGGGACCTATTTCTTTCTTCGATTCTTCACTTTTTCAGAAAAAAACGCACTGCTTGTTCACACAAACTGCACATGAGCGGCACAACAGAACATGTTGAGTACACAAACACGTGCATTTATTTCGATTGTTTCTTGGGTTGATGTCATTGAATCCTATTTTGATCTTGCAATGCTCGACCACATCTCGTAGCATAGTTTTCAGAGACGCAAAATGCCGGTTCGAAGTGAACACCTTGTTCGTGAGTCATCCCGGAACAAAGGATGCTCCAGGCACCAGGAGAGCGAACACAAAAGGGTCTTTCCGGATGTTTGTTTTCCTCGCTGTGCTTGACCAGATCGGTATTTACGTTGCACTCCTCAAGGTTGTGCCTTCGGTCACAAAAGTGGAATCTGCGCGGAAGTTTTCCTTTGTGCTGGTCTTTGCGTTTGAGTTGTTTTCGGCACGACGGGAGGGTCAGCGTCGTTTGAGTTCCGCCTTCATCCGTTGGGGACAAAAAGCAGAATAGAATCTCGATCTCCTGATCTCATTTCGAAGAGCGATATTGATTTCATATGTGTGTACCTATTAAAACCATTTTGCGAGAGCACGTCCGGCTCATTGAAACACATTTCACTTTCAGGAATTTAAGACTGATCCAAAAAGCCATTCCTGAACTAGTCTGCTGACTCAAACACGTTGTTTGACATTTCATGAGCTTTTTCTGTCTCTCTTTCCTTTGACTGAAGCTAGGTGTAGTTGCCAGCGGTGTGGCACTTTCCATGTCCACAAAAACCTCAAATCGAGCACCACAGATTCCGCATGAGGTAAACCATGGCCTGTCGCTGTAAATGAGTGATGTGTGAGAACTTACTTTGCAACACGCCAATTGCGTGAGGTAGTCTTCTTTTGTGCGACACACAACTTCATTTTCGCCATTGTTCACGTTCAGTACTGATTTTGCACCCACTAAATTTACGTAAGTGAGCGCGAAATTGACGAACAGCAATCCCGGTGTCAAATCCATGTTTGCAATGACGGTCTAAACTTGCTCAAGCGAGATCGGAGAGGAGAACACGGATCTTCGCGCTGCATTAGCACCAACTAGAATCAGTCAGCTGACTTCAGTTGTGATCGCCTCGCACCACTGCGCCACGAATACAAAGAGTAGAAATTATCATTGATACGTGCTGAGACATTGCGAGTTGAGCCCGTGCAATCTAGGTGCGTTGGAAAGACATTTTAAGTGAGAAATGACACGACACGAGCGCACATACATGTGAGTCACGATGGGTCCTATTTTGGGAGTTGTGTTTGCTCAGGAAAAAGTGCACGTTTGTACTCAAGTGTAAACTACATCAAGCATGCAATGTAAAGGATGCAAAGGGATGGTTTCCTCAAATTGTTACACTTCGGGGTTTTATTGACAAAATTTTGACTTTTGTTACTGGATGTTGCAGCAGAAGTCGTCTTCACTTCCACATGAGGTTGTGAACAGAAACAAAATACCCTTTGGGTGGGGGGGAAATATTTTATGTTGTTGAAAATTCGAGGTCTGACACCCTGAATCCGTCTGTGTACGCAAGTGCGAACCAAGCAGATACGTGTATTTTTCGGTTTGCACAAGTGCAGAAGGAAGTCCTTCAATCACGACCTGTGGTGCAAGTCAGTCATTCAATTTGCTTGGAAATTATCGAATCAAATCACCCCAGTCAAAAAGACCCCAGCACGCCGTAGGCGCAACTCGTTCCATTTTTTGTGGGGGGTGGCATTGTCTTGTTACATTCGGCTCCCAGTCTCGCTGCATGTTCCTCTTCTGGACGGCCGCCTGGAAGAAATTGGTGGACAGAAAGCCTCAACTCGTCAGATGTTTGCTCGTACACAAAATAAATGCACAGCACAGACGAAAATCGTCGATGGAGAGAGAACTTTGCTTCTTGAAAACAAGCCCCGAGCCCAACGTCTGAACAAGACCAAAGACGCTGCTGGCAACAGAGGATGTCGAAAGATTCGAGGCACTTCAAGCTTGCAATCACAAACAACCAAAGGATTCTTGGAGGGGTCTTAAGTCACTGGAAGCCGTTTGTCGCAAGAACGGGCAATTTTGGTTCACACAAAGTTCAAGTTCGTCCAAAATGTCTCAGGAAAATTCTGTTGAGACCTGAAACTGCCCATCTCCTTGAATGCAGAAGTGCAACGAACTGAAACTTCACCACAAAGAGTTGACTGCTCGAATGATTCAATTGTGCGCAAGCATCAGTCATCTGAGGTCTACAAGTTTCAAACAGACACGCGAAGTCCCTTCCTTGGCCACAGTCGAAACTGAAATCACAGCACCCTGGTGCTTTGATTCTCCAAAGAAGTTTTTCACAATTGTTTGTACACAGGAATGGTGTGAAAGATTGAAGCAAAATGAATCCCGGGAAGAACGTGCGCGTGTTCGCTGTGTGGATTATCATCTGTGTGGGTGGAGTACATTTGAAAGGCATTCCACCTGGCCAAAATTCACAGACTTGCAGAACAAAGAAGGACTTTCTCAAAAAGGTTTACTGTGTGCAGGTGAGGCAAGAAGCTGGCTTTATTCTTTTTGGTCAATCAGGTTGGTTTGTGTCGAAAAGAGCCCCTATGTGTCGCTGCTGGCTTTCCTTCAATTTGTCCAAACAAGGAAGCTCAACACAAAATTGACGACCCCGTATCTGTTTCTGTGTTGGTCATGAAAGTATCAAGAGTACAACCCCACTGCAGACGAGACGGCAAATGATGTCATCTGCAGACCCTCTCAAACAGCTTCGTACCTCTGGACTTTTCGTGTGTGTAGTTGCGTAAAAAAGTTTGTATCACAACATACTCGTTAAAATCGGTCCGTGTTGTGGAAGGGGAGAAACAGAGCTGAACGAGTGCGTTCATTTGCAGCCTTTTGCGACGTTTGACAGGGATGAACTGCAAACCGCGCGTGTTGCTTCAACTTGCGTGCATTGTCGGGGCACGCAAAAAATGTTTCCATCAACTTCTGCTTGGGCTTATGGTGGGTAAAATCTCAGTGTGAGAGGGAAGAGGTAGCAGACCTTTCGCGGTGCAGCGAACAAGAAGATACCTTTTTGATGCAAGAGGCAAAAAATGAACGTTCAACAGTGGGGGACGAACATCAAATTTGGTCAACTGTTTCGGGTTGTGTCTCTGCGGATTCTCACGTCATACCTCAGAGATGCTCCACGCACAACAGAGACCCTTTCTCTTCCAGAAAACCTTGTACCAGATGGGGTATTTGAAGACACCTGTTAACCGGAAGACCCTGCGTCAGGCTATTACTGATTTCCAGACTGTCTACGGACTCAACGTCACTGGTAAAGTTTGTTCGTGGTGTGTTCGGAATTGGGTTGCAGGAGGGTCACGAACGGTTTGAAGCCTCAAAGGCTTGATTCCCGCCTTCAAAGAACAGGTTGGAAAAAGACAAACTGCTCGGCCATTGTCAAATCAGAGGAAACTGGCTTTCCTGAAAGCAAAAGCCTCACTCGCCGAACCCATTGAGTATTTTTTTGGAAAGTTATTCAATTCCCATGGTGATAGCTGCTTGAAAAAAGTTGTGAGGCTGGGTTTGACAGGTCCTTCATCACGTGAATGGAAACAACTCGCTGCACTTTATCTTTCCAACAAATACACGTCAACAGCAGAAAATATCTGTTCATTTCCTGCCACGTTTTACCCACTTCCCTCAAACTGAAACATTTCTGCTCACTGCTTGAAGTGACGTGTGGTAGATTTTTGTCAAAGCGTTCCTCTCTTTTTTGACTGTCTTTGTTCAGCAGACTTCGCTGAAAAGCAATTTGGTGTTGAAACAACAGAAACATTCTCCCCCTTTTTGCCGTTGTTCGTGCTGAGAAACAAAAGTCACCAAAGGATGCTTTTTTCACCTGTTTCAATTGTCTTTCAAGAAACTCATAAAACAAAAGAACAATCGTCAAACTGCTCGCCGTTTCCTTTGCCACCAGGTGGCGTGACGGAGGAGACGGCTGCGCTGCTGTTCCAGGAGCGGTGCGGCGTCCCGGACGTGGATCCCAGAGTCGGGAACCAGATGCGAGTCGGACTGCGAGGCCGGCGCACGAAGCGCGACCTGGGATACAATTACAGATATTCTCACTACCTCCCCGTACTCACGTGTGAGTCACCGGCATGTCAGATCAAGCACCTGCAAAAGTTTTGAGAATGCATCAATTGACATCATTTGGTGTTCAACAACTACCTTTGCACACTGCAGTTCCGTGGTGGACGACAGCGGTCACGTGGTGCGTCAGCAGATACACGACCGACCTGACCCGCGAGCAGCAGGACGGGGCCCTCAGGTGGGCTTTCCAGGTGCGTGCAGTGGTTCAGGGCTTACATAGGCGCCCAGGGGCGGATCTCAGGTGCTCAAGGGCGTGCACTTTGGACACCCTCAAAAACAAAAACAAAATTTTCTTTTGTTGTCTTTTTTCAACGCTGGGATGGCATTCCGCAGGTCAGTACCGATCACCATAATATTGGCAACCAAGGCCACAGGAAAAAGCGGAATCAGGACGCAAAATATACTTTCACAACTGAGCCTTGAGTCAGAACAAAACTCCCTGGTCAGCGGCTTGCAAAGCAGCGCGCGAATATCCCCTCTTTAGTTGTCTTCAATGTTTGTATTGCACATTGCAATTATGGCAGTTTTTATGTCGCATGGCGTGCGGAGCAATTCTATTCCTCGTTCAAGCACATTCGGCTGTTCAATGATCTTGAGAGACCAGAATGGCATCTGATCACAGTTTCTGTCTGGTCTCCCACAGAAATGGTCCGCTGTGTCGCAGCTGGATTTCATCAGAGTCACCTGCCGATTCGCGCTCGTCAACGTGAGCTGGGCTACAGGTAAACTGCAACTTCAGCATCAAAGGCACCGTTGACAAAGATAGTCAGGCCTCTTGCGGCTTCACTCATGAGTGCGCACATGTATACCTTTTCAAATTGAGGTTTGCCTCTTTCTGAGTTCCAAAAACTGTGGAAACACTGATTTCCTGCTCGAAAAACTGAGTTTTGTATCGAATTGTGTCCAACAAACGGACCTGGCTGAAACGGGACAAAGGTTCTGATCCGGACAAACACCGAACAGACGTCTGTCCAGGACGGGAAAGGGAAAAACCTTTTTGCCCTGACCAATCAAGAGTTTGCCTGTTTGCACGACAAAGGAATGACAAAACCCTTCCCGCCCTGGGTTACTGATTCTGAGATTGGACTTTTTCAAACAGGAAGTCTTCTGTCACTGCGGAGTTTTTGTTCTGGAAGCCTTTTGCTTCAGAGAAAGAAGATGTAGTTTTCTTCTCACACTGGCTGAACAGTGATTACAACAGCTACAGACAAAAACTTCCATTTCAACTCTTGAAGTCCAGACAAGACAAAAAAGAAGCAGACTTTGTACGTTCGTTTGACGAATAAACGGGAAGACGCGGTCATATTTCAAGCCCAGTTCTCCCTTCTGGGCAGACAGGGACCGAGAGACAGGAAAAAATCGCAAAATCAGATCTGCAGCCTGAAGCTCAGAGACAAATTAGCCTGGTATTCACAAGGGAGCGTCGCTTCGGGCTTTCTGCCTGTCACATTTGCATCCAAATCCCACTTCTGTGAGCCTTCACCCAGTAGGCTCGTCCGCTGTTTGATCCTCGATCAGACCGATTTGATCTCACTGTAACACTGTTTGGAAAACTGCCCTTCGAGAGCGTGCAGTTATGTTCTTGTCATTTGGACCAAAACGCAGTTCGAAAACAGAGCCCAACGGCCTGAGAAACTTGAACGTGAAAACTTGCGACGACGATACTGCTGCAGGGCTGTAGCAAGCTCTCTCGAACGAAGAACAATTCAGTTCTGATGAATAGTAAAGGGAACTTTGGCTATTTGGGGAAATTACTGGCACTCGAGCAGACTACAAACGAAAACCTACCCTCTGAATGGCCCACCAAGAACCTTCAGTAAAGAACACCCACAACATTCACGGAGGAACGAACAACCCCAGGCTGAAACCCACCCACGCTTTTGAGACTTCCTTTTTTATTTTGCGCTTGCTTTGTGCAGGCGAGCACGGGGACGACTTCCCACACGACGGTCCTGGAGGCGCGCTGGCGCACGCGACGGCGCCGCTGTGGTTCTTCGTGCCTCAAGGAGGGGACCTGCACTTAGACGACGACGAGGCGTGGGGCGTCGGACCTGGAGGTCAGTTGCTCATCACGCTCTCAACACTGAATAATCGCAAGCAACAAACAAAGCAAGGGATCCAGTCAAAACGCACCCGGCATCGTGGCCAGATCCTTGTCACGGAATGTTTGAGTCTGCTTGAATTCAAGATGTTTTCATGCAGTACATCTGGCTTTTTCGACGCACGTGTGACCTCTGTGCATCCCACTGACTTTCATGCGGACCTTCTACAGGTGGAACACAGAGTTTAATTTCTCTGTTGCGCCGGGGTGTGGTCGTTCCAAAACCACAAACATGTGTTCAAAACACGAAGCCCCAGGAGAGACGTCAATGCTGTGGACAGTGCGAAGATGTCAATTCGAATCCACCGTTCTGTTCGACAAAGGCTTGGCGAAGGCGCCTCGAAGACTGAGCTGTCTGACCTTTTTTTGACGGAATAAACACAAAACTGTCCGAAAGGCAAGAAGCCTTCTCCTCATCTGAAGATGCAATGGGCCTTGAGACAAACTTTTCACGAAGAAAGACTATCAAGGTCCGCTTCAAGAACGCCGACAGACAATGGGTTCCACAGCATCAAAAGCTGTTTTTGTTTTGGAGATGTAGTGTTTGCCAGCAATTCTTCTCTGGAGACATGTTTTGCCCTTGCGCACACATGTTGGAGAAAACAAGGAAACGTGCTCAAACAAAGCTCCTGCCTGCCGCCTTCTATCGGCTTTGTTTTATTTCCAGTGGGCGTGTTCACGCGCAACGTCAGTACGGAGAGTATAGTACTGCACGAGATCGGCCACACCATCGGCTTCGGTCACAGTCGGGACTACAACTCCATCATGCACACCTACTACAAACGCTCCTTCACTTTCCCCAGCCTCCACTTCAGGGACGTGCTCGCTGTACAGGCTCTCTATGGTGAGTTCCTCTGACGGCGGAAATCAAACGACCCTGCTCATGACCGAGCCCTCGACATCCCAAACCAAGGCTTGCTCGAGTTCGTCATTGTGCTGTTGTTCTGAGTGAAAAACGTTCACTCACACGCCATGCAGACGTGGATCATCACAAGAGCACCAAAAACCAGTGCAGTTTATGAATCTTTTGAGTCCCCGTGTTGTGTATCATCTCCCGCAGGAGCGCGACCGTCTCTGGATTTTCTGGACGACGAGGCACCGATTTCTCTGTGCCAACGCCTTCCAAACATCACCGCCATTGTGATGCTGGGAGACGGAGTCACGTACGCATTCCACGGTGAGGTGTGTGTGTGTGTGCGTGTGTGTGCGTCCTTCTGATTCTTGCTTGCATTTGGCAGCAGGTGGGAAATCCAGAAATTTCAGAACAAAGATCGCAACCCCCTTGGTGATTGGGTCTCTCACAACCAAATCTTGGAACGGCCCTTTGAGTGGAAAAGGTGTGTATCTTGATCAAAGTGACCATTCCACAATCCACCCCAACGGACAGCGCACGAGGCAACAAGCAGCGGGGTTTTGTCTTTGCGTCTGGGGTCTGGGGCCACAGGCTCCCGCATGTCGCTGACTAAGAATCTACAGGTTTTCTCTCCTTCTGCCCAAAAGGCAGACAGACACACCACACTCTTGCAGGATAATGTTGCCTGCAAGCTGCCAAACAGAGCTCGAAAACGACGAGCCAATTCTGTCTGACCCACATAAATATTGACTTTGTGTGTGACAGGTCAGACTATTGTCAATCCTTCTCGAAAAGAACCACGACGGAAATGTAATACCTTCCTGCTTTCTACCAGGGAAACAAGATGACTATTTGGCGCATGTTCACAATTTGCCACACTGGTGATTCATATTTCCTGGACAAAATCTGCCATTCCCACTCCTTTCAGAATCAGGAATAAAAAAAAAGACTGCCTTTCCCACAACTTTCAGAATCAGGAAAAACAAAACCGGACATCCGCATTACAAACGACACACGATCTGTGCTGGGCCGTTGTTCCAGGCTCGAGGTCGCCTCGCGGCTCCTCTCGTATTGCTCTTGTACATTTTTCCAAAAAAAATTGAGATGTGACACAAGAACCAACGAGCCACAGGTGTCCTGAGTCTCCGAAGCCCTGTAGTCTGACTGCTGACCACCAAATGAGTCAAAATCTCAGGGCAACCCTGTTTTTTGTGTCAGCAGCCGTCGGAGTGGAGCACAGCACACACACACACACACACATACACACACACAATGTTGGCAAGAGAAGATGTGTGTGAAGAATTTTCACGCTGATCCTTGTTCGCTGCCTCAGTTTGCAGAATGGCAAGACGGCAATGCGTGTCCTTTCCTTTGGAGGGGCCAAACGTGGAAAGCACTGCGTGAACTTGGAAATTTTGTCTTGTTTTCTCGGATTTTTCACGTTCTACACTTTGCTTTTTGACCTTCTTGGTTCCCACAAAAAGTTCCCGTTCTTGACCTCCAAGTAGGAGGCGTGCACAGTGTGCAGAAGGCCGCCTCGGTCTCTATCACAGTATTCAACTCTATCCAGAGATAGGGCGTCCTTCTGAAAAGAAACCAAACCAGAAGTGATACATGTCGATTTCATGCAGAAGTGGTCATCAGATCGTCAAGCCCACAAAACATACAATACACAGCCAACATTAGGTCCTTTTTTGCAGGTCACTACTACTGGAGAATAGGAAAGGACAGAGCACTAGATTATGAGTTGCTGAAAGTCAAGGACAATTGGTTCGGTAAGTTCAGATTTGGTCCAGAGATGTTCAAGCTTGAAGAGACAGACTTCCTTTGGCTTGTTCAAACGGATCCATGCAGATCCGACTGCTGTTTGAAGATGTGCCTTCATCGAACATTCCTGTGCCTTGCCTGCCCTCGTTTTGCCGACGCCTGCTCTTCTCTTCCACAGACGAGGAGTCGGGCCGCGGACTCGAGGGTTACTTTGACGACGTACTGTTCATACCGACCGAAAAGTGCACCCCAACCTGCGTGGGACACACTTTCTTCTTCAAGGTAATCATGTGAAGGAAAATATTTCTCGAGCACTAACACACTGCAGGTGAAGTCGTCGGACTCTGAAGAACCAAGCGTTTCGCAAAGTAATGTTCGGTCTATCCTCGTCTGCCAAATCTGATGTTGGAAAATCAAAGAAGTCGGCACCGAATCTCTTCAGCTCTGTGCTTGCTCAGAACTTCAGTGGGAAACATCTGTGTCCAACAAACAAAACACAAGATGTTTGACGGTTGTCCCAAAGTTCTTGCCCACTTGAAATTCATTGCTTCAGCAGGCAGGGTGTTTGAGGACCGTCACTTCTGTCCCTTTGTCTTTGCTTTCTCCCTTTTCCGCCCCGCGGACTTTGGAGAAGAGTTCCCCTGTGACATTTTCCTTTCGCATGTCACATTTCTCGAGCCTGGATCTCAATGGCAGACACATGACAAACTATGACCCAAACTCCAAGACAAACCGAAGCTTTCGCTGGAGTTTGTGTAAAGAACTTTCGTATTCACAAAGGGTCAAAAACCATCAAAGAGCACTTTGTCAAGAAAAGGCCACTGAATAGTAGAAAAGAAATACTAGATGTCTGTCCAAAAAGGCAATTAGCTTCTCTCTGCGGAGACGAAAGAAACGCGAATTTCTGAGGCTTCGGTCAAGTAATTTCCAGGTCACCTTGGCGACGCTTTGCGGACATCTCAGCTCAAGATGTTTGGCCTTGTTCCTTCTTTCCTTGCGCATTTATGCGTGAATAAGGCCCCGTCTGAGCCATTCTCTTTGTTCTTTACGTTAGATTCCTTTTCAGTAATTCTACTGTTAGCCCAGTGCACCCATGTCAAACCATTTAACACACCAGTGCA
>JAAUXT010023528.1_pt1 | contig 17902 bp, 16 predicted proteins | sample 7278171 | NCBI WGS metagenome assembly JAAUXT01 (sample SAMN14350112, study PRJNA611818) | marine sediment metagenome | isolation source: surface marine sediment (1.8m) | place: French Polynesia: Moorea | collected 2018-08
ACACACACACACACACACACACACACACACACAATGACAGTTCTGACGAGCTGGACATAAACTGATCACTTCACATCGAAAGCAAAACGAGTCGGCTGGCATCCCTCCTGCACTTACCTTCTCCAAAAACCAACTACCATTTTTGTTTCTTTACAAATTCACAAAGGAATCTTTTCACGAACATAACGGAGGCACAAATCAGTTGCTCCTTTTGTGGCTTTCTATTAAAAATGAGGCCGACCAATCAAAATCTTCTCTGAAGATGTTCATTGCTTTTGAACAGGTCTTAATGACGGAGCACTTTCTGGAGTAATCAGACAGATCTCCAACTTTGACTTTGACTTGGGAGACCCCTTCCTGCCACAAGACAAAGCTTCTTTCACTGCTTTTCTGAAGGGTGCAAGTTTCCAGTAGTAGATGAAGAAGTTGATGGAGGAGTTGGTGAGGGAGAGACTGATAGCAACAGTGAGAGCATTGTTGAAGACACAGGTGTCCAGGTCAGCATAGAGAAGCCCCGCCAGAACAGTCAGAGGCATAATGAGCACGAAGTAGAGAGTAGCTATGATGATGAGGCAGACAGTGAGGGAATCCAGTGCTTCCCCCTTCTGCTGACAATTCTGTACATTTGACCCCTCTGACAAAACTGTCTTCCTTACTCTCTTTTTCTTTTGCAGGAAGATTGTCAACAACATGGTTCCCACGAGTGTGATTGCGATGGCGAAGCCATACCTCACCACAACCGATAAGCCAAAGAAGATCTCTCTGAATTTCTGGCTGACGGCAAACTTGGTGGGCAGCATGACAAAGCGGGTGCCATCGAAGCAAGCAAATGCCTGTATCTGCAAAAGAAAGCAAGCAAGAGTGAAGTATTTTTTCTTGATTTCCCTGGAGACCAATGCCGTTTTGGCATTTGAAAAAAAATTGCTCACCTCAGAAGAAATCCACCACGGTATTTCCATCAGAATAATTGTCACGTTCACGATTGTTATGAGAATTTTCATTTTCCTCAGTTGACCTTGACCTCTCTTCAGAGATGTCAGTCCAATGTACCTGTTTGATGAGAAAAATATATTTTCAACATCAGTAGACTTCAGATGCTTCACACATTGCTGCCAAAATCAAGTGGATTCTCTCTCACCTCTGAATGGTCAAGATGCCAGCTGACCAGTAGGACATGGGTGCAGCCACCCTGTGCAGGCAATAGTAACTCACAGTCCTCACATACAGATAGGCAGTGGACTCTATGAGCCTGAACCCTGCACTCCAGATATAATAGGAGAAGATATAACTGAAGAATGCACCCAGCAAATACAGGGAATCATAAATCACCATGCAGGCAGCGAGGAATTTGCATGCTGGTTTCACTGTCATCTGCCTCAGAGCCATGAGAGATGCGAGGTTCAGAGTGATCCCCATGATAATGATGATACCGGTGTAGATGCGGACCCCGTCCTGGAGCCGAGGTCCACAGGCCCGGAGGAGGGCGAAGGATTCGCTGAAGTTGGAGCTGCACCAGTACACCGGTGGAGGAGTGATGTTCTGTGTCGCGCTGCTGGTGTAGTTCGTTTCTTCCATTGGGCGTTTGGGTTTTTGGAGGCGCACAAGACACAGCTGTCTGTCTCAAGCAGTTCTTCTGTTCAGTAAACAGAAATCAAGCCAGTTGGACTGTGTGGATGTTGGCTGAGGGTGGTACCAACACTCAAAGTTCTGTGAGGCGCCCAGGTCTACGCAGATTCAGGTTCTTTTCCAACGGATCCTGCAGGGGAAGAAAGAAGTCAAGGCGTTTTCACACCGATCGAAAAGGTACTGTACCATGGCTCTGAAAATACTACCTGCTGAAACTATTGTCAACACATTTTTTTGATTGTTTTTGTATTCAAATTCAAAACAGAAATCCCCATCACAAATTGTATTTTTCTTTTGTATTTGTGTGCGTGGCTGGGATATGAGAGCTCGTCAGTCAACCCAAAACAAGACCAAACCATTCTTTCCGTTGCCCTTTTGCTTGGATGGGCGACTCTCAAGGATCGCAAAACGAGAGATCCACACGCTGCTTGCGCGCAAATCAATTTTACAAGCGTTTCTCCAAAACCACCAGCAGCTTTTGTTGTTGTTGTTGTTGTTGTTTTGTCGATGTGCCTGCAATTTGTACCTGTTGTGTTGATCTGGCGGGAGCGTAGAGCGTGGAGCGGAAGTGAGTATCACGAGCGGAACTTCGTCACGTGTTTCCCACCGGATCCGGTTCGACGTGGGACAATGGCGGCCATAGATCAATGCACGAACAGCAAAGTTACGAGTGTACAATTGGAAGAGCAACAACAACATGGAGGCGTACCCAGGGCGAGGGCAGGCCGCGCTCCTCCCCCAATCCACCCTCTAAATGCACCAAATTCTGAAAGAAAATGCGTTTCAAATCAGCAAATTATTGGGGAGATTAAAAACAACGTTTTGGTGAAAGGTCGCCTTTGATGTTTGACCTTTGGATTTCCAACTTCCAACTTCAAACCTCAAACTTAGCTCACAGTCCAAAAACAGCACAGGTTCACAGGCATTTTTAACAAGTGAAAAGGCCTTCCCAATGTCAAATTTTTGTAAGAACTGTGGAGAAAAACATCTGAATTTTACTTGGTGAAGTCCTCATATAACAATGTTTCAATATGTTATGGTGGCACATAAATCAAAATCTGAATGTCAAAAATTATTTTTTACGTTTGAGACAACATTTGAAGTTTGAAAATGACGCGTCGCTGTTCAAACGTCCCATTGTAGGTGCATTTTTTGACAGTTGGGTCTGATCGTGATGCTGTTCGGGAGCTGTTCGCCTGGGACCGAACACCCTGGATCTGCCCGGGAAAACGCATTTCCGAACCACTCCACTAATTGCTCAGGTACAACAGGAATTATTGTGGGAAATAGTGTCCGTGTCAAACATCAATGAAATTTGTCCCAACATGCCATTAGTCATTGAACAAACAAATGGCTTTTCCCAATCCATCAATTTCTGCAGGTTCCGAGTTCCGGACTGTGCGGTCGTGCGATTGGGTCAAAAACAAGGGCCAAGAATGGTTCGTAGTTAAAGCACCACGTCCAATTTGTTTTTGCCTTGTCAAACTTGGGGTGGGTCACTGGATCACCATGAGGGTTCAGCCCTGCGCTCCAAATGCTCAGTTTGGCACTCTTCCACCCTTGTTAGTTTTGGTGAAAGGAACGGCTCGACGCATGAAGGCCCAAAATTCACGAGTTGATGGAGAACCTGAAGAAAGTACGTGATTCGTCCACGAATTTTCCCTTTCTCAGTGGTCGGAAACTTGACTGGTAGTTGGTGTGGTGAATCTGGCCCCACCAGTTGCTGTAGTGAATCTGACCTCACCAGTTGCTGTAGTGAATCTGACCTCACCAGTTGGTTTGGTGAATCTGACCTCACCAGCTGGTGTGGTGAATCTGGCCCCACCAGTTGGTGTGGTGAATCTTGCCCCACCAGTTGGTGTGGTGAATCTGGCCTCACTAGTTGGTGTGGTGAATATGCCTCACCAGCTGGTGTGGTGAATCAAGTCATCACAGATGCGAAAACGGGAAACTCGTGGACAAACCATGTACGCTCAATGCTGAAAGGACAGGAGGGTTTTCACTCAGAATTAGATCATCCATTTTTCTGCTCCCAAAGCAGAAAGAGATGTGACTTCGCATTGTTGTCCTGCAAATCGGAATCCAGTCGCTTCAACAAGATCTGCAAAGCGTCACCAATTCGTGTCACCAAAAACAGTTTTGGGCAAAAAGCCAGTGTCCCGAAAGAGCATGGTTTACAAATTCCAAATCTTTGTGTTCGACAAAACAATATTTTCACACAAAAGAACGCCTTTGCACTGTTCTTCACACGAGTCATGCACGACCAAGAGGCACCCAGACAGAACCGCAGCCTTGTTGGACGACAGGGTCCTCACGGAAAACACACCCCGTCCGAGGTTCCCAGATCAGGACCCGAGGCTTCACCTGACGTGGGTTCTGATCCCTGGTCCTGGGTCCGCCTCCCGACTGTTAGATTCTTTGATCTCTCCCACAGATCTGTGAGAATTTTTGCAGCGCAGGGGGTCTGCATTCCCGTGTAGATCTAGAGATCAGGCCACGTGTCGCGCGCGGGGATCGCACACTGGGGAAGCCCGGCCCCCGAAAACGCGACCTTGAGGTGTGGGGAGGTGAGACGTGAGACGTGAGACGTGAGATGTGAGACGTGAGACATAAGATGTGAGACATGAGATGTGAGACATGAGATGTGAGACATAAGATGTGAGACATGAGATGTGAGACATGAGATGTGAGACATGGGGACATGAGACTGGGATGTGAGACGTGGGGATGTGAGATGGGAGATGTGAGACATGAGACATGAGACGTGAGATGTGAGACATGAGATGTGAGACGTGAGACATGTGATGTGAGACATGAGATGTGGGGATGTGAGACGTGAGATGTGAGATGTGAGATGTGAGACCTGAGATGTGAGACGTGGGGATGTGAGATGTGGGGATATGAGACATGAGACATGAGACATGAGATGTGGGGATGTGAGACATGAGATGTGAGATGGGAGACATGAGATGTGAGACATGTGATGTGAGACGTGAGACGTGAGATGTGAGATGTGAGACGTGAGACATGAAATGTGAGATGTGAGATGTGAGAAGCCCGGCCCTGGAAAACGTGACTGTGAGATGTGATGTCTCGCGTTCCCTGTGTGACGTGGGTCGAACCTGGCCGCGTCCACGCCAAAGTCTCTCACTCATCTCATCAAGGAAATATGGGAAGAATTTTCAAGATTGGGTGAAATCCGGACCAGGTTTACTGAGGAAAGAATCACGTCTGAAACATAGGGGCCACACGTGCGGGGACAAACCCTCTGGCCCCTGTTTTAAATGCCGAGCGATGGTCGCACGCCCCACGCGCTGGACACGACTACAACTGCCAATTCTTCAAAATTGCTGAAATGGGTCTCCACCATTGTTGAAAGGTTGAGCAACTTGGTCGCTGAGAATGGTCAGACGCCTGAATGAATCACACGACGCTTCTGGCATGAAACAGGCACAAACGTTTGTACCCGCGTGAGAAGGAACCGAGTTGGTGTGTGCAGCACCAGCGCAGGTGCACCACAGGGGTCGTGACAGAGTGCGTTTCCTTGTTCGAATTTCACAACAACTATCAACTGAACACATTCCAATACATTTTTGTATCGGAGTGCCCTTTTCTTTCCATTGCACAAAATTTCTCTTCGAACAGGCTGAGGAACTGAAGAAGCTGAGGTTGAAGAAGGGGATTCTATTCAACCCGCTGGAAAATGTTGTTCCATTCAGGTGCGTATCATGAACAAAGCGGTTGGGGTGTGGACCATTGACCAGTTGTCCAACAAAAATGTCCTGGTCTCACCGTCTGTATGGAGGAAACAATTTCCGGTTTGAGATTTTCCTCGTTCTTCGAATTTTTCTGGCTTTGAGTTACGAGGAACTTTGGCTCAAATTCATTTTGAGGAGACAATGCACAATGTGTAGGAAGTGAGCGACAACTGCTGTCAGTGCAACACGCACAAAGGAAACATTTCACCGTGCATTGCCTTGTTGTATCTTATTCTTGGCTGTGTCTTGGGGAGTTGGAGGGTGCAGACAGTGTTTTCATGAGATTTGATGTTTTTTGTCTTTGCAGCATGACACTTTTTGTCATATCCGAAGGGCGTTCAAACAAAATGGTTGTTTTATTCTTGCAACCAACATCTCGTTGGTTCAAGCCCAAACACTGTGCAACTACTTGCCCTCACATAAAAATGGAAATCACTCTTATTTCTACAAACCAGTTTTCTATGACAAACCACCTTCAATTCCAAAGTCAAGGCGTGATGCATTTTTGGAACAGCCCTGGACACCATTGTCATTTCCCCAAAATCATGGAGAGAAAACTTTCGAAGCGGAAGGGAATGATAGAATCACTTGTCTGTACAGTGGTGAATGGTCAGAACCACCCACATGTGCTACCAGAGCCAAAAGTCCCACGCCACTTGTTCTGGTTTTGATTAGTATTCCTCTGGTCATTTAAGTTTCAGTTCTTTTGTGGTTTTTCTGCCATCCAAAAGTATTTTCATACAGAAACAGAGAATTTGATGCATTTGTTTCCTACCATTTTGACTCAGATCATGATTTTGTAACAACTCAGCTCACGCCTCACCTCAGTGCTCCATTCAAAGTGCCAAGTTTCTTTAGGTGGTTTGAATGGTGCCAACTTCCGGCTTGTTGTACGAAACAAGCAGAAAAGGTAACTGCAAAACTCTTCCCTTGCCATAGAAAGTAAACATCTGGCACACACACACTTGCCTTGGGTGCAAAATGATCTTTGTTCATGGAAATTAGTTGACGATTTTTGTTATATCCGAAGGGCGTTCAAACAAAATGGTTGTTTTATTCTTGCAACTGTTTGTTTGGTTGCCAAAAATTAAAAGTGTTTTTTTGTTTTTCCTTGGGGGGGGGGTGCTTCCGATATGGTGCGGCATGCAATCATTTTGGTTGGAAACGAAACTGAAAGAAAGTCTCCAAAATTCCAAAATAGAAGTGAGAGAATGCGGAAGTGAATGAATAATATATTTGCTATTGGCTCCACGTGCGCTCGTAGAAGGCTCGCGCAGTGTGTTTGTTCGCCAAACACTCCAATCGCCTCACCAGGATGTGGTCGATATACTTCAGTCAGACAGGGGGAGGGGGAGGATCCTGGGTCTGGTGAGCGGGGGAGGGTCTCAGTTCAAAGTGCTCCAGGTCAAGGGGTGCGTGGTCACTGTGCAACTCGTGACAATGAAACAGCAGAACAAAGGGAAATGTGATTCATGCTGCAAACACACCAGACGCGCACTGAGAGGAGACGTCAAGAACCTGTTTTGAGTTAAAATTGGGTTTCCGTGACAAGACGCGTGCTTTGATTCTATTTGGATCCTAGATTCAAGACCGTTTCCATTTGTGAAACAACTGGATTCATCAAGAGTTTGCCGAACGAGGACAAATTTTACTGCGATGAAAATGACTTCTGTCAGACCAACGGTGTATTTCACCCAGGCTAATGTTCTCACCCTCCTGTGAGTTCGTCTCGTCCGCTGGCACGGGACCCGGTACATTGGCGCCTGTGTATTGGAAGGAGCGGTGAGGAAACCTCTGATCAGAATAATAGGATCAGCGTGTGATCAGGACATGGTGGATCCTGGGAGGTGGGGACCGGGGCCGCAAACTCAAATGTTCTCAGAAAAAAAGTGGAGGCTTTTATGTGCACGAATAAAGCAAAGTCGCAGGCACCTGTTTGCATGTATGTGAATTTCTCTTCTCAACTTACGCTACGCAGACACTGCGCAAGAGGCACCATTCTCAGTCTCCCAAGAAAAAAAAAATTTCAGTCGGTTGGACTTGAAAAAACTTCACTTGGCCATGATCCCAGACATAAATTCTCCCGGCTCTTTGCTGAGCTTCAGAATGTCTTTTGTCAGGCAGACACCGATGTCGGGCCCTCCAACCCGAATCCTGGATCCACTGTAGCTCTGACCCGACTTCCTTCCTTCTCGGGGATTCCCATACCTGGCTTTCCCAGGATCAGGTGGTACGCGTGTGTGGGAAGGACCCGCTGGGAATGCCCCGTCAGTAAAGGGACACCGCTGTGCCCCCCACACATACAGCGACACAGGTGCTCCGTCGCTGCGTGACTCGATCTCGTATGTGTGCTGGACTTGTCGTGAGACGCAATGCGTCGCGTGTCATATTCAGCGTGGAAAAGGCTTGCGTTCCTATAGCCTATTCACAAGGCTCATGCTGAAAGATTTACACTGGGAAACTTTTCAAACATACCAAAATACATTATTGTGGGCAACAACTCGTCAAAGCTTGAAGTGAATTTTTCTGGCGAACTCGTCAGGGTTTTGTAAGGGCACACACGAATAAGCCAACAAACAGCAAACGAATGAACAAACAACATACGAGGTGCCTTGGCAGGACAAACTGTTTGGTGATGAAAAAAAGTTGCGCTGCACACACCACTTTGCGGGCAAATCAGATAGAGAAAGCGTCACGCAATTCCATGCAGTGAGGAACATTCTCAAACTGCAGTTTGGACGTGGATCTGCAGGTCAACAATGACATGGAGGCAGTGCGTGGTCAGTTAATGAGTGGCAAGTGAATGTGGCTTGGAGGTGAGTCTTTTGATGGTCAGTGTGTGTGGTCAGAGGAACTTGCGTTTCATCTCCATGTGGCATGAGAGCACCTGGGATACTGAGGTTTTGGGAAAACGTGACAAAACGAGAAATGGTGTGTTCTACCAATTTAATTGCTTGTGTTGCATATTGGTAAACATTGCAGGATGGCGCTTTGTACCAGGGTTCTCTTCTTCCTGTGTTCAGTTCATGTGGGTTCAGCCATGATAGTTGTTTCTGACACCATCACTGATGACGTCACCTTTTATCACCGGAAGTTGTCATCAGCACCATCACTTAGAGCAACTGTAGAATACTCAGTTCTGTACAAAAATGGAGGCCTGTGTGTTCCATTTAACTCCATGTGTAAACCAAGGCTTGATTTTTATACCACTGAAGATGATGTAAATTTCCAAGTGAATTGTTCTGCTGATTCCTTCAGTCAATTTGGAAATGAAAAAATGAAAAAAACTCTGCCAAAGTGCCTCCCACTGAATACCTCAAGTAGATGCAACTATGGTGGACCTGACACCTGTACATTTCTGCCTCAGGACCACAATATGATACACTGTACTGGTGAAATCAAAATTCAGGATTACATACCAAGGAATTACTTCTTTTCATTCAGTTTCAGATGTGCTGAAATTCCAGATGTTTTCAAAACTCTACAAGGACTGAGTTATAATATTGGTATCTTTGACCAGTCAAATGAAACACAATGTGTGGGCTGGTCTGTGAAGACTCACAAAGTTCACTGTGCATCACTGTATCAGAAAACCACTCTTCCAAACCTGCTGGGAACAGCTGACATGCCTGAACTTCAGAAATATCTTGAAAAGGCAAAGTTGGGAGAAACATTGTATGATGGATTGCTCAGCAAAGGACCAAAGTTGCTACAATGTCACAAACATGCTGAGGAGGCCATCTGTCATCTTGTTGCTCCTAAGTGTGATCCAATGTCAAGACAAGTTGATCACCTGTGCAAAGAAATGTGTTTGGATCTTGCTAATGCTTGTTTTCAGCAATTGATAGAGGAGTTTGACAAAATTGCATTTCCACAATTGGATAGGGGGAGGCTGGGGGTATTTGTCCAGAAAAACATTTCATTGACTCAAGCCAAACAGGTTTGTGAATACTTGCCCTCAAACCAAAGTGAAAATCTCAAATGCTTTTACAAACCAGTTTTCTGTGAGAAACCACCTGTTGTGCCACATGCAACCATGTGGCCTGTGGTACTGAAGGAAGAACACAAGAAACCATTGTTGTTTCCACACAATTATACATTTACTATCTCATGTTCTGATAAAAGTTTCCAGCTGGAGGGCAATGACAGAATCACTTGTCTGTACAGTGGAGAATGGTCAGAAGTACCCAGATGTTTACCTGTAGCCAAAAGTCCTCTACCACTTGTTCTGGTTTTGATTGGAATTCCTCTGACCATTTTGATATCAATTATCATGGGGTACACATTGAAACCAAATCCTATTTTGAGTAGAAACAGAGAATTTGATGCTTTTGTTTCCTATCACTTTGACTCAGATCATGATTTTATAATATCTGAGCTGAAGCCTCAGCTGAGTCCAAAGTTCAAATTATTCATCCACAGTGAAGATTTCAAACCAGGAAGAAATATCACAACAAACATACAAAATGCAATTTATCAGAGCAACAGTGCAATCCTCCTTCTATCACAAGGATATTTGAAAAGTGGCTGGTGCAGGATGGAGTTTGAGCATTGCCTTCTGGAGAGCAAACAATGTTCAGAATATCTGCTCCTGGTCATTGCCATGGAACCTGTAAAAAATCTGATAAATTTCAGCAAGCACTCTGCTCCTCAAATCAAAAATTTCATGGAAAACAATGTGGTGTTGGAAAAGGATGACCCAAATTTGTGGAAGAAGATCGCTGCCCATTTTAATGAGGTGAGAAAAGGAACTGCTTGGAAAGACAATGCTCGAAGTCCAGAGCAGAATGCATTGATGGAGGAACCTTTCGTGTAACTGCGCTGTGTTCTACAGTGGCGCCCAATTTTCATTCACTACAACTGCCAAATCCAATAAAAGTTACAGAGACACGTGCTTGGTTCGTGTCAGTGTCCTTGTTTCCAGCGTGAGGTGAATCGAACGAGTACATCTGTTTCATATTCTGAACATGGTGACAATTGACTGGTTCGTAGACGGAGTGAGCAAGTTGAAATCCTGTCAATTTTCATCATTTTCCTGATGAATTCACTGGAGCTTGACTTCCTTGGTCTCGCACCTTGTTTGCAACAGCAGATTGTCAGGAACTTATTTCGCAAGAATGAAACTAAACACGTTGTGTTTTGATGATTCGTTTGCTGTGCACATGTTCGTTACGGGTGCACACAAAGCATCTGCATTTGATATTGTTCAAATTGTTGCGCTTTCACTTTGTCTGACCGCGTTAAATTTTCATGAGTGGAGTCGATCTGAAGATAGCTCACAGATGATGGTCGCTATTGTGTATTACTTTGGGTATCTTGGTCATGTGCTGAGCAAGTAGCGACCCACATCTGTGATCTATGTTGGATAACTCCCTCACACTTGACTGACACTGTGTGAGAACAACTCGAGTGGCTCGTGCTCGGGAGATATCCCATACTTCAGCCAAAAGTGAGTCAGGTTCTTGGACGCAAATTACAGCGACGCGACCAAGCGTGAGGCACGAACGTGCCCCATTTCTCTTTGACACAAGACACGTGACTTTCTGGGGTGTGGCCGACCAGGAAATTACCCATCGTTTCATTCATAGGAATCAACATATTTCCACCAAACTTCCATTTGGTTCCGTGAATGGTTGTGCGCTAGAGATAATTTGATACACAAGCAGTCTGGATGAGGACTAGGTTATTCTCGGCATTCCTTGGTGATCAGGTAAGATTTGCAAATTGTTCTTCCTTGGTCTGGCCACACCAGCTTCATCAGACACCATTGCTGGGGTGGTGACAGAACAAGTGCAATTCTACCACAGGAAAATCTCCACCTTCCCATCAAAATCTGCAAATATTCAGTTTGAAGTATTTCATCCTTATGTCAGAAGCTTTTGTTCTGATACTCACTGTTTCCCAATGCTACACTTCCTCACAACCCCCGAGACAAATTGGACAACAGAACTCAATGTCAAACACTTCCCCAGCCTCTTTCCACAAAAGTTTGTTACAATTTGTACAAATACACATCAATGCCAAATATGGCTGGAATTTCTGACACAAAGAAACTTGATAAAATTTTTGAACTCATTGCATTGGTTTTCACCACTGCCCAACTGACAGGCACTGATGCTGTGCAAGAGGCACAGGACTGCCATGCACATTTGACTGAGGCAATGTGCCATTTGATTGCTCCTAAATGTGACAGATCAACAAAACAAATGACACACTTGTGCAGAGAAATGTGTTTTGATCTGGTAGATGCGTGCTTTGACAAAGTCACGAGCCTTCTAAAAATTGTCTCTGCCATGCCAGAGAGGGCTATAATAAGACAAGATGTGCTTGACATAAATCCTAATGCCCTTGCTATTGTGAATCAGGGTTGTGCATATTTACCCTCAAGACATGACAAGACACAACCATGTTTCTACAAGGCAGTGTCCTGTGGCAAGCTGCCCTCTCCACCAGAAATCACTGTTCTGCAAAATGTTAGTCTGGCAAATGAAAGGAATGTTTCTGTCACTTATCCTGTCAAATTTCAAGTAAATTATGCATGCAAAGACAAAGCATACCAACTGAGAGGGAACAGCACAGTTTCCTGTTTGTTCAGTGGAAAATGGTCTGCCCAGCCAAAATGTGTGGCTGAAGCATCAGGTCCTGTGTTCATTGTTGTGATAATCTTCTCTCTTCCTGCAACTGCACTCTTGTCACTTTTGCTTTGGTACAAGTGCAAGTCTGATATGGTGGGATTGCCTACAAGACAAAGAGAAAATGATGCTTTTGTTTGTTATGATTTCGACACAGACCACGCTTTTGTGACTGAGACTCTGCTGCCCAATTTGGAACCTCAGTTTAAACTTTTTGTACACAGCCGTGACTTCACACCTGGGATTGAAATACTGGCGAACATACAAGAGGCCATCCAGAAAAGTAACTGTGCCATCATCCTGTTGTCCCAAGCCTTTATTAACAGTGACTGGTGCAGGCATGAGTTCAGGTACTGCAGCATGGAGAGTGTCAGTGATCCTGCATACAGGCTCCTGGTCATCCTGATGCAGCCTGCTGACCAGCTCAATAACCTAAACAGAAGTTGTAGCATTGAAGACTTCATCAAAAGCAGGACATACCTGGAGAAGGACGACCCAGATCTGTGGGAGAAAATTTCCAGGCACTTGACTCGAGTGAAAGGGGAAGTTTGACTCAGGATTTGGGACATTATTTGGAGTTCTGGTTCAAGTTGGTTTTGCAGACCAATTTTAGTCCACACATAGCATCGGATCAAAGAGAAACGAACCCCAAGCACCTGAAGTTATCAACTGTGGCATGTCTCTTCAAAAATGAAATAAATATGGAGTAAAGCAATGTGTTTGTGTTTCAGATCATTGCTTGATATGTCTTAGGTCATGTTCCATCCTACGAACCTTGATCTTGTTTGGCATTTGTTTTGTTCTCTCGTGGTGTGAAAAGCAACCCAAACGGGGTGACGTAACGCATTCAACCCACATTGAAATGACCAAGAGGCCAAGAAACCTATTTGTATGATTCCTGTAGGGTTTCACCTCTGGATGTCTCGTTCGTTGCCCCACATCACATCTGCTCCCTCTTTTTCCTGGTAGTTTATGAAGGTTAGCATGAAATACAACTCCAACACATGATATCCAAGATGGTGGATTTTCTACTTTATTGTCTATAAGCTGAGCAACGTAAAGTACCAACATGAAAAATTACAAATCAGTTTATTCTGTTCACTTTTTTGTTCTCTAGATTTGTGTTTGATGTTTTGATCAACCAAACAGCAGGAAAAGAATCCACGTTGCTTCATTCAGGCTGTGTTTGCTTTCGAAATGCACAAAAGTCCAAGAACGGCCAGCAGACACCAAACAAAAGCACTGTTTGTGACCAAGAACCAAGAATCACTGTTGTGTTTCCAGTATTGATGTGCACATCTTTTCGTGAATGTTACAGGACAAAAATGTTTTACATTTGTTCGCAACAATTGTCATGAAAGTGTTCTCCTTTTCTACTGCTCATCAGAATTTGTTTCCACCTCAATTTTCACAACTTTTTCAGTTTTTTCAGTGTCGCTCACAGAGTCATCGTGGACAAATGTTTCAACCTGGAGGTCTTCCTTGGAGGAATGGGTCTCCACCTTTACATCTGGATCATTTTCGTGTGCATCACTGAACAACTGGTGAGAAGAAACATCACTGGGCTTCACACTTGCTTTCTTTAACCTCTTTGCAAGAGAATAACCTGCCTCAAAGCAAATGGTGAGGACAATCAAGATAACAATACCCATCAGCTCCATTAACTTTAGATTTCTCAGGATTTCCACCTGAGGACCTTGTGGGCTAAATTCTGCATAAAGGAAAGAAGCCTTGATCAGATTGACTGATGCTACACCACACAGCAGCGAGAGAGACAACCCTTCTGCCAGATTTGACATGCTATGTCTGAAAGGCCTCACATATGCATGATGAAATAGAAATGCAATACACAGAGCAGAGCAGACAGACAGCTGTATCAAAGCATTTGGTATCAGAATGGTAGCACTGATTGCAAGTCTCCTCAACATCAGAACAGCCTCCCAGTATTGGGTGCCACTTGGAGATTTTCTAAACCCCCCTTTGAACCCATCATAGATTGCTTTTTCACTGCTGGCCTTATGCTCTTCTTCAGATTCACCTTGGGTATCATTGTTGCATGACAACATTGACCAGTAAAGAACAACTGGAAATGGAAAAAGAGTTGCAAGGAAGAAAGAGAAATGTGACACTTTCTTGTTCTTCAGAAGTCTCATCCCAAGGTAGATCAGGAGTGGATAGGGAATGATGTACAAAAGGCAAAAGATTGCCATGGAAATTTGCCAAATACTGTAGCACTGAACAGAACCATCATGGAACCAAACAAAGTTTCCTGCAACAGAAGTACAGGTCAGTGAGTAGAAGACCACAGAAGTAAAACCCAGGTAGGTGTACTTGATAATTTCCACCAGACCAGAAATGAGCTTGAAACGAAAAGTTTCCAACTTGTGAGAATTTCTATTTCTTTTGGCCATCAGCCGTTTTATGAGAGACAGAGGAATATAGAAAAGACTCCAGGTTCCAAATACCCCAAACAAAAACAAAAGTCTGAACATAGCCTTGTCGGTAGCTGTCAGTCCCATCAGGGCACAGGCATCATTTGAAATGAAGCGCAGTTCAAAGTTCAATCCCAGTTTTATATAGGACTCAATTTGAGCGAACACTTTGTGAATGGAGCGGGTATGGTCCAATGAGATAGAAAGGTCCATGACTGTCTTGACTTGTATGAAATAGGTAATGATCCCAAAGTAGCCTTTGTCAATTTCCTCGTCTGCATCATCTGATGCTGAGACACATTTTTTGCACAACTTCTTTGCAAATGATGATAGTATGCCAAAAATAACATTCTTAAATGTGTACCATGCCATGTACAGGGTTGCTGCTAGTACAATGATGGGCCAGACCCAATGGTCTTTGCATGTTCCCACTGCGACACACTCTGAGAAAAGCACAGAGAGTGAGTGGTGTTCTGCACAACTTCCACACAATACTCCAGTTCTGTGGCCTGAACATTGATCAATCTTGTCACAGTTTGTTGTGCAACAATAGTCTGTAGGACACTGATACATTGTTGTCACATGATCTGTGTGTGATCCCCAAAAGTTAGGCTGAGCAGTGAGATCATTTCCAGGACAGTTTGTACCAGCTGGACATGGTGTACAGCTCAAGTTCTTTGTGTCCTTGATTTTCCCCATAACAAACACATCAGATTTGTTTGGTAATAATGATACATTGAATTGTCCATCTGATGGTATGTAGAACTGTGTTGGGCAAGACTCACATGTCATTTTGATTTGTTTTGCTTGTTGGTCAATGAATTTCTTTTCCAGCTCCAACCTAAACCATTTGTGACAATGTACATTCAAGTTCAGTTTCATTATTTCAGCTGTATCTGATTGCATCTCCAGTTCCAATAATGAGGGAGACAGCAGTTTCAAATTGTGTGTAAAAATTGATGAATCAATGGAAATTGAAGAGGAGGACCAAATAAAGACACCCTTTGGAGAGTCAAATGTTGTATTTCTTACTTGAAAGGAACAATTACTGATAGTTGTTCTCAGACAGTTACCAGATACATAGAGGGCCCCACCACCGTCTGCTGCGTGATTGTCAGTAAAAATGCTGTTCTCTACATGTACTTGTAGCATATGGCAATAATCATGAGTGGTGCTACTTCGAATCCTTATGGCACCCCCCTCTGACAAAGCCTGAGCCAGTCTTTGTGCTCTGTTTCCAACAAAAAGAGAATTGTTAAACTCCACAAAATTTACACCTGCCACCACACTTTTTTCAGGCACAAAGAAGTTAATTTCAACTGCTGCTCCAGAGCCCAATCTGCTGTTGTTGTGAAAAGTGCAATTTTGAAAAGAAATCTGCATCCATGAATTGAGCAAACCAGAATCCTGTTTTGTAATGTTGATGCCTCCATTGCTGTTATTGACAATACATTGTCTGAAGGTCAAGTTGAGCTGATTTGATGCAATGTTTAGTTGTGACACAGATGTAAAACTTTCAATTTCACTTGTGAAAACAACATTTTCAAATGTCACAAAGGAAATGAAAGGAACTGACAGGATGATGGAACTGCTTTGGAAAGATGAATCATTTGACTTGAATATCAGGTGGGAAACTTTGAATACAATTGATGCACAGGTCAAATTACACTCAGTGAAACTAACAGCTGCACCAAATGATTTGTTCAACAGGAGGCCAAATCTGCCTTTGTTTTCAACAATCTGGTTTTCCATTGTTGTTTTCACAAAATACAGGACCAAGTGCCCAAAACTACCTTTTGTTGGCTGCCAGTCAGTGATGACTGAGTTTACAAACTGAACATTTGTAAACATGACATGTACATTCCACAGTGATAATTTTGAATTTGAGAATGTGATGTTCTGAATGTGAATGAGAAATGTTTCCTGAAAAGCCTCTGTGACAATGGTGAAATCATTTTCAATGTGACAAGGGTTGGAACAAATGATTTTGATAACTCTATGAGCATTTGCATTGGTATCAGGCAAGTTGATAATTTCAGGCTCAAATATTTTCTGGTTGTCTCTGGTATTCCTGTAGTTATCCATGTATATGGTACTTATCCAAAATATCTCCTTCAAGATATTGGTGAGAATGAAATCTAGTGTTGAACATGGTATTTCCTCAGGTTGTAGAAAACATTCAGAGTCCTGAGTGCTGTAGTTGGTGCCACTTGCACCTGATGACACATAGTTTGGCCTGTCCCTGTTTGTGCTGGCTCTCAACAAGCCTGGGAGCGCTGTGCACCTTCTGGAGCTCTATCTATATGTTTTGCACATGTCATATGTTTTGGTCATGTTAAATTGGACCTGTATCAGAAGTTGACCTTGTATGACCTTGCTTGACCTTGGCTACCAGTGCTCAAGGTCACAGCATAAATGTGTAATCCATGTACCTACATGTTATTCAGCTGTGAAAATATGTTTTCATTTTAACCATATTACCCTGTTACCATGTCCTGATTTCACCATCCTTAGCATGGTTACATTGTAAAATTATGTACTTTTTTAAGCAATTTCTGGCATTTGCACCACTTTTCACTCTTCCTGCTTTGACCTTACCTTTTGTATTTTCTCTTTCCTATGTCGTTTGATAGGTTTTCAAGCAAATGTGAAGGTAATTTCAAAACTACGAGAGTGAACTTTTTTTCCTTCCGCATGACTCTGTCCGATATCGTTGCAACGGGTTCAGCGGGAATCAACTTTTGCCTGGCAAAATTTCTAGTTTTTTTTACACTTTCTGTGAGAAATGGGTGCGCATCACACGGAAGTGGTTTGTTTTGTTTTGCGTATCACGAACTGCACGCTCGAACTCTTTCTCGCTACCCAGCCCGGCTCCAGCACCACCCACCAGACCCGTGTCGCTGCCCTGCGCGACTCAGACCCATCCGAACCTGCCGAACTCTGACCCATCCGAACCTGCCGAACTCTGACCCATCCGAACCTGCCGAACTCAGCCCCATCCGAACCTGCCGAACTCTGACCCATCCGAACCTGCCGAACTCTGCCGCTTTCGTGTCTCTACCCAACCTGGCCCCTTCGCGACAACACGTGCGGGCCTACCCGGTGCCATTTTACGTCCAGTGACACACTTTAAATCTTGACACTTGTTGTGCGATGTCCCTTTAGGGAAGAGCACTTAGCGGTGTGCCGAAAATTTTTTTTTGTATATATGGCATCTGGGCCAAGATGTCCCGTCCCGTCCCCCCTCCCCCGTTTTCAGAGATCTCAGCAACTACTGAAGGTACAGACTTGATCTATGGCTCGTTGGAAAGGTCTTTGAATCCACATTTCAAATTTTGAAAAATGGAATCTCCATAGCAACCTCCCTAGCAACCAGATGCAAAACTCCCTAGCAACCAGATACAAATGGCCAAATCTCAGGTTCTTTTTGTGATAGAGACATGATCTATGGCTC
>JAAUXT010117518.1_pt1 | contig 17900 bp, 21 predicted proteins | sample 7278171 | NCBI WGS metagenome assembly JAAUXT01 (sample SAMN14350112, study PRJNA611818) | marine sediment metagenome | isolation source: surface marine sediment (1.8m) | place: French Polynesia: Moorea | collected 2018-08
CCCCCCCCCCCCCCCCCCCCCCCCCCCCCCCCCCCCCCCCCCCCCCCCCCCCCCCCCCCCCCCCCCCCCCCCCCCCCCCCCCCCCCCCCCCCCCCCAGAGTGAGTGGGAGTCAGCGTCTGTCCGTCTGGTGACCATTGGACCATTGGATGCGTCACGCGTTGCCACCATGCAGCTCTTTATCCACAGGGAACGTGCATGGACCCCAGTTTCCTGACGCTGACGTCAAAATTTTGATGTCGATGTCACATTTCACAGGGGCTCAATGGAGAGCGCCAAAAAAGTACGAGTGCAGTCCATTAGTCTACTGACGTCAACCGCCCTGGCGTCAAAACACGAAGACACGTTGCCTGTGGGTGAGCCGTTTGTCTTGTTCAGGAAATCGCAGCATGCAGGGTTTCGGATACCCACTCAGTTTTCGCTGGACCTCAACATTTTTGACGCCCATCTGCATTGCACAGAGACGACCGTGAACGCGCCTTCGGAACAACTCGTACATGTTTCCACAGCAACAAGCGTTACGCGGTTACCAGGAAACCACATGGCTGATAGGTCACCTGATGAGGTCGGCTCCGCAGACAGCTGACCTGAATTACACTGAGTGGAGCGGCGGCGCCCAGGGCTTCTCTATTGACAGCCTAATGGTGGAAACACGGAGGAGCGAATGCGTTGAATGCAACATCTGAATAGATAGTGAGAGAAGCAAGTCAAGTCAGGGGTGGATTCCAGGAAGGACCCCCTCAGACCAAGGACTTTTTCGACCTGACCAAACAGATGTTCGAAGGTGAATTCGCGAAACCTCTGACTGGCTTTGGTTAGAAGCTGCAAACAAGAGAAGAAGACGTTTTCAAATCCTGAGGAAAGAGCAACCCACTGGGGTCCGAGAATCGGCGATGGAACTTGACATTGCCCCAGAGGGTCCAACCACTTCGGGCTTATCTTGACCAGAGAGAGTCAGGCCTCTGGTCCTCATCTACTCGCGAGTCTTGGATTCGTCCAGCCCTTCGAGAGACGAATCTCACCCCACAAAACAGAGCAAATGTCCGATGGCATTGGTCCATTTACCAGGTCAGGCACCCCTGGATCCACCCCAGCTCCGTCCTTGATCAGAGGCGACATGCATCACTTTCCGGAATGGATTGTCCCGCCTTTCTCGCCCCGGGTTCGTCTCAGGTGAAACATGACAAATGTTTCTGGCCACGAGCTCGCACTGCAAGGCACGTGGTGCGTTCTCAGCATTTGCTTGACGATCAGACGATCAGACATCCTGGTGCTGGGAGCTGTGTCTGGGGTACGTCCCTTGAGGAAGCTGTGATGATGGGGGAGGTGACAACAATGCCAAGGAAACAGTGCACATGGTCTGTTTGTGCGAAGGATCCAGGAGAAAACCGCCGTCCAGTCCAGACGACGATACGTTGGTTGCGACTGTTGTGGAGGAGACGGAGAGAGAGAGAGAGAGAGAGAGAGAGAGAAAGAGAGAGAGAGAGAGAGAGAGAGAGAGACAGAGAGAGAGAAAATGAATGAATGAATCAGTCAATCAATTCATGAATGAAAACGAAAGAAAGAATGAATGGAATGACAGAGATTCAGATCAGCTGGTCCTTGGCACACCCAGTGAGGTGCTGAGGTCCCAGGAACGTTGTTGGTGGGGGAAAGTTGGAGGACAAGCCAACATTCCTTGTTTGTTTGGAAGAAGAACTGAGCTGAAAATGATTCACTGTCGTGCTGCTGCCTTTGTTGTTTCCGTGGTTGGTAGAGGTTGGAAGTTGGGACGTGGGAGATGGGTGGCGCACGCGCAATTCACCAAACAGACAGGACTGTGCGGAGCACAGCGTCATGCAGGAACGGAACCCAGCTGCAGCCCCATCTGATGCCGCATGCACGACCCTGGATCTCTGTCTGACCTGTAGCGTCGCGCGTCGTTCAAACTTCGGTGATGCCCTTCACTTTTACCTTGAAACTTTCCACAAACAGGACCACTTGACACGGCGCCGTTCCAGATCTCCCGGCCTGTCGTCCGAAAACAGGGCCACCTGACACACGACGACTGATTTCGAACTTCCGGCCTGTCTGACCTGTTGTCTGAACCTTTGGGCCTTGAACATTCCCTCAAACAGGGTCACCTGACACACGACGCGGCTTGCTCTTCCGACCTGACCCACCTGTTGTCTGAACCTTGGGGCCTTGAAATTTTCCACAAACAGGACATCGGACTTTAATCTGAGGACGGCGTGAGGAAGATGCAGCACCGAACAATGGGAGGAGAGTCGTGATGAATTCCGTTTCCTGGGGTCACGTCGGGAGCCACTCATCCACTCAGAGCCGGATGCGCGGGTCACGAATCGTGTTTCGCGTTACGTGAACTTTCTCAATCCAAGTGCGGAGAAGTTTCCAAGGTTTTGCAGACCTATAGCTGCAGGTCACGAAACAAAAAACACAGACTTTCCGTGAAAGTTTATTCCAAGTTGATTTATTGTTGGGGCATTTTGGAGGACGGTAACGTCTCATGTCTGGAAGTTGGTTTTTTTTTCATTTGGAGCCAAATGTCACGTTGCTTTGCGTTGCAGCCACTTTTTACGAGTATCAATCGAGTCTGAAATGCTCTTTCAAATCGTTTGCTGCCCTCGGTCACGAAACACTTGTGGAAAGGTAAGATTACTCACACCACTCCAGTCTGAAGGATGTCATCGTGCGGTGATCGCACTTCTCACCACGACACAAACAATACAGCCTGGGTTTTGTTGCAGACAAGGGTGAACTCGTACTCTGAGAACACCAGGACCATACCCTGGAACGATGACCCCTCCCACCCACAAGTATATATCCCCGACCAAGTCCTTTGTCTGCATCTGCCGAACCTTTGCTACTTGTTGTCCCACCACCAACTTGTTCTTGGCGTGCAGAACACAACATCGTGAAGTGTTGTGCGCAGTCAAACAATTTGCAGAACACCACTGACACAGAGGGGGACCAAGAAAAAATCATTTTCGCTTTTAATTTTACGGTGCAGGTACAATATTTCTGCACGACGCGTTCATATTTTCAAAAGCTGGGCCTCCCTCAACCCTTGGTTGGGCCATCCTTCAGGGCAAAACTTGGATCTGGCCCTGAACACAGACTGTGTCCCGCACTCAAAACCACATTCACACTTGGTATGTTTCTCCATGGTGAGAGAGTCAATCTCAAGAATAAAGAGAAGAAATTGTGCCTTTTCATGGGGCGGGGGATTCATATCATGTCCAGGATCGTTTTTCAATCCAACCACCCCTTCTGGCAAAAGAGGCGCCTGAACCTATTCTTCATTGTCAGTCTTAATTCAGTCTTGAGTCTCTGGTCCTTCGGGTGTGACTGTGGCTCTTTGTGTGCAACCCTCTGGTTCATTGAGTGTGACCCTTCAGCTCCTGGTTCTTTGGGTGTAACCCTCTGGCTCTTAAGGTGTGACATTCTGGCTCTTTGGGTGTAATTTTCTGGCTCTTAGAGTGCACACCTGGCTCTTCAAATGTGCCACTGACACTCAGGGGCCCAAACAACCAATTTGGTGCTGCTTGACAGCTTGAAATACCTTCCTTTACACCAAAATACGCTTAAAATGCCTTCTCTTGTGGAAAGATATGATCAACAAAAATAATTTTGATGAGATCACAAGGATAATAGGCCCATGGGCCTCAAGGTGATTTGAACACATTCAGCTTTGCCAATAAATTTACACAAAACATCATCGTGATATCACAGACGCTCTATGTCTAAGATGAGACTGACTTTATTGATACATAATACGCCGTCTAGTGGTACAGTAGTTGTGACAATACAGCTGGTAATGTCGCACCATACTCCTTCCTCACCAAGAGGTGCTGGCCTCAGCAGCCATCTGTTTTTATTCATAATTTTCCTCATAAACAATTACAAGGTTAGCCATAGTTTCACAGTTTTGGCTGGCTTTTTAAGCTGGCCTCCCTCCCCCCATAGGGGGAAGCCAGAACTGGTCAGGCGATCAACAAAAATGGAGGCTGAACTCATCAGCTTTTTGAAACAAAATATTGTGTGAAAATTGATAGAAGAAGCACACAAGCTTGGATTGCCACTGACTGATGAACAGGTTGTCAGATGGGTGGTGTGTGCGGGTAGCCCTGGTTGGGCCTCACCATACACTCACCACTGCCTGTGGCACCACAGTCAGTTGTATTCTTGGGCTATGGCCAGACTGCATCGGAGTAAGGAAACTCAGGCTAAAGCTGGGCTAAGTTTATTGCTCACTCCAGAAGCAGTAACTGCTCTGCAGGGTTGTCATGCTCATGGCTTTTATTGTTGGTGCAAGGTGCTGGCCTGGTGTGCAGCTTCAGCTTCGCGAAGCTATGCTGAAGCAGCTCCACCGGGTACTCAGTGCCTTGCTGTAAGCTGGTTTGCTCACATGGGAAGAGCCAACTCTTTCACATGACAACATTTTAATTTGGGACCAGTGCCTCACCACAACTTTGAGGTGTTGGTGAGGCAACTTGCTCTCACCTGTTAGGTTCTCAGATCCAGCCTCTGGTTGCAGCACATGTTTCTCCACCGATCATAAAAATTTGACAACTTCCACAACTCTTTTTTTGACCCATCAAGTTCACCAACAACCCTATCATGCCAGCAACAAACTTTCAGAATTTTTGAGCAATGAGTCAGGTTATTGACAAAATTTGGGTATTTTTTGCTCAAAACCCAAACATTTTTGCACAACAATCACAGCTCCATTTTGCCTTGACTAATTTGCACCAACATGATTATCTTCACAAAACATATGGTTTTGATGCAGAATAAGACTTGAAACATTTCAAACAAATGTAGAAATGACATGTTGTGAAACATATTTTTCAACAACATGTCAATGTACACAAAGATTTCTACACAAAGTGCATGCTGGCACAATTGACACAACCCCCCCCCCCAATCAAAATTTAATTTCAGCCACCTGAAAACCACTGAAATTTTTTTTATCACCTGAACACAACACCAACTTCAACGGAAAGCCCCTCCAAAAGGAGGAAAGTCGTCAATTGTACATACACCCCTGCACAACTGCTGCTCACTTTCAAGACACAGAACAAAGCAGTCAGGTCCAAAAATTGTGAATTTTGTCATCTTGAATTGTTTGCATTGAAAACCAACAGTGTTCCAATTTATTCTTTTCAGATGTCAGACATTCTTTCGGACCCAAACATACACAAAAATAAACCACTGAACCACGCATCAAAAACCTGAGTATCAGACACTTTGAGGTGATTTTTGGCTTTCAGTTTGGCTTTTGCTCCAAAGAGCAAAACCTTAATTGAGCCATTCAAATCATTTTTTGGCACATGGATTTGGGGTCACACCCGCAGAGAGCCTTTGGATCACACCCGAACAATCGCGCAGTCATGAAAAAATATTGTCCTGCCGACTGTTGCTTTCCGTAACCGTGCCACCTAGTTGTTTCACCAGTGCATGAGGTGTTCGCTAGTCGTTACAAGCGTGAAACATCTTTTGAAATAATTTTTTGTTCTTGTTGGATTTTGTGCAAGTTTGTGAGTCGGACACACCACGATGGCTGAGTTTGTACAGAAGGTGATTGAGGAGATGATTCCTGAGCTGGAGCAGATGGAGAGAGTCGGTCTGTTCACCGGAAAGGAGACGAGGTGAGTGAGCGATAATAGGATACATCAACATGTGGGGTGAAAATAAACAGGGGTGTTTACGACGACTGGTCGGAGGCTGCTCTCAACTTTCAAAACAACAACATTGGAAAGGAAACATTTTGTGACGCGGCGGTCTCGCCGAGGGTTGTGTGCAAGGTGACACAGCTCCTCGCGTCGTGTCAGTTTCGCTTTTTCTTTTTCTTTCCACATTTTCTTCAATGACGGTTTCCGTCACAATTCGTGTCAACGTCACCAGACTCCACGTGGATTTGGTCGGGTGTTGCAGCTGAACTCCAGATTCATGTCACTCTTTCAGTTGTTGCGACCAACGGTTGCGTGTTTTGCAGGTCAATTTTGAAGAAACGTCGCGGATTCGAGAACAAGCTGCGCAGACGCACCAAGGAGAAACAAGACTATCTCAATTACATTCAGGTATCTGCTGTGCGCGCGCGCACACACACACACACACACACACACACACACACATATGGGACAACGCGCGCTCGGTCCCCAACAGAAACAGTGCAGTTTTCTCCAAACTATCTGTAGGTTGTTGCTCGTGTCTCCCTGATAACACATTTTCTCTGACATTTGGGTGCCAAGTTCTTCTTGGACACACTGGTTGTGACTCGAAACATCTTGCCACTGCTAGCATCTCAGTTTAACGCGATCCCTTCAGATGAAGATTTCACAAGGCTGTTTCCGTTTCAGTACGAGATGAACCTGCTGTTGCTGCTCAAGCAGCGCAGAGACGTGAGTTGCCAACTCGATTTCAGTCAGGAATTTGAAATCCTTGTGAAACAACAAGTACAGCTGGGCGTCCAGTTTCATGTGCACCAATTTTCTTCTTCAGCGAACAGGCTACAACTTCAAGAAGCTGGAGATTGACTTGGCTATCGTGCAGCGAATTCACAAACTCTTCAAGGCAAGTGATGCTGGTCGCAAGAGGTGTTCTGTCCGACATCTCACTGCCTCTGCTGAATCTTCACGTTGAGGCTGACTGAACAAAATCCTGGTGTTTCGGCATCAGTGGCATCGCGTGACGAGAAGTTGGACCAATGCGACAGAATTGTGTTTCATTGACCAATCACGTGCGACTTCCGGTTTTGCAGCTGGTGCAGTTCCGGTTCCAGGGGGACGTGCAGCTCTGGCTCGCCCACATCGCCTTCAGCAAGCGACGGGTATGTCCTCTCACCTGGAGCTTTCTTTCGCAAGGGATTCGTGGTCAACATTCCGTTTGGAAACGAGGGAAATTATATCTTGTCAACGCGACCAGATTTCCTGTTGAAAAGTGTGTGTATGTGCCTGTGCCTGTGTTCGTGCACGCGTGCGTGAGAGTATCGCGTTGTGCGCGCGTTGACATTCTGATGCACCAGTCATTGGAAGCACCGGTATTTCTATCGCAGGGAGAGAAGGCGACAGTGGGGCGGCTCTACACGCGCATGCTGCAGGTGCATAACAGGAAGCCAGGTGAGGGGCGCGTCACGACCAAACCCGGTCACCCAAGGCTGGGCGCACACAGAGCGTCGAGGCGAACATTGTGACCCTGAATGACGTGTCATTAGGATGGTACATAAATATATAGTTTGAACTTTGGGGTTTACCAAAACCCTGACAGAGCAAAAACATACCAAAACTCAGAGAGAAAATCTCTTCTATTTTCATTCATCCTTGTGGTGTGTTTGTTTTCTGAAATTAATGTGGTTTGTATCGAGAAGAAATAACACGTCGTTCAGGGTCAAATATTTTGCCTCGACGCTTTGTGTGCGCCCAGCCTGACCCGGTCACACGGCGTCCGGTAGACCTGTGTGCCTTGCCGTCAAAGCACTGCGCAAAACCTTGAGTTGTGCTCCACCAAACAGGAAGTACTCACACTGTTTGAATTTGGCCCTTCCACACGTGTCACGCTGTGTCTGTGTCGGTGGTTTCGTCGCATGACCTTCAAGTACGGGCGAAGCGTGAACCGCACCAGCGATTTGTGTGCTGTGTTCATGTTGGTGCGGCTGGAGCGTTTCATCGCGACTTGTTCTGGTGTGTTGAATTTGCGCGTCAACCCCCTTTCCCAACACTTCGGGTTGCCACACGATCCTTTGCATCATCGGACGCAGCGCCAATTAGCTTGTATCGGTGTGTTTCTCAGACCTGTGGGTCGCGGCTGCGAAGTGGGAGATGGAGACGAACCTGTCGATGGAGAACGCGCGCGGTCTGCTGCAGAGGGGTCTGCGTTACAACCCGACCGCGCAGAAGCTCTGGAGAGAGGTGAGATAGGGGGGGGGGTCAGGACACGGGTAGAGAGTGTTGTGTTGGGGAGGACTGCGCCACAATCCCGCCGCCCAGAAACTCTGGAGAGGTGGGGTGGGGACAGTGCAGAGAGGCATGGGAAATGGGTCAAGTGAAAATGGGGGTGGGGAAAATGGGTCACCGATTCAGCGTGTGTCGACACTGCCAAGATTTCTTGTTTGCACAACCCTTCACATCACAGGCTCACGTTGATTTCAGGACATGTTTCCCAAACGGATGTGATTGTGACATTTTGCACATTCTTGTTTCAGTATTTCCGTATGGAGCTACTCAACGTGGACAAGGTGAGTACTCGAACGCTGCATGAATGACTTGTTGAGATTTCTGACACCAACGTGCAATCTGCGGTCCTTGCGACGCACCCGTTGTGAAGCCACCTGAGCACGACGCGTGACTCTCGTTTCAGCTGCGGAAGCGACGCGAGATCCTGGGGCTCGCCAACATGCAGTCGACGGTGAGTCGCTTCTGGTCAACCTTTCTCGCCTTGGCCTTGATTGGAGGGGAGGGGGGTGGAAGTTATTGCGGGACATTCCGCAGGTGGCCCCTGTGCAAAAAGTAGCAGAAGGGAAGGTTGTGGATTTGGTTTGGTGTTCGCGGTTGGTTTTGTGGAAGAACCAAGTCGTGTACACGGCTTCTTTGTGATGCGTCCACTTTCTCAGTGTTTCTGTGTTGCGGCCACTGTACGATGCGGTCACGTGTTGTGTTGCAGGACGCGGACGCTGTGATGGAAGGACAGATTGCTGAGATCGTGTTCCACAACGCCGTCGAAATGTTCCCAGGTGCGCACAGCACACACACACACACACACACACACACACACACTGAACTGACCGTGCGAGTACTGATGCACACACACGCGCGCGCGCAAGCTGCACATACACACGTTCAACGCTGTCGACACCACAACAAACAAAGAACATGTGGACGCACGCACACACGACACATACGCGCGCTCGTGTTCAAATTTTCTCTGACAAATCGTGGTGCCGCCTCAGTCACAACAGATACATACACACGTGTGCGCTGAACGAACTCGAAACACCACGCTGAGTGAGGTGAGAACATGTGAACACGACCCGAGGTGCATCTGCTGTGTGTTTCAGGTGACGTCGAGTTCTGGCTGTCCTTCCTGCCCATTTGTCAACTCTTCCCGTTCGCCAAGCACCTGGAGGACCATATTTACAGCATGTGAGTCTGGCGGTCTTTTCTTTCCCCACCCCTCAACATACACACTCCTCAAAATGTTTTTGGCTGTGAACCGTGGACTCTTTGGGCGACATGACCCTTGACTCTGCACTGGCAAACTCGTGTTGGAGAGCATTCAGCTCTTGTGCGTAGGTGCCCCGCAATTTTGATTGGGGACTTGGTTGTACTGCCCGTTTCATCCCACCTGGAGCGCGGTTCGGGGTCAGGCGTCCCTGGATCCACGGAACAACACACAGGGCATTGCAGTGCGCACAGTGCTCACTCTGGTGACAGTGTGTCAGATTCTCACGTGAGATACATGTATTGCCATTTCGCCACAGTTTTTGTGGGGCTGTGCGCACAATACCAATACCAATCCCTGTTTTCTTCAACCCGACAATGGGTCTGCACGAGTGGGCGATATTGGACACAACAGAGTCACGTGTTTGCTGCAGGCTGCTGGAGAGGCACGGGGACTCGGAGCCGGTCGCGCACGCGCTCGCCTGTAGGAGCCTCGCCGCCCCAGCCCGGGACCCGGAGTTCTCCAAGATGAGCAAGAAACAGAGAAGTGAGTTGCGCTGTGACTGTGTTCCTCCCGTCTGGATGCGCGATCGTTGGTGGTTCATTGAATGTTCCTGCAGATCCAGATTTGGAGGCCCGGGAAGCACCCAAAATGAAAAAAATACACTTGCAATAGAACAGTGGACTGTGGCGCAGGAAGAGACAGCGGGGAAATTAGTTTCGTTTGGAAGTTTGTTGGGAGGGGGTCGACCCGCGAGTCAATACCCCCCCCCCGCCCGCCCCGCAACGTTCCCGTGTCTGGACATGTGGACATGTCACGTCGTGCGTGCGTCACCTTTTTCAGACGCAGCGGTTGGCGATGCCGAGGCGGACTGCTGGGCTCGGCTCGATGAGGCGGTCACCACCCTGCCCACCGGTGAGTGCGAAGTTGTTTTGTGGCGTTTGCAGCGCGCGCCATTCGGGTCATTTGTGTCATTGACATTGCCACCTGATGGTTTGGGCCGTGCTGCAGTGGCAGCCAGTGTTTGTGTGTGTGTGAATGTGTGTGTGTGTGTGTGCTTGTGTGTGTGTGCGTGTGTGTGTGTGCTTGTGCTTGTGCTTGTGCGTGCACTTGGATCCGCTCTCACGGAAAACAAGAAGCAGTGCGCAAGGCAACTGCAGTGCGAAGTCCCTTGCGCCAGAAATGTCGTTGATTCTTCCTTATCCTCCTTGTATTCTCTGCAGGCAGGGGGGGGGTCTGGCAGAGGGGGGGTCTAGCAGGGGAGGGGGGTCTGGTGGGGGGTTGTGGGAGGGGGGCAGGGGACATTTCACCCACCTTGCCATATACTGCACTACCACATGGTGCTTCGTTCCAAAGGGACTTCGCACAAAAATATTGACGTGTTCTTGCGGACAGACCTGGATCCGCCCTTGTGACGTCTGGTTGAAGCGGTGAGGAGTGGATGAGTTTGACCCTCTCCTCTTCCTGTGTAAAGAGCCGATAATTGGTCTCTATTCATGGAGTCACGGCTCGCAAACAAGGGTCGGGTCGGGTTACCAGCCGCGGAGGCAACTGGTGCGGGGTTCCCAGGAATGTGCAGTCGTAGGGAAGCCGTGAGGGCTGTTTTAAGGTGACTTCATATAGAGCTGCGGCTGCGGCAGCGGTAGCGGAAGAAAGTCACCATTGACTTCTGTGTCCGCACATTTCTTGCGTCAAGAATCGATTCCCAGCGATTATCTGCAGAAGCAACCTGCATCACATTGGGCGTCATGTTAAATTTTGCCGCACAGAAGAAAGGCCAAGCAAATTTGTTGCCGCATAAAATCTATATGAAATCAGCCTTACACTGGACGCGTTGTGCACTGTGTTCCAGGACAAGGAAATACGCGCGACGTTGATTTGCCACCTGAAGTCAGTGCGGATAAACCGCTGTTGGCTGGGGCAGTTTGAGCTGCTTCGTCGACGCAGCGACCATTTGATGGGAACAAGTGAGACGTGAGGGCCAGTAAAATGACCCGTCTGTCGATACAGATCCTCGTTTTGTCTGGTCCAGAAGAGGTGATGTCACGAAGGAGTGGGCGAACAATCAGACCTACAGGACATTGCGAACAACTTGAAAAGAAATTTGGCGTTGTTGGACATCCCCAAGCAAAATTTGGTTAATAAATTCGAGCAACTGAACTTCTTGCAGATTGGAGGTATCACGTGAGCGTTTGTTCAGATGTTTGCCACTTTTTTGCTGAGAGCTTCAACATGTCGTTGTTTGTTTCCCTTTTTCATGCGTCTTCGGTGAAATTTTACCCGTCGCACTTCTCACAGAGCGTCTTCAGTCGCTGAGACGTGTGAAAGGCACGTAGAGCAAACAGACGCACACTTGAAGGGGAAAGGGAGAGTTTGCACAAGGCCAAAGTGCCTGGAATCGGATCGGCGTCAAGAACACAGGGGAAGCGTGAGGCCTGGGCAGGGGACTTTTGTTAACAGGGAGGGTATTGTTTTGAGTGCACTTGTCAGCAAATGGTGGGTAGGTTGCGTTCATGTCACGTCTCTCTCTCTCTCTCTCTCTCTCTCTCTCTCTGTGTGTGTTTCTACCCACTCGTCTCTCTCCTCTTTCTCTCTTTCTGTCTGTCTTTGTCTGTCTCTGTCTGTCTGTCTGTGCATGAGATCACAAGAGTCCAGTTGACTGTCTTGCAGTCCGCACACGCGGCACGATTATTTTTTTTTTTTTTTGCCAAACTTGAAGTTGACCCAGTGGTTTCTCTGTTCACCTAATAATTCCATGTTGAAAATCGCGTGCCACGTCTTGCTTTCAAAAGGCGTTGATGACGAGAGTTTCTCACGTGACGAGTCCTTGTGGTGATCGGTGGAACAGAGAGCTTTGATACTCATTTCACTCCAAAGGAGCGAAAATACCGCGCATGGCTCGTGCTGCACAAACGTCAGAACCAACGCCTCTCGAGCCAAAAATACTCGCCCCTTGGGAAAAAGCGACGCAATGAAGTTGTGAGGAGCCTTTCATTGGGGGCGTCTGATGCTCTTTGGCTGTCGATCAGAATTGACAATTGAGGTCGTTTGTGAGATTTGACGAGTTTATTTTGAAACGCGAAGGGCCCTGAACTTCTGGTGCGGTGCACGCCCATCGCCCCTTGAAGCTGGTGCTGGAGTGAAGGTTCAATGTCACAGGCAGACGAGGCTTGGTCAGCGACCTTTTTCATGTGTCACGTGGGTTGCGTTTCTGCATTCGTGAGTCAGTGGACGCTGCGTCTACTCTTGAGGACAGACGATGTCTTCAACGTGAAACAGGCGTGAAGTTACTCGAAAATCCGCGAACAAGGGTTTTTCACATTGGTGACACTGCGGCAAATTTTGTGTGCGTCAAACTTACATTGAGAATACAATGGTAGTTTTGTTACCTGCGGCAAAGTCCTTGATGCAACCCCAATGTGAAAATGTTTTGCCACCTGCATTTGACGCAGGTGGCAAAAAAAAACAAAACAAAACAAACTGCAGCAGCGGCACCAATGTGAAAACCCTTTTGGTTCTGCGCCCATCCGTTTTTGTTCCAAAGCGGCGGCGCTGTGTTGGCGCCGCCGCTCGCTGCCCACCCGTCTCAGCAGCGCCTCACCACCCCGTCTGCTTCGTGCTTCACAACACGGCGCATTTCCCCAGCCCTTTGCCCTTGGCATTGGGTAAGCCCCACCCACCCACGACCCCCTGACCCACCCCCAGTCACGCCTTACCCTGGAGCAACTCTGACCTGCAGCTCCAGTCGGAGCCCCAAACCCAACCCCAACAAGCCCCAACCCAACCCCAACCTGCCGCAGGCCCAGCTCCAACATCAACCCCAACCCCAACTCCAACACCTTTCCCCAGCTCCTACCTCATCACCGCACTCAGCGCTGTTGCCGGTGCCACAGTCCGTGAACGCAAGCCGAAAGGCACAGGAATAACACTGGGGAAGCGGTGTCATATCAAGTGAACATGACCAATCTGGCCAAAAGAACAATGCCCACCAGTGAAGCTTCAGTTGTTTGTCCATTTGCAAATAGAAACACAGCGCCGCTGTCATTGGTGGTTTGTTTTGCGTCATCACAGTTATATATCCAATGAGATCATCACTTTCTCAGTGAAAGTTCAAGTACACCTGTCCTTGGATTGCTTTTCGTTCAGTGTAAAACGTCTAACCACGCGCACGTGTCATCACATCGCAGCTCTGACTGTTGATTGGTTGATGCTGATCACATGATTCGATCACATGATTCCATTTCGACCAATCCGGACGCTAGACGGGCAGTTGCCATGGCGGCGGTGGTGGTGGGATTGGTTGTTGGGCGCGAATGGTGTTGTAGTAACTATCACAGGTGGTGTTGAGGCTGTCCAGGGTCTCGTACAGGTGCACACTCTCCACACTGGCCTTCCTCTGCAAGTTGAACCCTGAATCGAGGGGCAGCTTCACTGCAAAGAGAAACAGTGTTTCTGTGTCTTATGCACGCAATGTGGGGTATTGTATTGGATTGTGAGCTTCGAACGCTCGGGGAAGTAATCACAGGTTTGAAAACATGTCTGAGGAGACAAAGCGAGAAGAAACCCCATTTTGTGTGGAAGAGGGTGCGACCTGAGCAGTCTGAGTCTCGCAAAAAGGCCAACGCAAACGCTGCAAGGGCAATTGTTGTTGAGGTTGTTGGGCGTTTTGTAGTTTCCCCACAAAGGAAGGCATCAGAATTGGTTCAAGTTGAAATGAGTTTCTTTGAAATACTCGTTGCAGACTTCTTTCTGTCTTGTCAGAAACAAGACAACTTCAGATTTCCTTGGTTCCATGCTGGTTAGTGATATTTTGTCGATTGACTTGATTATTTCATCAAAATTGTGCCGTTTTGACATGCAGAGCCAAATGTCAAATCCTCACCTTGCATATGGCTTTGGCTCATGATGGAGTACACCATGTCCGCTTTGTACACGTTGTCTCCAGTATCCAGGGTCTGCCCGGGGTACACAGAGTCTCTTCCGCCCAGCGCGTCCGGTCTGTGGGGAATCCGTGAGGGGGCGCTGCTGGGCGGGGCTCGTTTTCGCTTCCGGCGGTTGGTGAATCTCTGCTTCATGTCGCACTTGAACCAGCAGATGAGGAAAGCGATGAAGAGGGCCAAGGTCACGGCTGCGGGGACGATCACTCCGAATAGGAAGAAGTACATCCCCATGGTGATGCACTTTGTTTCCTTGTTCCCTTTTCACACGTGTCCTGGTTCAAGTATCAGCTTTCTGGAGCTGTCCATTTCACGCTGCGATGACGTTGGCTGAATGTGCCAGGGACATTCACGTTCGTGTGGCCGCATCGTTGGACTAACGCTGTGAAGTGTGGTCGTCTGGTTGGTGTGTAGGTTCCTTGAGGCGTCAGCTTGGAGGAGACACAAGCACGTGCGGCTCAGGTTTGCAGAATGTCACGGCTCCCAGTTGGCGTTACGAGTCCAGGGTCCTCGACGGAAGCGTCTGGTATGTGCACGAGCGTGGATCTGTTGGTCACACGGACCTGCAAAAGCAAGAGATGGGAGTCTCAATCTGATCAGTCTTGTGGCGATACCAAAGAGCAGCAACTGTGATGTTGGTTTGGTCGTACGCTGCCAAGGAGAACAGAGTGAACGTCTGTCTGCGAATGGCAAGGCTGGGAGGTGGCGGGAAGGCCGCGCCAAGGCTTGCTTCACACTGCATGCGTCACGCGTAGACATGCGTTTCATGTTTCTTTCTGGCTGAGGCATCTCCATTATGGGTTTTCACATTGGTGACGCAGCGACAAAAAATTGATGCCTGCGTCAAAAAATTATTTGTGATCAGTCTGGACCAATAATTTGATGCTCTCCATTGGGTGTCATGTTGACTTTGACGCCTGTGCGTCAAAATTTTGACGCGCGCGTCAAAAATTCTGACGCTGCCCAGCCAATGTGAAAACCCTTATTGGGATCTGCGCAATGTTTGACTGACCCAGCATGACCCGGGCCTTGAGCTCCAATGTCTACAGTTTGACAATCTCAAAATGCAGTCGTTGAGCATCTCGCCTCTGTAGTCCTCACAGGTTTGACAGACGAGAATTGAACTGTTGAGCGCAAACGTCAGAAGCGTCATATCAGAGAGAGTTTTGTAATGGGAAAATCAATTCGGTGTCTCAGAAACAGATCTGAAGAGAGAGATACGTGTCTCGTTTCCTCTGTTCTCCGTTCTGTTGGCTGTATTCGCGTCACAAAAATCCATTTTTAGATGCAGAAATAACACTTTTGAGGCAAATTTAGATCGAGTCTTTCAAACACGTGAACAACGTTCGCGAGCCTTCAGGGGCACACGATACCGAACAGGACTGCATGGCCTCAGTTGGTAGCTTGACAGAGCGGAATTTGAAAGACACCGCCGCAAATGGTCGTCCGTGTCCCACATCGCGCCACTCTGCTCTACCCCTGCACGTGCACCTTTCATACTCCTGCCCCCATCCTGACCCCTGATCCTGTCCCTTCCCTGCTGCTGCCCTTGCTTCCACTCTTTCCCCTGCCACCCCCAACTCCTGTCCCCCACCCCTTTCACAACCACTGTTCACCTCTTCGTCAAACCCCATTCCCATTTTCTTTGCCCCAACCCGCCACACTCAGCTGTTTCGCAGCACTCAGGACAGCTCAATGGACAAACAAGAAAAGACTCGGCGATGCAGAGCCCACAGACATGTGCTGTACCCCAGCCGTGAGGCGAAACATCCAAAACGTCAAACGCAAACCTGGCAGGTGCCCAGTTCAAACCCTGCTCTATCCGTGCGCGTGGCGTAAACATCCACAGATTCATTTCCTCACCTTTCCCTTGCACGAGAGTCTCTGAAGACACGGAACTCGTTGCTAATCAAAGTTCATTCCCCCACCTGGCTTGTTCCAGTCGGTGCGAATCCGGAGACGTGACGATCAGAGCTGTTACTCCCCGTGGTGAACAGTCTCTGATCCTGCGTGTGAAGCCGTTTTGGCGTGTGGTGTTGACGCCATCCTCGCAACCCGTTCACACTGCGCTCACAGCGCCGTCCTTACGCCGTGGACCAGGCGTCTGTGGCCAGTTTCCCACCTTCACGGAATTGGGAGTGAAACTTCCGTCCAGTGACAGACGACTCCTCCGTTTCTCGGTCACAAGGTTGCCACCCTGAGATCCTGGACTCGGTTCGGAAACGCACTTTTCTCTCGCTGCAAGAACAGCGCTTCAGCCTCAACGAAAGGAAATCATAGACGAGACACGCTGCAGGGACGGCACCTCTGCCAGAGGCCGGTGGAAAAGAAGGTGTCTCTGCACACGATGTGTGCATCTGTGTGTGTACACGTGTGGCAGCTTCGCTGCCGTAAACCCACCCGCCCCTTCCCCACCCCGAACCCTCGAAAAAGATGTCAAGCCAGCCCTCCCTGCATTGAGGGGTGGGGGTGCTTGTTGTGCTCTCCAAGTGGACCAATTCCATGCGCTGAATGCAAGCTGACACCCACTAACTTGTTTGATTGGGCAGTATGAATCAGGTGCGAGGGTATCTGAATGGCTTCAGTTCCCGCAGTCTGACGTGAACAGTGCAGCGGTGCCGAGTCTCACGACAGGGAAAATACGGTAGTGCGCAGCAGAGTGCATGCGATGCGTAATTCCATTATCTCTGATGTACTTGTCTCTGAACTTCCTCCCCCCCCGGGGCTCCCACAGATTCCTCCTGACGCTTTCAGCTCATTCTGTATGAACGCCTCGTTTTTAGTAAAGGAATATCACACAAAAGACAGCAAAGGTGAAAGCTTCATCAGATGAAGGCATTCACGCAAAAAATGGTGGAAGGCATGATTTTGCTGGGGTGTTTTGCAGGCAATGAAATTAGAGTCGACAGACGCGTTTGTGTGTTGGAGGGAGTTTGGATGCCGCTAGCATTGCGTCTTCGTTGATTGAGCTGGGATCGCAGAACATCACGACGATCTCGAACCATGTCTGTGTGCGATGCTTTTCCCTGGATGTGGCAGATACTCACACGCACGCACACACACACACACACATGCACACAGAGAAATTCTCTGCAGGCAGCCCATTTGGTTCAACCCAGTTTTCCACAACGCTCTGCAATTTCCGGCAAGTTCAACTCGGTTGTTATTTCAAATGACAGTTGTCAAAATGCACCGCACGGGGAAAAACACGGGGCCATTGCTTTTTCAACAAACATTCAGCTGTCTCCATAAGTGCGGATCATTTGACATTCTGACAGCGTCTTTGGGCCCACGTCACGCCGCGTGCGTCGTGCGCTGCGGTTTGTTGGAGTCTATGGGCGTTGCATCGCCAATTTGACACTGACCCGTGGCACAGTTGGCACGGAGCGCCAATGGCAAGGGATGAGATGAACGAGTGTGCGTATTACTGGTCTGGCGATCCTGGCACGCAGGTGGAGGAGCGCACGGATCTAGTCAGACTCGCCGCTGTGTCCCCTGACTCGTATAGGGGATGCCGCCCACTGTGTGAATCCAGCGTGAACGCAGTCGATGGGAGGCGCTGTTTCCGGAGTGGTGGGGGGGGGGCCTCCTGTGGAGGCGTCAAATTGAAATGTTGCGAGCAAGACGCATCAAAACGTCAATGCCTTTTGAAACGGTGCTGTTCTCGAAGGTGTGGTTCACACTGATGCGTCTGCGTGTACGCGGTAAGAGCCATTAACAGAGTTCCCGCTGGTTCCTGCCATTTTTCGTGTTCTACCGATCCATCGCAGTCGGTTGTGAGCTTTCCTTGCATCCGGAAACGAGAA
>JAAUXT010023653.1_pt1 | contig 17898 bp, 16 predicted proteins | sample 7278171 | NCBI WGS metagenome assembly JAAUXT01 (sample SAMN14350112, study PRJNA611818) | marine sediment metagenome | isolation source: surface marine sediment (1.8m) | place: French Polynesia: Moorea | collected 2018-08
AGTGCTGCTGACATACTTTTGGAAGACGCTGCCTATAGGTGCTTTGATTTGGCTCGCACCGATTTGGCTCATCAGCCCAAATCGTGCAACCCACCTCAAATCACCTAAAAACCAAACACAATACAATGTGGTCCGAACATACGAGGTAGTGTCAGAGAATTCTGAGACTGTGCAAGGTTACTGTCGTGAGCGAAATGCTTGCGCGCGGTCGAGAACCAGTCATGTAGAGTCCCAGAATTCTTTGTTCCTGCCTCGTAAATTGGCACACCTGCTAACTCAGTACTCCTGGGCTTGTGTTCACGAAGACCCAACCCAAAGCAATAGTGGGGTCAACCCAACACCGAGGCCAGGGATCAAGAGTGTCTGTCAGGGTGGCCCCACAAGTGCTCAGAGTAAGGGTGGGTGTACGCAACACAGGAAGCCCTGTTGTCCTTCAGAAACAAAGGGGAGTTCTGCCATTCCAGGAGGAAAGTAACAAAGGCCAAAAATTAAATGTAATCTTTGTGCTGATGGCCTATTTATGCTCCAGCCAAGTTCCAACTGATCACCCGTAAAATCCCGCGTATAAGACCCCCTTTTGATGCTGAAAATAAATGCCAAAAAAGGGGAGCAGTCTTATATGAGGATTGGACTTTTGATATCACTGATCAACAACATTACAAGAAGACAAGAGTAGAAATAAGAAAGCAAAGCATGAAAGAAGAGTGGGATCAGTCAAGGAATTATTAAAATTGAGTTTAAATTGGGACAAAATAGAAAAGATTTGCTTGAGAAGAATATATTTGTAACTTTTGGAGAAAATTTTGAAACAAAAGCCTTGGGATAGGAAAAAATATTTGAAAAAAATGATTTTGAAGTAGAATTTCCTGGATTTTGATTTAGAAAAACCCAAAATTTGTGTATACCATACCATCTCATGTATAAGACATACTCATGTATAAGATGCACCCCAAGATTTGGTCCTATTTTCTGGTACCAAGGTTCATTAAAAATACAATAAATTTGTACTCATGTATAAGATGCACTCCTTCTTTTGATGTTCAATTTTGTAGCAAAAAAAGTATGTCTTATACATGAGATGGTACAGCATGAACAAATTTTCTGAAAATGTAAAAAAATTAGCTTTGTACTGATTTTGTGGCTGAAAAAGGGGGGTGGTCTTGTACGCGAAGGGGTCTTATACCCGGGATTTTACGGTATGTACTGATTATTCCAATTCATTCACGAACCGCACTGCAGGTGTCGTGTCACAATTTCAGTTTGGTTGAAGTGCGGAGCAACCTGCTTCTAAATGTTTGCATCTGTCATGACCCGAAGTGTTTGACTGATGTTGTTTCTGCCGTATAGATCTACTGCACGCATGGGTGAATTGAGACTTCACAACAAAAGTACAAGTGCACATGATTATTTTTCTTTCAAAGTTGGAGTGACGGTTTGAACAAGTTTGAAGTCTCAGTCCCATGCATGGAATTTTTTCAGCGTCAAAACAAAACAAAGCAAATACTCGTTCACACCCCGGAGAAGCCATTTTCACCAGTGCCAGTCACACCAAAGTAACACGGTGAACTGCTGAACTTGTCACACACGCACATCAGCTCTTTGAATTGAGATGCGTTCTATTTCCTGGCCCATTTCGTTGTCTGCTCAAGAACAAACTTGTTTGCTGAAATGGAAACACTTCCTTTTTGAGACGTTGCTTGGAAAGTGTTGAGGGAATTTCCTTTGCAGGTGAGTTTTGGACGTTTGGCTTACTCGTAGTCCTACACAACTTGGCAATCAACATCAGCGCAGAGTTCATGCAGGGAAAACAAGAATTTTCCAGTTTTGAGACGTCAGTACGATCAGATCGAGTACTTTCCTTGAAGGCACAAGTCCGCGGGCAGTATGGCCTTCCTGGATTTACAGAATTGCACGACCTGACTCGCATCCATGCATGTTTGACGACACACTGAACATGAATCCTGAAGACAACTCTTAGAATTGAAAAGGAAGGGTCCCCTGCATGTACAAGCTGAAATCAAGCTGAATCGAGCTCTTCTCTGGTCTGAATGGCGGTGTATTCTTGACAGAAAGATTGGACTTTACCCTGAGTAACGTGTTTTTCCCTCTGACCCAAAGGCGACGACAATATGTCCATTCCGTAATTCCGCGTTGTTTTCACTGGTCGATGATGCTTTTGTTGAGTGCATGGGTGGGGCTTCTCGTAAAAAATTGCTGTGGAACTTTCGCACCAGAATCACGGTGATACTTGTTGATTCTCCGAGGAACGATCACGTTCCCGGTGCCACCTCGTCGTTCCTGCAGATGTCGGGTGCTTCTGTGGAGCTCGCGCGGCAGCGCAGCGAGCCGGCGGCGCCGTCACCCCGCGGTGCCAAACTGCTGACGCCGCTGAGGCAAATTCGTCCCCGGAGCGACGCGGTCAGTCTACACACACACACTCAAGCACACACACACACACACACACACACACACACACACACACACACACACACACACGGATTCTGTCGTTCAATACTTCTGGGTGCATGGACCACACATGCAGTTCGATCAGAACCTGCCTATGTGGGAGAAAATTGGATTAGGAAGTATCCTCAAGATCATCTGAGGTTGAGCTTGCGTTTTTGTGTGATTTTAATTTGAAAATTGAACATGCTCTGTCTCAAAACCACCGCGTTGAACACGAAATTGAAAGATTGAACAATGTACCAAACCTTTGTGAAACTCGAGCTGAAAGCGGGGGAGTGCGGGGTTGAAGACATATCTAATTGGTGTGATTTGGTCCAAAAGCGCTTTGACCCCAGGGGGCCTGATCCAAACGTTGACACAAAAATTACATTTCGCGCCTGACAACGGCGGAAAGCAGAAATAAAAGTTTGGATCAGAGGAATCATGTTTTAGGCCCTCGGAGTCAGATATTTCAGTTCTTGAGTGTTGGATGGCGTCTTGGATGGACCCTTGCTTTGAAATCTATGTACGAGGCACGCGCAAACACCTCTTCGTGCCTCTCGCGACGAGGTCATGCGTCCCAGAATTTCCACGCGGCCAACGAAACAACTTCGTATCGTCACAAAGCACGGCTGGGTTCCTTACCGACATCCATGGGTTTGTGTCTTGCTTCGCTTTCAGAGCCTGGGCGGGATGGTGCAGCGGCGGGCCCGGCTGAAGGTGGTCGGGGCCCGGGGCCCGCAGCGCTCACACAGCTGCGACAGCAGCTTCTTCACGCTGAACCTCTCGTCAACAGACTGGCTGCTGTGAGCAGAACTCCAGTTTTTCGCGAAAAAAAACCCAGTGCCTGTGTTTTCGGTCAACGCATTTTTGGATTGAAGCTCTAGTTGTTTGTTCTTTGTTCTCTGCAGGTCCCCGCCGGTGTCTTCTGCGGCTCTCGGTGAACTGTTGTGGCTCCGACATCCGTCCTCCGTCCTCACGGGGTTCACGGCCCGTCTCGTCTCTCTCGACCCTCCGGTGTGTCAGACTTGTGTCGCGCTTGGTCGCTTGGTCTCAGGACTTGCGTGCGGAATTGGGCACAACAGGTGCGTGAGCGAGTGTTCCCCGAGGTCTCGTTTCAATGTGCACGTATCCTTTCACAGACAGACGACTGGAAGTGGAGTCAAGGGTCAGGCTCTCCTGCTATCGTAGAAGCGGTAAGTCAGTTAAGCTGTTCAACAAAATTGGAGTTCTAGTGAGGCAGTGCCAGCAAAGCCTGCTCCGCTTTGAGTGATATGAAAAACACTGTCAAGTGAAGCGACGGCACAAATGTTTCGTACAATGGTTTTTCTTCACCCTGTTGTGCTGCCAGACCTCTCATGTTCACCTGTGAACCTCCAGCGCTTCCAGGATTGAGGTAGTGGGGCGGCCATAGACTCATCCAGCACCGAGCCTCGGAGGCTCGCAATGAGGGGGATTTGGGGGATTTGGAAGAATCCCTGCCCCATGGATCCTCTAGATCCGGGGGGTATGCTGTCAGTCTCAAATTGGCAGTTGGGACACTGTCCGTGCACGTTCGACCGCACGACGCGACATATCTCGTTGCTGTGCCATTTTGTAGAAATGTGTCAGTCCGCCTCAAGCTCTGCTCGATCCCGGAGGCTTGATCATCCAGGGCATGGCTGAGAAGAGCAGTTCAGAGCTGTGGCTGAGGACGAGGTCAACCCCAGATGGCAACTTCAACATCTGCCTGCTCAACACCCAATCACAGCCATCATTCTCGGAGAACATGCTCAGCCTTTGCCCTCATTGGTTCAACTCACTCCTCAGGCATCCAATCATGACTGAGTGCGTCCTGGAGGCCTGCGGGCTATGCAAAGCCATCATCATGTACAATGTTTCTCAGAAGGAAGTCTCCCTTGCCATGCCTGATTTTAACTTCAAACTCGCATGCACGGGGCCTGGTGATACGATCATTGCTGCAGATATTGGAGGTACTTTGGCTCAGATGCAGTGGTACCATGATGGATTCAGCCTCTGCAAGAAACTTCCCCTTGGTCCCAACAGATTCCTCAACCCACTGGGTCTTTGCTACATTTCATCCATGAACACAGTGGTGGTGTCCACAGATCAACTTCTTGAGGCCTTCCACTTGTCAGATGGCTCTCCAGCCTGGGCCTACCCTTGCCCAAACTTTTACCCATCAGGAATATGCTCGGATGCTTCTGGACGCCTCTATCTCCCCATGCACAAGCCACACGTGGTGAGGGTCCTGGACACTTCAGTCAGCACACAGGAAGCACGCGTCGAAGGACCAACACGCACCAGGCAGTTCACAGGAAGCTCCGACTCCTCAACCACTACGGAACAGGCAGCTGCTCAGAAAGGTGACATGGAATCTTCTGCCCCCAGCAGTCCCCACACCCTGGAGGACCCTTACTCGCCAGCAAGCGCCTCCGCCCTCCAGGGCGTGGTGTTCAGTACGCAGGAAGTGGGCGTGGTCGTGCAGCACGTCCTCGACATCCGGGCCCCGGCGCTGACGCTCGTGCGATGCCACGGTGACCCGCCCACGCTGTTCGCAGTGGAGTATGGAGACGTGTTTCAGGCCGAGCTGGGGCAGGTGAGATTTGAAGATTCAGCAGGAAAGATCACGCGTTGGAAACCCGTGAAGTTCACATGAAGAACACGAAAGTAAGAAATTTGTGTGTCATTTTGCAGGTTTTTCCAAGCTCATTTTCGGCAACAGGCGAGAAGATCTCATTGCAGGGTAAAATGTTCACCTCTTTTGGCGTTCTCCTATGCCACAATTTCCCAAACAAGCTGCCAATGTCTAATTTTCCAATTGGGAACGTGGAAAATGTAAGTGTTCCCACAACTGCATAAAATATTCTTTGTTTCTAGGTTCAAGCCTGGCTGTGTGCAGATCTCTGAAGGACATCGCCACCGCCTGCGTTCCCATTGAGGTGGACTTGACAAGTAGGTGTGGTCACTCCAGCGCTGACAGTATTGGGATTGAGTGCCCAATCTGGTCTTGACTGGGAGGGAGGACAATTTCAGCATCGAATAAACTAGTCAAAAAATAACCTTTTGTCTCCGGCACAAAACAAGGGGAGACACTGGTCACTCATTTCAGAAGATAGTGCAGGAGATTCTCAGACCGCAAGCTTCAAGTGGGAATGCACTATGAAACTTCAACATTTGTCGTTGTTCAACCTGCACACTCTGAACAGTTTTTTTAGAATCCCTCGAGGCGTCCGCTCTTTATGTCAAATGCTGGTCCGTTCGTGTTGAGACAGATGTGCGAAGGTAGAAAACCACGACCATGGTTCTGATCTTGGCAGCACAACCTGCCCTTCCGTGGCTTGCAGTCCAGCATTTGCAAGCGCAAGTGCAATTTATGTGTTTGCTTCTCAGGACTCTGGGAGACCTGCAGACCAAGACCTTCAACAGACGGACATTACTCTGCCTCCGTGGTGAAAGGGCACCGCAAGTTCATCTGCAGGAGGGTGTCGGGCGAATCCACTGTTCTCCAGGACGTTCACTCCCAGATCAAGCTGCACGTGCTCAAAGGAACTCGAGGCCTCATTCTGGGCTCTGTGCACACGTCGTTCGCCCCATTCCTGGATATTGTACCAGAATCAGAGTGCTTTATAGCTCCCATACCAGACTACACCCTGATCCCAGATGCTCAATCGGTGCAAACCCACAGGAACTTCATTCTTCAGATTCCTTTTCGAGTCAAACACGACAAGCCAGCAGAAGTCATCCGAATCCGCCACGGCAACATCCACACGAGCCAACCCTTTCACGTGATACCCAAGGTGCCCTTCGGCAGTTCTGAGACGTCATATGCCGTCAGAGGCAACAACGTCTTCATTCACACCAAGCAGTTCAGTCAGTTCGTGTGCACGTCTTGTGAGTCTCGGTGCAGGGGGCAGCTAAGGACCCTCGTCTTCGGGAGCCTCTTCCCCTTCGGTGATGAGCTCAAGGTCGGGGTCCGGATTCACCTGGGAAACGCCATGTACGCCACGGAGGACTTTCTGCAGGTGCAAACACACCGGGGTTTCAACAAATTTGCCTTTTTCGTTTCTGTGCACAGAGGCAAATCGTTCTGGTCGGTCGGTCTGTCGTCAAGCACAAACGTTCACAGTTTCTACCCAACTTTGTAGCGTCTGTCGTTCTGATCCACCGCCATCAAGCACTTTCTTCGGACTCTTCCAGCCTCTGGTGACTCAAGAGAAACAGTTCGGCTTCTCCCCGGTCACGGAGCAGGAGGTGGAGTTGGGGTCCGCGCTGCAGCTGCAGGATCAGGTGGAGACGAGCCTGCAGGTGGCGGCGCCATGGCAACCAGAGCTTCCGGTTCCGGATAACCAGAGCTGGTGCCCGGAGATCAAGACTCTGGCTCAGGTCAGTTGTGCCGCAGACAAACAACATGAAAGTTATTTCAAAAACTTTGTGACGTGCGGAGTTCGCCTCGAAAAACAAAGTTGAAGCGCAGTCAATTTTGTTATCACGTGGTCATTTTAGCTGAAGTCGTGCGAGAACCTCGCGGGAGTGACGTGTCACGTGTGCAGAACGCGTCCCTCCATCCTCGCTCACTTCCACTTCCGTTTGGCTCCACCCACCACCAACAACCACGGCGCCAGAGCCAGCAGCCAATGGGAGCATCGCTTCCAAGGCTATTTCCGCTTGTCTCACGTGACGGCGACCCAGCATCGAGCGTTCGCCGCAGCGTCGCATCTCTACATGTCGTGTGACGAACTGGGGCGGATTCCAGGGGCCGAGGTTGGTTTTCTTGGATCTGCTCCACAAGCGAGCACAACACACCAGCGCTAAACAATGCCTTTGGTTCCACACTGAAGGATGGAGATCATTGACAATCAGCACAGATCCAAGCTCCCACCTGTTTTGCTTGTTCCACTTGCTGTCCTTGAACTGTGGTACACCGTATACAGTTCTCCGCTCTGCGTGTGTCTCTCAGGAGGTGGACGCGGACGCCGCGGTATACCTGACGAGTCAGATTCGGAGCCACATTAGCTCCTGGGACGACGTCTTCGACCTGGGCATCCAGCTCCAGGTAAACACCAGTGTGTCGACATTGCACGTTTTCTTGAGTTTCTCACCTCACATTCAGGCCATGCAGTGTTGTTCACTGGCCAAGCAACAAGTGGTCCAAGCAGCCACAGCTTTTTTGGTCTCAAAGACATATTCCCAGTGTGTGATGAGGAGACAGAACCTCCGAAACTCGCCATGACGTGTCGGGTGACTTTGTGCAGGTGCCCGTGGCTACCCTGCAGCGCATCCAGAACAGCAACTCGAGCATCCTGCTCGGAGCCTACCAGATGGCGTTCCACTTCTACAGCGAGGCCCGCGGCTCCAAGCAGCAGAGACTCGACACCTTCCACGCCGCGCTGCTCGAGATCAACAAGAAAACGGCGAAACCGTTCGTGATGCAGAATGGTGCGCACGGCTTCAATGGATTGGACTAACTTAATTGGTGAAAAGGGTCAAAACCCCAACCGCCCAAGTCTTCAACCTGGTGACTTTTGTGTTTTGCATCACGCACCAGCATTTTATTCAGTTTCTGTTCAAGACTGCATGGAAAGGAGCCAGATGAATTGAAACAAATTCGACAAGACAACAGATCTCAACTTTTGCACAACTTGTGTGCAGTGCAGCTGCAATAAATTCTCTAGATTTTGGCCTGAGTCTTGGTTGGTGAGCTCATCTGAGTCCGTCCCTGTCACGCTCTCAAATTTTGGAATGGTCTCTGTTTGAATTTTTGTGAGCCTGTTGCACTTCTTTGCTGTGTCCGTCAGCGGAGAATATGAGCACTATGCACTTGAGCCTCACGGTTTGTGCACGAGGCTGGTTCCTCTGCACATGTGACGGTAAAGCGCACCTGAGTCCCGTCTTCTATGAACAACAGCCCACATGGTTTTTGTGCCGTCGCTCACCTCCAGCTCAAAGTACGAGCACTTTGCGCGTTTTGTCTGCGCGGTCTCTGATGTGAGAACAAAGGAACTCGAGAGAATCTTTTTGCGCTGGGAAATCCTGTGCAGAACGGCAAAGGTTCCTCCTGTCCACGGGATTTTGGTACATACCGAAATGAAAAATTCAAAGTTGGTGTCCAAAGAACGAATCAGATTCACTCGATATTGAGACGCCAGAAGTGTGCGAGCTTCACAAATGCCGACTGTTTTTGCCGAGTGTTTCTCCCACAAGCGCACATGTATGGATTTCACCACTTCCGAGTCAATGGGGAACGATGAATCGAGCTCCATGTTGACTGCTCAAGGACACAGCAAACACCCAGAGAGTTGTTCCCGACCTTCCCAGTTCTGGATTTGGGATCCATGAAACAGAATGATTGTGTTTGTTGCTGCACGGAGTCGATGGCAGCATTCGCTGTCAGTGCGTCTCGACCACATGTGTCAAGCTGTGCTGGTCTCGACTCAGAGAAACGTGTCTTTGTTTGCCCCAACATTGGCATTGGAACGTTCAAATTGACAAGAACGCTGTTTTTACGGAGAAGTTGAACCCGACAACAATTAACTTGGGAGTGCTTAATGTTTTGCCCAGGCAGGCATTGTTGTTGTTGTTAGACATTCCGAATGGAGCAGAATCCTGCTCCGCAGGTGGAACTTATGGATCCGCTCCAGTGTGGTGTCGTGTCAACTGTTGCCTGAAAGAGTGGCAGGAGAAAGCCGAGTAAACCACTTGTGTGCGCATTAACATTCTGCACTGAAGCAGAATCCGACATTCTGTCGTATGAGCTCTCACTGTTTTCTCATGAAAGTCACACAATCTCCACAACTGGTGAACATGCTGCAACAACATAGTTTGCATGAGAGAAAAAATCTGCACGTAACTTCACTAGACTCCACTGTCTGGAGACTTTCGAGTCAACGCGGACTTTGCAACAAGAACCAAAGAGACTCAAGCAGAAAACACAAACATGACCCTTCAAGTTGCTTCACGTGGGTCAAGACAAGCTGAGTGTCTGGGGATCTTTTCGCAGATTTGTGTTCGTGTCGACTGTGCTTCAATCGAGACCTAGCGCTTTGCCAGTTTCAAGGTGTACCAACCGAGAACGTTTTTCTGACTTCTCCAAACACGGTTCCACGGGGATGTGATCTCCGATTTTTTCCCTCCCCCAATGTATTTGCACTGAAAGAGACCAACTAAGTTTTACAAACCGTACGAGTACGGTTTTCTTTGCAAGGGTTTAGTTTGACCCTCCGCAAAATGTTTTGCCTCTGGTCTCACACCTGGAACAACGAGCTGGATTGTAGCCAATATCCATTCTGCTGGAACCCGTTTTGCAACAAGTGCGATTGCATGCGCTGCACTGATATCCATTCGGCCGGAGTTTCTGCAGGGAAGGCGCTGTCCCTCATCTTGACATCGCCGTCGCCAGCGAGATGGCAGGCTTCATTGCAACCGACGGGTGACGGTGTGAACGTCCTGCTGCCACGCCATGGCAGCGCGCACGGCAGGGGGAAAAATAGCTCCTCTTGTCCTCAGGACATCAAGAAATAGTGGGTCTGGTTGTGGAGACACGAACCTGACACACTTACCATACTCACCCGTATTTTCGTCGCACAAGAATGAGACGCTCCCTTGCTGTTGCCTTGATTTTTAGATGTCGGGTCTCGTTGAAGAATCAGAAAACTTACACCCATGTACAATACCCACTCCTATAGTTTTGGTCGACAATTTCAGGACAAAAAGGTGGGGCCCAGTGCAACCATCTCGTGAAGCGCGTTTGAGGGATGTGAGTGCACTTCTCGTAGCAGGAATGGATCGAGGACTTTGATTCACGGAAAACACGCGATTCTCAAAGAGTTTCCTGTCGTGGCTGTCAGATGGGCAGATGTAACAGATGCTGAGGGACTTGCGACTTGAAAGCTTTAATTTCGATCAGTTGAAGTGAACTTCGCACTTCATCAATTCTGTGACTCTTTCGTCACGACAAAAGTTCATGGAAAGTTTCGCGTCCAAAATCCACGACCGTCCCGTCCCAACTGCTAGTCACGTCTTGACCCCAAGATCTGATTCACATAGACACAAATTTGACAGCCATGTCTTCTGCCCGTGTACGTGGTGAAAAATTGGCCAAATTGATTATGGTCAGTTTTGTCATCCGTGGCATCAAGCCGTGGGCGTCTAGTCTGCGTTTTGACGGAAAACTGAAAATATCACCCTGTTGAGCAACTCAGGCAAAAATGCCACAATGGAGTGCAAGAATTCACTGGATTTGAGACAATTGATTGACGATGTCATTCAAGCAAGTCACAAAGACAAAGACATCACAACATCACAAAAGCTCAAGCTGAACGAATTCCACAGCTGATCTAGAACGGCTCAAGAGTTCGTCAACACCCGAATCTTTGGTTGATTTTGGTCCCACTGTTGGGTCGACTTCAAGTGCTTGTTTCGAGGTTATAACCCTGAGGTCAGAACCCAGTTATGATTGGGTCAAACCCCTCTCACTCCTTGTTATCTCGCAGAAACCAGAGGGATCATCCACATGAGGTCCACAGTTAATTGCTACCATGAGCCAAGCCGAGACTACATTGTGAGAGTCTCTCGAAAATTAGCACAATTTTTCTGTGGAACTCACAAGTAAAGAGCCCCTTTCTTTCTTCCATGCATTTTTCTGTGCGTGACTCTGAGTGAGAACTCCTGAAAAACTGTGAGTTTCCTGTGTTGAAATATGAGAAAATACGAGACTTCTTTCTGCACCAAAGGGAAAGACCCACAAACGCGAAAAGGTGCACAACAAATTCGCAGCACCTGAGGAGACACGAAAGGGAGACACGCAGCCTTCTCTCACTTTATGTTTCCACCACATGGATGTCATAAAGTCAGACCGAACACCTTGGCAAACAAAAGAAGCCATAAGAAACTGTCGGGTCAGACCCAGAATCGGCCAACTGCACCTCACGTGGAACTGCGTCGATGCAAACTGCAAATAAACTTTCACAGCTTCAATGACGAGCCCTTGACGACAGACTGAAAGAAGCACGCAACCTATCCCACGCACGTTCACAACATCCTGGCGGAAAGGAAGAATCTTTGAGCCCACGCCTGATTTCATACCTCATTTCATGCCGACACCATGCGGTACTGGGCTTTGAGGGTGAAATTTCTTGAGAAAAGAGATCTTTGACTTTGAAATCCCAAGGAAATATCTGTTCCTCTCAGGCGAGCGACTCCTCCCCTGAAGCAGATTCGGCTGATTTGCCGCGTTTTACGCTTCTGTGCCTTGAATAGGAGAAGAAGAGCTGCTTCATTCCGGTTACTGGGTCCCTGAGAAACTAATCCAACCCCAACGGGCGGATCCTTGAATAGATCCGGTCCCACATGGAAGAATAGTTTACTGGATGCAGGGCACATAGAAAATTGGAGATAAGACTTGGGCGGAGTGGGAACCGCTGAAGCTGAAAGGCCCAGAGCAATGAGTCCTGACTGACATGAATTCTGTTCAAACTCGCTTGTCACGCATCACCTCAAGTCAATTGGGGGGCAAGCCTTCAGGTGGAACGCTTCAGCCCTTGGATGAAGTCCGAGATCCACCTCTCAGGGCAGCGTGTCTCATTCCGGGTGGTGAGGCCTGGAGCTGATCCTTCTCAGGGCGTTGTGTAAGTCAACTCGGTACCTGGGAACATTCTCAAGATGTTCGACCTCGACTTATTTCTTGGAATCTTGGCAGAAAATGTGGACCGACAACACCTCCCTGTGTTGTACGTTTTGCAATTTCGACACAAAAACAAATTTCTTTCTTGCTTTCTTGCTCACGTCCACGTCCATCAGAAACACGTGTGCTCGCAAGCGCACACTCACGAACGAAATGACGCAAAACGTGATTTGTTGAACCAATCAAAAGAAAACCCGTCTCTGCAGGAGAAACAAATGCACTGCAAAGACATCGCCTCGAGAGAGCTATGCAGGGACTGATCTGCAGGGAAAAAACGGTCCAGGATGTGGGAACCTCAGGGCAGAAGGTTCAAAGGATAAATCACAAGAGACTCCTAAAATATGCATAACATGTACTTTCCGACCTGACTTGCATCGTGGAAACTTTCCCGGGTGCTCTTACTTTATTTTCTGCCACTTTCACGGGTTTTTACGGAGAACGCACAGGGGCGGATCCAAACAGCTCAAGGGGCCTTCGCTCCAGAGCCTGTAAAACCAACAGATCCCCTTGAGCAGTGAGGTGTATGTATGGCCAGAATTGTCTTGCGACTTTTCATTCTGACGTTGTAACTGGTGTCCCTTGGTATCCGGCCCTCGTCGACCGATCCATGGGATTCAACAGAGATATTTTTTCACGTGAATCTCCCACTTGACCAGGCAGCTTCTGGCCTTGACACGCTTCTTTCCCGACTCGCAGAGACATCCCCAATTCACGGCGATGGAATAATCTGCAGCAGCGCGATAAGCCACTGCAAGAGAAATCCTCCTCCAGGAGACCTTGATCGTCGGTTGGCTCTTGTCTTGAACCGAGCCACAGAAAGTCAAGTGTTACCAAATGCTACTGCAGTGTAAAATGTTTCGGAATTTTCGTCCTTTTTCATGCGAGCCGAACTTATGGAAAAGCCCTTGTGAGCTTTTTGGATGACTGACTGGGCTGGACGTCAGTACATAACCCTCCAGCTGTGGGCTACAATTCAGTGTGTTTGATTTGCGCTCTACCATACAACTGCGCTTGTGTGTACAGATGTGGCCACCAAACAGGACCTCTGTGCCTGATGATTCTCTCAGTGAAAACGCCCCTGGACCCCCAGCTGTTCCAATACTTTCGTGTTCTGTTACATGCAAGAGGAAAATTGTGCGGAGGTGCTGTGATCTACACTCGCACGCTCAACAGATAAGATTACATGAGTCCGGGCAGACGACTCGGTGACAGAGAAGCAGTCTTGTGGCCTTTCAGTATTTGATCGACTACAGTGATCTCAAATATCAGGAATATTCCCGGTTGAAGTTCTCAAATTCAAGAATATTTCCGGCTGAAGTTCTCAAAGAAACCAACAAAAAATAGACCAGAACTCAGGCCCAGTACTTCACGTTGAATCGCAGCTCGTTCCAGGGGCATGCAGCATCTGGTCAAGAGCGAGACCCATTGCGGGGAGGGACCAATCCAACATGGTCTGTGGGGTAAAAACGGGCTGTTTGTTGAGGTTGGATACGGGTGTATGAGGTCCCCTGGACCAACACTGGTCAAGAGAGCTCAAGCTTCATGGTGTTGGGGCACTTGAGGCATTCTAACTTTACCTTGAGAAAGAAAACGAGGGTGCGCCTCCAGTCCTGGACGAAACAAATCTTGGGACACCCCCTGATTCCATTTCAGTGAGGACCACTTGTCAGTGTTTCGTGCCAGATTTTGGGAAATGACAGGTTTTGTGTTTCTCACACAAAACCATACTCGTACACACATACATCTCAAACAACGTCAAACTCCTTCCCGCGAAAAGTCAGGTCAGATGATCAATTGTTCCTCAAGCCAGAGTTGTCAATCCCCTTTGCCAAACCTTGTCCAGAGTAGTGACGCAGAGTGGGACAGAGATTAATTTGTGACGGACGCGTTCTTTGAATGCCAAGCTCCACAACAAGCTGGAAATGTTCGTTTCATCCCATGTTCAATCTCCGTTTTGATTGAAGGCTGGTGGAACGATTTTCTCATTGGCCCGGCCTTTCACCATTGTGTTCACACCGTCATATCGGAGGCAGGTGCAAGAAATTATTTGAAATGTTCAACTTCACAGTTCTGATGCCTCACACGTCAACACCATGGGGTTTGTCTTGAATTTTCAGTTCGGTAAGAGGGGCACTGAGACCCTGTAAGCAACACGAATTTGCACAAAGGCATGCCTGTAAAAATCGGTGTAATTTGGTTGGGTTTTCCCTGGGACGTGGTAAAAGACTCCACTCCAACAGATCCGTTCACAAAGTGGCAGATTGGCATCAGCCATCATTCAGAGCACCAGGATTTGGTCCAAGATTCTCACAATGAGCTCTCAACGTACTCGCATCTGACGGAACCAACGCGTGGCGGGTTCTTTTTTTCTGAACCAAAAAAGAAGGCGAGGGCCCCTTGACCCCAGGATTCGCCACCCCCAATCTCAAAGAAGTGCCGTTGGCATCCTGTGCAACGCTCTTGGCACCTGGATCCGCCCACTTCAGAGCACCCATCTCACCTTACTCGGATTTATTGAACTTTATTTATGCGGGCAGCGCAGAGTAAATTTAATCCCAGGCCTTTTGATGTAATTTTGTCCGAGTTTGTATTCAAATGGTGGTGTGACTTGAAATTTGCTGATATCGCGTAACAACGGAAACTCCGCTCGGGATTGCGTGCTTTTTCCGCCTGAATGCTTGTGGATTGACTTCGAACTTCGACCACACAAGCTGGCGCTGCTTCCAGCAACGGGATTCGAATCTATGTCACTCTGTTGAGTGTGCGTTCAGCCGCCACGCCCGCCGCAGTCCCCCGGAGTTTACTTGACCACGACGCTCACTGCGGCCGTGGTTCCGAATCCGACCAGCAGCCGAGAAACTCCTCCGCTTTGCCGCCACACAGATTGCAGACCCCCGGGACCCGCTCTGCAACGCGAAGCTGTCCCGCACACCGCGCTCCGCACATTTACCTCTCTGGTCTCTGCCCAACAACTCCTCCAGGCGCGCTGAGTCCATGTTGTTTGCGGTGTCCACGGTGTGCGGCCTGCTTTCAAACAACACTTTTGCGAGCGACGTCAATCAGAACAGAGTAAGCTCCCAAGCCACGAAATCTGAGAATCATCACGTTGCTGGTGGACAGGAAAGACACAGATTGCTGTCGCTCAGCTTCCAGACCATCTACGCGACTGTGTGCCGTAAACTTCGGAGAGCGCTTCGGACGACGTGAGTTTCTCTGGCTACACAGCTCCCCGATCTGTAGTCAGTGACTGACTCCGGCTCAGCAACCCAGGTGAGCATGATTTCAGACACATACTTTCTGCTTCAAAGGCAGCGTGATTGAATCGTAGGGACCTGAGGCCACCGGCCGTAGATATCTATTAGGCGAGTGAGATTTGCTTGTGAGGTCCAGCGAGGTCCAGGACCTGCACCAACAGTTCTGCTCATCCTTTTGGCCTCAGAAAGGAGATTTATGAAGACATTGCGAGAACAACATTTTACTGGTCCGCACTTGAATTTTCCATTCGAACATCACAGAAAGTCTCGTTTGGCATCGACATGTTCATCCACCAATGTTCTGGCTGATCAGTGGAATGTGTGCAACGCAACAACAGACGAGTCGAGTGGTCGTCAAATGGTTTATTGGTTGCCCTGGTCGTCTGAGGAGTTTGGCGCCTCGTGGAAGGCTCGTGCTGGGACGCAAACCTCGCGTGGGTCATTCTTCTTTCTCAGTGTCACTTATTCTCTTTCCTTGGTTATTTCCAAGGATGTCGCACAGAGAAACGGCTTCTGCGAGTCAACTGGCATCACAGAGCAGTTTCCCGTCCCCAGGCAATGTTTGCCACGGTGACTTTTGGCGCCGCAACATTTGTTATTGAGATTCATATGTTTTCCCAATCCTCATACAATGGAGGTTGAAGATTTGAAGTCGTCGAGTGGTGCTGTCATTGTTGGTCGCTGTCGGTTTGTGGGACAGCTTGATTGAAGAAAACATCCGAAGGACGTTTCCTCCAGTTTTCTTGGTCAGATGAACTGTGCCAGGTTCTTCGCTGCAAAGGCAAGAACCACAACAGCCACGGTGGGACCATCACACAACAGGGAATTTCAGGGAAATCGTGTGACAGCCATTTCCACGTTTTTGGCTTCTCCGCATTAAGTATGACGCAGACAGACACCAACTTCCGAGATTTTTTCTTGTTTTGATTTGCACTGCCATGGAATGTGTCACCACGGCAACGAACTGCACGACGTTTACGTCCACGTGCACGCAGCACACGACTCAGGACTTTGACCCCGCATCGAAGGGTGAACAACAAAGTTCTTGTAGTTTCAAATCCATCGTGGCTTAAACGTTACACAATCACATCGATCAGAAAATGCTTTGACAAACGTGCTGCGGAAGCCCTGGAAGACTTGATTCATTTGACAAATTTTGCAGCTGGCCCATTAAAGTCAACGAAAGTCTTCAACACAATGGTGAGATCCAGATGTCAGTTTGTGAACAATGTCATTTTGCTGACAATGAGTCGTATTTCAGCATGAAAGGCTCGGTGCTGCATTTTGATGTTTCAGTTGTTCGGTGTGGTGGGCTCTTTCGCTACTTTCGAGCGGTGTCATGCCTGACAGGCCGACAGCCCTTCTGTGAGCGCAACTGTAGTTTGGTGTTTCAGACTTCTCGCTGCATGAGGCAGATCAATTTGCAAATCGCGGTGGAAACCTGGCAGGATTTTCCGCTTTCCCCTCTCGTTCATCATCAGAAATTTCCTGTTCGAACCCACTCAATCCGGAGCGTGACTTCACAAATAGGCTCGTGAATGAAATTGGCGAAAAGTTTCCGTGTTTTCCAATTTCCTTCACAGCTTGTGTTTGTCATTGTTCTCGATGTTCAGGACACCAGCCCCTCTGGGATCTCAAAACAAATGGACGGTATTTCAGACACAAGTTTTGGTCATTGTGGGCATGGTTGTCGATGTAGACAGGCACTGAAAGAGTTACACGAGTTACACAAGCTCTCTCTCGACGCCATGTTTCCAGAAATTTGTTGTTTCAAATTGACAGACTCTTTTCACATTCTTCAAAGGAAAGCGCAAAAAGCCACACCCAGATCAGAAGAAACCTTTTGTGCTCAGTTCCCGTTGGTCATGATGTGCAAAAATTGGAGTGATTAGGTTCAGCACACATACTGTGTCAGTGGAACTTGCGGAGCGGTGTAGATTAGGTTAGCATCGGCCGCAGAGGCGGGAATCGGGCTGGGTTCGGGGAGGGGTCGGCGCGTAGCCTCCAGCACAGTCCTCTCAGTGAGTGATCCGGGGCCAGGGTGCTTCGCTGCAGTTAGTACGGTATGAGTGGCAGGACCACGGAGGGCACATGATTGCTGAAAGTCCATTACAACCAGGCTTGTAGCTGCAGCTACAAACACTTGGATGATTTTCTCGACGGAATTTTGTTTGCATTCATGCTCTTGGAATGACGCACAAGATTTTTCATGACACGCGATGGCGGATGCTGCTCCATGCGTGCACTTTCAACTCAGAGGTATAGGTTCCTGAACGCCAGAGCTCATCGAGAGAATCCACCTTTTGAAGGCTGTCGAGACAGTGTAGCTGTCGAGACTCCTTGCAAAAGGTGGATACTCAAGACTAGATCTGGAGTTCTACCACGCTGCGATCATGAGGCCTCTCATACATGATCTCATTGTGGTAGAAGTGAGTTCACACACTGCTAAAATGGTTCCTGTTCAATCATACAACTCTTTTCTCGACCAAAGGTCTCGAAAAATTGTTGTATAATTTC